>Ga0136846_1235986_pt1 | contig 19737 bp, 16 predicted proteins | sample HopSoiMetagenom2_FD_96841 | JGI IMG/M metagenome (GOLD analysis project Ga0136846, IMG submission 96841) | Grasslands soil microbial communities from Hopland, California, USA - 2 Assembly 2016 (version 4) | ecosystem: Environmental > Terrestrial > Soil > Grasslands | place: USA: Hopland...
AAAAGTACTAGTTGCCGCGCCCTTTCAACTCCCCGATCCGGCTGCCAGCGCAGGCTTTCAAGCGACCGCGCAGCCGCCGCCTGAACGAACCGATCCGCATCAGAAAGATGCTCGACCAGGCTGGAAACAGCGTCCGCGACTCCCAAACGTCCAAGTGCTTCGGCCGCTGCGAGTCGAAAATCCCGATCGCCATCCGCGAGCATCGAAAGCAGGATTCCGGCGACAGCCTGGCGTTTGTGTCGGGCTCCATCGCTATCAGTCACCAGTGGCGCATCCTGCATCTGCGCTTGCCCAAGTTTGTTCAGTACATCCGCCGCCGAATAACGGACCCAATATTCTTTGCTCTTAAGAGCCGCCTGAAGGGTGGGAATCGCCCGTTGCGCCGATTCAGTGTGTTCCCAACGCCGTTGAATCAGCACCAATGCGCGCGCCGCCGCCTGTCGGATTACGCTTTCCGGATCAATTAACGCCAGAACCAGCGGCTCGATCGCGCGCTCGTCTCGAAGACCGCCCAACGCGCTGGCCGCGCTCTCCCGCACGTGGACATCGGCATCTCTCAACAAATTAATCGCCGGGTCGACCGCGCGCGCATCACGCAATTTGCCCAGCGCTTCCAGGCCGGCCGCGCGGACTTCCGGAATCTGGTGTTCTAAAACTCCAATGAGCGCGTCCACCCCGCGTTGATCCCCGATCTTGCTCAAAGACACGCATGCGGAGAGGCAAACCTGGTGCGACTCATCACGTAAAGCTTCCAGGAGCGGATCGACCGCGCGTGCATCCCCCACCTGGCCTAACGCAGAAGCCGCCGCCGAGCGGACCGTCGCGTCTGCGCTCGTCAAAGCCTCAAGCAATGGTTTTACTACCTGTGGATGACCAACCTGGGCCAGCGATTCGACAGCACGGATACATCTATGAAATGCCAGATTTCGAGTGATCCTGGCCAAAGGCTCCACCGCCGCGCTTCCATAAACGATTGCCTTATCAAATTCGCCCACGGCCAGATGCCAAGCTGCCATCTCCGTCTCATTCGCCGCTTGCCACCCCAATTCAGCGAGCGCCTGGGCCGCGTGCCATGCCACTTCTCCACTCGGATCGCCGAGCGCAAAAACCAGGAGTGAGAGCCCCTCGGGACCAGCCAGTTTCTGAAGTGCCTTGACGATCGCAAGCCGAACCTGCGGCTCCGGGTCATAAATGCGCGTGCGAAGTACAGGAAGCGCTTCTTCCGTTCCAATCTCGCCAAGCGCTTCGGCAGCCGATTTCCGGACCTCTATCTCGGAGTCGTTGCTCGCGTCCACCAGATGCTGGATCGCAGCCGCGCCTCCCTGTCTTGCCAGCTTCGCCACAGCCGCGGCTCTCGTGCCGGGCCGGGATGATTTAAGCTGGGTCAGGGTCCACCACTGCATATGGGCTTTATCGGCAGGTACTTGAGCAAACCTGATGCCATTCGCATCGGTTTTCCTCTGCCGATTCGCCCGGGACTCGCAGTGGAACTCTCGTCACTAGAGGCGCTTACAGATAAGAAGCTGCACCTCCAAAAGGAATCTTCCACCGGCCGCTACATCTTTTGCGTTTTCCCGGTATCGAAGTGCTGACTGAGCCGCCAAAGACTCAATGCTCCGAGTGACAATCCGAAATCCCGCAAGGCGACATCATAATACCCGCCGAGAACGAGAAGATTGACGATGATTCCCCAGAGCCAGACCGCTACGACAGGCGCAAAGAACCGAGGCTTAAACGCCACCCCCAGCCCGGCGATGATCTCAATGATACCCACAATCTGCATCGTCGTGGCTGCGCCCAGAATCTGCGCGAATTGAGGTGCCAGGTAATGCTCCCAATCGCACAAGATTCGCGCGAACTTATCGAGCCCGGCGATGATTGGGAGAGCTACAAAACCCCAGTGCAAAACGCTGTAAGCCTGATGGTCGTGCTTGATCTCTTCTGCGGACGCAAACGTGAAAGCAGAAGGAGCAGCAACATTTCCCACATTTTCTGCCATATCTAACCTCCTGTACAAAAATCGCCCATCTTCCAAACCTGTCAATCCTCCAGGTTTGTACAAGCTATCCGCGAGCATCTTAGCGAGGCCGGCCTGCCCGCCGGCTTAGATCCCCGACCCTCCCGACCAGAACATCTTCCGTTTCGGGTGCGAAAAGGCCCGCCCCCTCATACAACCCGCGGCACTCATATCCTCCATCGCGCAAAGTGACTTTCGCCGGAATGTAACCGCTCACCTGGTTGCAATATGCCGCCAGCCAAAGATTCATCGGCCCGATCTCCCGTTCGATCAGCGGCGCGTATTCTCCCACCGCTTCATGTGCCAGCGCCACCAACGTCAAGTCCGCGCCAAACTGCCAGACCGCAACGGGCGCTCGAACTTTCTTCGGCATTGTTTCGCCTCGATCCATCGCCCTTAACATTTCCTTCGCCGCTCCACGCATCCACGACTTGCCCTTCGCTGTGCTCGCTTCCTCCAACTCCGTTCGGGAAAGCGATTGCAACGGCAACTCCGCGGAATCCATCTCAGTCGTTAGCGGCCCACGAATCGCCCTCAATTTGCCGTCCAAAACCCGGCACACCTCCGCTCCGAGCACCGCCCCATGGTCCTTCGCGAATTGCAGTCCGGTCCGCGGATATGGATTCGCGCTGCCGCCGAGGCTCGCGATGAAGAGAGCTTCCGCTTTCGGATATTTCTTCTGGATCACATCGCGCGCGTAACCAGGATAATCGGGACTCACCAGCAGCGAATCCGAATCCAGCGTCGTTCCATGGCACGCATAGCCGAACAGCACCGCCTTCACTTCGCCCGACTCCGAATCAATCCGCAAAACCGGCACGGTCCTGTCCACATAACCGCGCGGGTTCACCCCCAGAATCACCCCGTTCGTGGTCATCTCACGCCGGTTCATGGCGAAGCTCGCCACACCCGAACCATACGACAGTCGCACCGGCTCCATCTTCGAAAGCGCTTCTTCGGCGCATTGCGCCACCTTCTTCTGAAACACCTTCGTGTACTCTACGATATTATTCGTCAAAGCCGGCGAAATCCCGGAATTGCCGGGAAACGAAAGGCCCGTCGCCGGTCCCGAATGCGTATGCGAAAGATTCAGCAGAATCTGCGAGCGCTTCAGCCCGGTCTTGCGGCTGATCTCCTCACAAATCGGTTCCCCGACAGTCGGCGAAAACGTGCAAAGATCGAGCGTCACCAGCACAGCTCGGTTTCCCTTTTCATCCTTTAACGCCAGCGCCTTCGCATACACATCGTGCTCCACCTCCGTCCATGCATTCGTCCGCGATGCGTAACCCACCAGCGGCACCTTCTGCTCCGGCGTGATCTTTACCGAAGCGACACCCGCGCTCCACGACAACTCCGCTCCAAAAGTAAAAGTTTCAGTTAATACAATGGCAAATAGCAGAGCTGTTTTCATAAAGGCTGGTCATCCGCTTCTACTCTGAAACGTAAAGCCGCTCAAGTCCGATAAAGCCCAGCCTCATCACTGGGACGAATGCTTTCCGGCACTTTCGCCTTCTCCAATCGTTCGACTCATCGGCACTCTCCGCGGCGCTGCCACAAACTCAAATCCCACTGTCTGATTGTTCGCATTCGTCAGGCTCACATCAATTTTCCATACCGGTTCACTCGGCCACAGCGCTCCGATAAATTCCGCCGCCATCTTCCCCTTCGGAACACCCATCGGATCTTCAAGATTCGGCGCCCACACATTCCCCGTCGGATCACGGAGCGTAACTTTATCCAATTGCCACAGCTCGGCTGCCTTCAAATCGAAAACAATCTGCGTGCTGAAGCGATCCTTCCAGTACCAAAGGTTTACGGGCTTCACCTCCTTTTCACGATTCAATCCAGTCACAAAATCCACCAGCGTCAGCGCGACGGCCCCATCCGTCTTGCTGCTCGGCATCGGCTCCGCCTTCCATTCCGGATATTTTCCGTAAGCCGGATTTTTGACTTCGAAATCGGCTGCCTTATAAAAATTCCAATCCGCATCGTGGTAGATGAATCGCAGCCTCACCCTTTTATCCCGCCTCGGAAACGCCTTCAGCCGCCAGCCTTGCAAATTTCTCTCCAGATATCTCACCGTAATGGCGTCGTAACCAGACTCGAATTCACTCCCGTCCCGGTCCACAACCAGCACACGATCCAGCTCAATCGCATCATTCCGATTCGTGTTCTTGAAATGCTCCGTCAGCAACATCAGGTTGGTTGTTCCTCTCGAACCCATCTGAAAGCCGCTTGTCCCCGGCGACTTTAATTTGAACCGCAACCTCCAGTTAACGGGCAACTTGAGACTCCATCTTTGCGCGAGCGAACCTTCCAACCGTAGAAACTTCCAACTCGTATCAAAATGCGTTTCCTCCAACGCCATTCGCGATCCATCCGGCAGAACCGTGAACCTCTCCTTCCGCCCTGTCGCTCTCCAGGCCAAAGCGAAAACAATTCCCAGAAAAACCAGACCGCCTATCCACAGTTTTCTATTCATCACATAGTAACCAGGCTTCTCCCGACAATGCCTAAACCCCGCTGCTGCCACGAGTCTTCGTTTCTCCGACAAACTCGCACCTTCTTCTTTCTGCTTTTCCGGCATCATCCATTGAACGATCGGACCCGCTTCTTAGTCCAAAAAGAAGATGCTTCCGAGATCCGAGAGTTTTAAACAGGCTTTCCTCAGGGCTGCTCATTTGTGGAATTTCGATTCACTCCAGGCATGACCGCATCAGCGCAACCCGGAATCCCCCTATTCTTTTTGAAGTATATTGCGGCGTGGGTCCTTTTTTGCCTGCTCGCAACCGGGATCATACTCCTGGACCGGACGCGCTTTCACCTCGAATGGCGTGACTACCTGAAATTCCTCGCCGTGAAATGGAAACTTGCTCTGTTCATTCCCGCTTTCCTGTTTGTCACGTTTGCCGGACGCTACACCGACGATGAAACCTGGGACATGGTCACTGGTTCGGGTATGTCGATCCTGACTTTCCTGACCGCACCGTGGTCTATCGGCGCCATTTTCCAAGTGGTCGCCGGCCGGCGACCCTGGCGCCACTTCCTGGTTGCAGCGGCTTTTCTCCTCTTCTCCAGCAGTTGGTTCTATGATGCATACCTGCTCTGGCGAGACGGCGCCTACACCCCTCGCTGGTGGGAAAATCTCATTCTATCGCCCATCATATACGTCGCTGCCGGCCTCCTATGGAATCTGGAGGCCAAGGGTCGTTTCGGTTTTCGTCTTTCATTCCTCAGGCCCGACTGGCCGAAGCCTCCGCAAGATACGCGGTTCATCCCCATCCTCTTGATCTCGCTACCACTCATTTTGATAGCACTCTTTGTCCTCGTAGCTTTTGTCGGCTGGAAATGGTGAAACTTTCCGTCCCGCTGCTGTGTTCTTCCTCCGGATGAAGTTTATCCTGCTATTTCTTGGTTGGTGTATTCTCTTTGTCTTGTGCTGGCCGCTCGCTTTGCTGGCCCTGATTGCGTTTCCCTTCGTGTGGCTGATCTCCATCCCTTTCCGCCTCGTCGGCATCACCTTCGAAGCCGTCTTCGCCCTCCTCAAGGCCATCCTCTTCCTCCCCGCGCGCCTCCTCGGCTCCAGAAAAATCGCCGTCGCCGCCCCGAAACAACCTTAACCAGCGCTCCGCCCCCTCATTTCTTTTGCCCTCCTTCTCCGCATCGCGGCCCCGAAACAAAATCCCATTTTTCACGACATCTGCTAAAAGGTCCGGCAGAAAGGATATATGAGACTTTTCACCTTTAGCGGAATCTCGGGTTCCTTTGTGGGAACAAATGACGGCCAGCAATTCGTCCAGTTCGCTCAAGACATCATCGCCCAGTCTTCTGGACAATCCATCACCTACAACGGAAAACGCGGCGAAGATCACTTTACCAGCGATGTGAACTACTCCGCCCTTTTATCTACCCTTGAAGGCGCCGTCACCCTCAACGGCAGTCCCATCCTCAATCGGGAAGCGTGGGACCGAGCCCCCATCTACGCCGCAGCCTTGCTCGAGGCGCTTCCGACCGATCCCACCGAACCTCTCATTCTTCTTGGCCACAGCCAGGGCACCAATCTGTTGACCTTCACTCTTAAGTATATTCACGACATGACTCCTGGGATCCTCCAGACAAGACCCATCAGGATCGCGCTTTTTGATCCGAAGGTCGGGCCAAACTACGTCGAGCAGCTTTTCGTTTACTATTCCGCTGCGGACGTGCGCTTTCTTTTCGTCCAGAGCGATCACGACCTCCTCGGCAACCAGTCCATCTTTGCCACCAAGTTCATTGACCAATTCCCGCACGGAAACCACTGGTGGATTCGCGGCCTGGATCACAGTTCCATTCGCGAATGGAGCAGCTACGCGGTGGAACAGTCCTTCTTGACCCTCGAAAGTTACCTCCAGTTCAGGCGCGATTGCCGCAAAGAACTCATCCGCCTCCAACAGGAATTCGGAAAGCCTGGGTTGAACACCACCTACATGCTCAAGTTCCAGGACTTCCAAAAGAAATACCCGATGAAAAAAGCGAAACTTGGAACACCCCTCCTTTCCTTTCTCACCACCGGCCGCTTCGGCCCGAACGCCAAAGCGGAAAAGCCCTTTCTCTCCTGAGCTTAGAGGGCAACCGATTGCTTTTATTCCCCGAAGGGGATAGGCCTCCAGCCCAGGGTTCACGTCGGGAACAGCGCAGCGCCGACGGCTACCCTGGGTCGTGATCAAAATCCTTTCATACCCTGAAAGGGTTTCGGCTATCTGGTAACATCCGTTGTTTCACCTTATTGGCTGCAGAATCGTTATCCCGCCTTCCGTTTCGCATACAAAAGAATATCATCCTTCACTCCGTCGATTTTTCGCGCCGCGACTTTGTGCCCCTCGTACTCGAAGCCGAACGCCTCGTATAATCTCACGGCGGCACCAACACCTCGGGACCGATGATCCTTGTGCACACCCACGCCAAGAGAACCGACATGCTGCATCCCCTCGAACGGCTGCGGTACAATATCGCACCACCCAATCACCTCACCTGAAGCCACGGCCACCACGTGAACGCCACTGATTCGCCGTTCTTCTCTTATCCGTTCCAGCAGCAGGTCGATCTCAAAGATTATAGGTTCGGCCCACAAAAAGAGTATGTCCGCAATTTTGCGGAAGAGCAGCCGCAACGCGCCTCACGACTCACCACCGTCACAACAATCTTTCACAATCCTCAACATTCATCTCTGCGTCCTTTAAAATTTTGCTGAGCAGCCCCGGACCAATCGTTTCGCCACTGTGAATAGGCACAATCGTGCGGCGTCCGTCCGGATGCTGCATGAAATGGTGACTGCCCCGAACCCTGAGCACAGCAAAATCAGCGCGTCGCAAATGCCGCGATCACCTCCCGGCCACGTAATCGAGGCAAGCGCGCAATACCTCACACCGCGATCCGCTGCACTCCAACGAACTCCGTGGTCGATCGAACATCCCGCTCGACCTTCAGGCACAACTCAATCGCTTCGCGGATCCGCTCCAGCAGTTTGTCCAGTGAGCGCGCCTGAGTGTGGCAGCCAGGCAGTTCCGGAACACTGGCCACATAGTACCCCTCTTCGTCGCGTTCAACGATCACACTAAACTCGCGTTTTTTGGCTTTACGCATTAGGAATCCTATGCCAGCTAACTCCGCTACACGCAAGAACCCTAACGCGGCCGCTAACGCCCGGAGCTTTTAATCCGGCCATTCATTCTGCAAGCCAGTTTGCGTTAGACCGCGTTATCCCGCCTTCCGCTTCGCGTACAAAAGAATATCATCCGTCACTCCGTCGATTTTTCGCGCTGCGACTTTGCGTCCCTCGTACTCGAACCCGAATGCCTCGTACAATTTCACGGCGGCGCGGTTGGAAGCAAAAACTCCCAACTCGATGCGCTCAATGGTCCCCGCGAAAGCCTTCTGGACTGCGACAGAAAGGATCTCGCGACCAACACCTCGGGATCGGTGATCCTTGTGCACACCCATGCCAAGGCGACCGACATGCTGCATCCCCTCGAACGGTTGCGGTACAATATCGCACCACCCGATCACCTCACCTGAAGCCACACCCACCACATGGACGCCACCCGTAGCCTTCACCAACCCGATGAACGCCCGCGTGCTCTCCACCGAGAACCCGACCGTCCCTGCCAAGTACAGCCTCTCCCGCGCGACACCGTCGATCAGGGCCGCCACAGGCTCTGCGTCGTCCTCAGTTGTATCTCTAACTTCCACGGTTATCGGTTCTGTGTGCACCAGGCTTGGCGACAAGGGCAACAGGAGGAATTTTCAATTCACGGACACGCATTGGACCTTCTATTCTCGCGCTGCGGCCTTCACTCGCAAGAAAGAGATCTGCCTCTCCGTTTTCGGATGTGCCAGGGAGCAAATCACCTGAGCGGATCCCGTCCCGTCAAAAAGATTTACCGGATTGGACATGGGATTCACCTCGCCCAGCGCAGCCCAATTCGATAAATCGCTCGACGCTTCGACGGTGTAATTGAGCAGTGCTCCAGGCCAGCGACTGAACCTCACTTGGAATTGTCCCAAAGCGTTGAATCCTGTGGCGATCGCGGGGCGTGAAGCCGGATCGGTGGGGTTTGTGCGAAAGGCCAATTCGGTGAAGTTGTCGAAGCCATCATGGTCCGGATCATCACGCGGACCGCTGTCGAGATTGCCAAAATAGCTTCTTTCCCACGCATCGGGCAGGTGGTCGGCATCTGAATCAACGGCTTTGGCCGCATCCAACAACATTGTCTTGAGAGTCATCCAATTTGTGGTCTCGGACAAATCGTGCTGGGTGAGATTGAAAACGCCGATCAACTCGTTCTGTGGACTTAAGATTCGCACATCCCGAAGTGTCACCTTCCATTGCTTCCAGATCTGGTCGCCAGCAGTATCCTGGAGCCACGGCAGGGTTCTCCCGGCAGTCATTTCGTTGATGAATTCCGTCTGAAGATAATCGTTAATCCCGAGGATTTCGATATTGAAATCGGGATTGCTCCGGCGAAGCTCGGTCTCCAGGGTGTCCAATAACCCAAATTGGTTCCGGCAATAGCCGCACCCGGATTCGGCGAAATAGTAAGCGGAGATCTGGAAGACGTAATCCCTCGGCGAAACCATCTTGCCCGATCGCGGCGAGTTGCGATTCCCGTCCATCAGCTTGAAGTCCGGCACCGCGGCCGCGCCGTGAAGCGCCACCGTGAGGGTGGCCAGGATGAAGAAGAGTCCTTTTTTCCGCACGATCCCAGAATGCACATCCCTGAGATCAGATCAATGCTAATCGACATGCCATGCGGAACTTTTGGGTCTCATAAGGAGTTCAGTGACGAGAACAACAATGGAAATAAAAGTTGGCGGAACGGGACTCGTAAGTTGCTTAACGTTTGTTCCATGCTACTTTAATCGTCCGTTTCACTGGTTTCGCTCGAGGCAGGCAAATCGCCCAGTGGCACTGTACTTATGTTGGGAAAGCTATTCCGGGCAATCGGGGTCTGCTCAGTCGTTATGTGTGTTCAGGGGCGGCAGTTTACCCCTTTTCAGGCAGGTGATGGCGGCTGGCAACTCTCCGCGCCCGCCGTCGGAAATATTGATTCCAATCCGGACCTGGAGATTATCGTCTCGTACCGCAACTCCAATGGGCAGTGGCTCCTCGACGCGTACAAATATGATGGCACTCGCGTGGCTGGTTTCCCCTACAACGGCGGCACCAGCCCGATGAATGTATCCCCTACCCTGACCGATCTGGATGGCGATGGACGGAACGAAATTGTTTTCACCAAAGGAAATGAAATTATTGCGCTCCGTGGCGATGGCACGGTTCTGTGGGATCAGCCGATTACTTCATTAAATTATATTCCCAACGCCGGTTTTGAGGCGGTGACGAACGGTTTTTATCTCAGCGGCCTCATCTCACTGCTTCAGCCGACTCTCCCGCCGACGGCCCAATTCTTTTCCGAGGTTTCTTCCCCGATCGTTGCCGATGTTGATGGCGATGGAACGAAGGAAGTCCTCACTGCCTGGAAAATTGATCCCGATACGTTAAGCACGCTCCAGGATTACAATCCCTTCATCAATGACATCTTTGGCCTCACTGAATGGGGCGCCACTGGAGAAGTCTGGAGCGGTGGAGTGATCTTTTCCGACGCGCGCACCGGCCAAACAAAATTTATCTACCATTTTCATCAACTGGTTGAATCGGGTTTGGCCCTCGCGCAATTGGATTCAGACAAAGCTCTCGAAGTGCTCGTCCTGAACGATGCTGATAGCGTGGTCGCGTTTGACAAGACTCAACCGCCCGGCCTTTTCGGAAAAGGGATGCTCCACAAAAAATTCGGCAAAAATCTTCGTCTGCTCAGCGGTTCGTACCAAACCGGGGTTGATGTTTATTCCGCCGACCTCGATGGAGACGGGCTGGACGAGGTCCTTGTTCCCACAACTCAAATCGAACCGAACTGGCAGCCGAGCGAAACCATTCTCGACGATGATGGCGCGATTCTCTGGCGCGAATGGAAGCAGCCGGTCCAAATCCAAAATGCCTTTGGCTGGTTCAACAACGCCGCTCTCATTCCGGTGAATCCGGATCACGACAATCACATCGATGTTCTGGGATTCACGCAATCTCACGAAATTAGCTTTCGCTATTGGGATGGCGTGAAGCTTGTCTCGCATCCCGGCTGGCCGAAAGATTTTGGCCGGTTCGTTCCCACGCCACCGGTCGTTGGCGATGTTGATGGCGATGGCCAGGAGGAAATAATCGTTGGGACCTATGATCCATCTCAGAATCCTTCGAGCGGGTCGCTTTATGTCTTTGCCTTGAATGGAATGCAAAAATTCTCAGTGGCGGTTCCGGGCGGGTTGAAGCATGTGCCATCCATCGCCGACGTTGATGGCGACGGGACGAACGAAGTGATCTACCGCGCTCTCGACGGGAAGGTTTACATCCAAAGTTTCGGTGGCGGTTCTCCCGCAAATGTTTCCTGGGCCACTCATCGCGGCAATGCGCAACGTGACGGAAACTTCGGCCGCAATCTTTATCCGAACGGCACACCGATGATTGCGTCGAAATCCGGCGGCTACAAGAAAGCCGAGTTCACCTGGAGAATTCCCACGGGATTCGCGCCATCGGCGATCAGTATCTTTCGCGCCGATAAGCCCGAAGGCCCTTTCACGGAAATCGCGACTTTGTCCGGAAGAAGTACTTCATTTGCGGATACCGGACTTGCTTTGGGTAATCAATATATTTACGAAATCCGAGCGCAATATCCGACCGGAGTTGTTAGTTCCGCGCCCTTTCCCATTCTTGCCTGGCTGAATAATAACCTGATCGCCAATGGCGGTTTCGAAGAAGACGACGATAGTCATTGGGACAAATGGTTCAGCGGCGACATTGATTGGACGGACATGACCGGCTCAACCGCGGAGCACCAAGCCGGCGCGCAATCGATGGAAATCCGGGTGCAGAACAAAGGAAATAACAGCAGCATTACGCAATACAGCCACTACGGCGTGCCCGAAGATTATATCCCCGTCACTCCCGGCGTCCTCTACAGCTTTGGCGGGTTCATTCGCAGCACCGGCCTTTCCCAATCCTCCGAACATTGGTTTGAATGGGATTCCTCGCGCACCGGAGAAAATACCAATGCGCGTCCGCCGTTGCCCTGGCCGAACTATTTTACGCCCTCACTGAAAGCTGGGACTTCCGCGACTCCATGGGCCTACTTAAATCGCACGTTTGTCATGCCTGACGGCTTTCCGAACGTTGAATTGCGGCATCGCTTCACCGTTTCAGGCAGCGCCAGTGGTTCTGTTTTTCTCGACAACATTTTTTTCCGGCCGCTTCCTGCCCCTACTGACACAAAATGGCAGGAATGGATCGGCTTTGGGAGTCGCTGGCGGTATCTGGCATCGAGCGCACCAATGGATTGGTTCTCGGAAAATTTCGACGATGCCTCCTGGCCCGAAGCGGTCGCCAAATTCGGCCAGGGCACCGGCCCGCAAAATATTGTCACCGCCGTCCCCAAAAATCAGCCGGCGTATTATTTTCGCAAAAAATTTGTCGTGCCTGTCGGGAATTACGAAGAACTCCTCCTCTCCGGCTTTTGCACAGATGATTACGGCGGGACAGTTTATCCCATGCGCATCTGGTTCAACGGCGCGGAAGTGCCGGCGGGCGGGATTGAGGCGGTGAGTGGCGAGGGAAATATCGTCAAATATTTCGATCTAACGCCATTCCTCGATTTGGTCCACTCCGGAACGAACACGATCGCCGTAATGTTGAACAATACATGGCAGCCCGATTGGGACAACGTCGCCTTCGACATCTCCTTAAAGGCAATTCCTGCCAATTACTCGACCGCAAAAACGACCGCGAGACTCTCGAGTATTACCGTGCAGAAGGACGGTACCGTAACACTAAATGTTGAAGGTACACCTCGGAGCAAATGGACCGTCCAAAGCTCCAGCACTCCAAATTCGGGCTGGATATTTGTGCAGGAGGTGGTCGTCGGAGCTAGCGGAAGTTCCGTCGCAGCCGTGCCGGCGTCCGCGGCGTCTGCTCGTTATTATCGCCTCCTTCAGTCGCCGTAGTGTTTCGCTACAGCAGATTCTCCGGATTCAATCCCTTCAAATCCTTCGTCACGAAAAGACCATCTTTGCGAATCAACTCGTCATCAAACCAGATTTCGCCCCCGCCCCATTCCGGCCTCTGAATCAACACCATGTCCCAATGCACCGCCGAACGATTCCCGTTGTCCGCGATTTCGTAAGCCTGGCCCGGAGTGAAATGAAGCGATCCCGCGATTTTCTCGTCGAACAGAATATCGCACATCGGGTTCTGAATGTATGGATTGAAGCCAATCGCAAACTCTCCGACGTAACGCGCCCCTGTATCGGTGTCCAGTATCTCGTGCAGCCGTTTGTTATTGTTTGAATGCGCTTTGACGACTTTTCCGTTATGGAATTCGAGCCGCACATTTTCAAAACGCGTTCCGGAATATAATGTGGGCGTATTGAACTGAATCGTTCCGTTCACCGAATTCTTCACCGGACAGGAGAAAACTTCACCATCGGGAATATTTAATTTGCCGTTACATGCTTTAGCGCCAATCCCCTTGATGCTGAAAGTTAAGTCAGTTCCCGGGCCTTTGATGTGGACCTTGTCTGCCGTCTTCATTCGCTTTTCGAGCGGCGCCATCGCCTTTGCCATCTTCCGATAATCCATCGTGCAGACATCGAAATAAAAATTCTCGAACGCTTCCGTGCTCATGTTGGCCGCTTGCGCCATGCTGGCGGAAGGCCAGCGCAATACCGCCCAGCGGGTCTTGTTCACGCGATAATTCAGGACCGGCCGAAGTGTTTTTGTATATAAAGTCATCCGGTCGCTCGGCACATCCGCATTTTCATTCGCGTTATTGCTCCCGCGAATGGCGATGTATGCGGCCATCTTGCGCATCCGAAACATTTCCATGTCGCGCACGGTTTCCGCGTGCTGCTGAGTGGTATTCAAGAGAAGCTCTCGAGTAACTCGGGTGTGGCGCGTCTCCACCACCGGTATGGCCCCGATCGCGCGCGCAGCCCGCACAAGTTCAATTGTGAACTCGTCCGGCACATCGATCATATCGAGAAGAATCTTTTCTCCCTTCTTCAGCTCGGTTGAATAGGTTATCAACAGTTTCGCTAACTTCGTGTATCTCGGGTCTGTCATGAATTAAACCTTCTTCGTCAATTTCACGCCCTCTTGCAAAAGTTTTTCTGCATCCGACCTGGACTTTGCCTCCGCATAAATGCGCAGGATTGGCTCAGTCCCGGAGCCGCGCAGCATCAGCCACGATCCATCCTCCGCAATAAATTTAACGCCGTCATAGCTCTTCACCTCTTTCAGCGGCGATCTCAACAATTTCGTTGGAGGATTGTTTTTACAAAAATCCATTAATGCCGAGCGTTTTTCGAGCGGGAAACGCGCGTCTATTCGGGCGTACTCATGGCGGCCATACTCCTTCGCCAATCGTCCGAGCAACTTGTTCAACGGCATGCGCTCCACCGCGAGCATTTCCAGCAACATCAATCCCGATAAAATCCCATCCCGTTCCGGAACGTGCCCCGGATAACCGATTCCCCCGCTCTCCTCAAACCCAAGCAGCACCCCGCCCTTGATCATCTCGGCACAAATATATTTAAAACCGACTCCCGTCTCCGTCAGCGGCAAAGCATAGCGCTCGCAGATCTTGTCCACCATCGAAGTCGTCGTGAGCGCCTTCACAACGCGGCCTTTCCCTTTCCGGTTCCGAATAAAATGCTCCAGCAAAAGGCAAATCAGATTGTGCGTAGTCAACGGATTGCCGCGCCCATCCATGCCGCCCACACGGTCCGCGTCGCCATCAGTGACCAGACAAAGATCATGCGGATGCTTCTTCAGGTAAGCCGCGCTCCGCCCGTAATTCTTCGCGATGGGTTCTGGATTGATTCCTCCAAAATTCGGGTCGTGCTCGCCATTGAGCGTCGTGACCTTGCAGCTTGTCCCCGCGAGCAGTTCATCGAAACACCCAGCTCCCACCCCAAACAGCGCTTCATGGGCAAACTTCAACCTGGAATTTGCAACCACTGGAAAATCCACCAGTCGCTTGATCGCCTGATAGTACGGCCCCCGGATATTTTTCAGCACGATCTTCTTCTGTTTCTGTGCCTGCTCCAGCGGCATCGCCGATACTGAACTCTTGTCCAGCAACCCTTCCACAGCCTGGCAAATCGACGGCTCCGCCGATCCGCCGTACCACGCCTTCAATTTAAATCCATTGAACGCCGGTGGATTATGGCTCGCCGTGATCATCACCCCGCCAACCGCCCTCTCCTTTTTCACCAGATAGGAAACCGCCGGCGTCGGCGTTGGTTCATTCGTGAGAATCACCTCAAATCCGTTCCCCGCCAGGACCTCAGCCGTTCGGCGCGCGAACTGGTCCGACATGAACCGCCGGTCATAGCCGACGACTGCGCGCGCTTCCGTTCCTTCGATTGGATTCTCTTTCCAAAAATCCGCCGTTGCCTGCGCCACTCGCTCGACATTGGCAAAAGTAAAATCCTCCGCAATCACCGCCCGCCAGCCATCCGTCCCAAACTTGATACTGCTCATTTTGTTCTCACCCCGGATTGTGCAGGAGAAGCGGTTTCCAAATCCACGGGGGTCTCCCTGATTTTTGCCGCGCGTTCGGTCATATCGCGCATCTTCTTTACCGCCCCTTTTAAATTCCTTTTCGAAAAAAGACCTGTGCCGCTCACAAAAGCATCTGCCCCCGCCCCCGCGCATTCCTCCGCCGTCTCAAAAGTAATCCCTCCATCCACTTCAATATGGTAATTAAGTGCCTTTTCTGCCCGCCACGCGTGAGCCTGCTGAATTTTGGGGACCATCTCATGAATGAACGATTGCCCGCCGAAGCCCGGATTGACCGTCATAATGAGCAGAGTATCGATCTTCCCAAGAAAAGGTTCCACCGTTGGAATATTTGTCGGCGGGTTGATCGCCAGCCCAACTTTTTTTCCGAGCGACCGAATTTTCCAGATCAGCGACTCGACCTTCTCCGATCCCAACTCCACATGAATCGTCAGAGAATCCGCCCCTGCTTTCACAAACGGCTCGATCAAAATCTCCGGGCGGCTGCACATCAGATGCACATCGAAGAACATCCGCGAATTTTCGCGGGCAATTTTCACCACCTCCGGCCCGAAAGAAATGTTCGGAACGAAATGCCCATCCATGATATCGAGATGCAGCCAATCCGCCTTCGAAAGCTGCGCGCGAAGCACTTCCAAACCGAGCTTGCTAAAGTTCGCCGCCAGCAGCGACGGAGCAATAATCATCCCGCTAGGCTTCAATATTTGAGATGCCGAGTCAACCTCGTCCAGGGATCTCGGGCATTTGGCCCGTCCGGCACGGACTAACAGCTCAACTGATTGACTCTCCTTAGCCACGCCCGATGCCTCTGCCGCTCCTGTTCAACTGTTTGCTCCACCGATTTCGCCTGGATGAAACTAAAAAGACAATCCTCGGGCAATTCGCTCGCGCACACGCCGCACAATTTGTGCCGCCGGCTGTAAATGATTGAATCACAGAAAGGGCAGCGCGCTTCCTTGCGCGGCACCGTTGGAATCCCGGCAATCCGCGATTGACCAAAAACATTGGTCGAGAAAAAATTCGAAACTGATCCTGAACCGTAATCTTCCGCAGGCCACTTCACCGACCGCGCAACTTTACCCTCTTTCATATACCCCTTATGACGCAGTTGTGCCCCAATAGTTGCATTACATTTGTGTAATTGGTTTGTAACGATCCCTCCTTACAATTTCCCGTGAGCCTTCCCAATCGAATCAGTCAAAACTCCCAGTGAGCGAATTCCGAAACGAGCGGTCAAATATCCTATTCTCATTAAAACATTGGGATTGCATGCCAGCCGCCGTACAATTACGAATGTGTCTACGATCACATTAATCAGATGAGCAAGCCGAAGGCATACATCGCGGTCATCCTCTTTTTCCTCCTCCTGCCGCATCCTCTCCGCTCTGCCATCCAGTTTGATCCTTTCGTCGGATACGAAGGAACCATTCACGAAGCCGGATGGTTCCCCGTCACATGCGAAGTCTTTAATGACGGCCCCAGCTTCAATGCCGTCATCGAAATTACCTCTGGCGCTTTTGGCTCGGATCAAGTCCGGCAGGTTCCGGTCGAACTCCCCACCAACACTCGCAAACGCGTCGTCGTCCCTATGTTCGCTTCCGGCGGCCGCTACATGAATTCCTCCTGGGACGTCGTTCTTAAGGACAGCTCGGGTAAAACGATCATTAAGCCCCCTCCCGTTCAGGCCAAAACAGTCGCCTGGGAAAGCAGCATTATGGCCGCTATCCCACGGACCTTCGGCGGCACCCCGGCTTTCCCAAAACTGAAACAGCAAGTTCGTCCCGAACTGCAACCCGAAGTTGCGCGCATCACCGTCGATCAATTCCCGGATAACCCCATCGCCCTCGAAGGCCTCAATGCGATCTATCTCAATTCCGAAAAAGCGATCGACCTGAAAGTAAATCAAGTCATCGCCTTGCTTGGCTGGGTCCGCTCCGGCGGTCAACTCATCATCGCGGTGGAGCAGGCGGGCGATATCAATTCCACACCGTGGCTGAAACAATTTGCCCCGGTCGAACTCACTGACACCATCAATCTCAAAATAGACCAGGAACTCGCCGCCTGGGTCAAAAACGAACCCGGCGCCGGCGCGGCCGGCGATACCGACAGCATCTCTCGCGTCAATCGGCCTCGGCGCACTCGAAATGTTTCTCAGCAAGGCAGCGCCTATTCCAACATTCCCAATGAAACCGTTTTCCAAGACACAGACTTGATCGTCGCCACCGGCCAGGTGAAAGACGGCTTCACTCTGGTTTCATCGCAGAATCATCCGCTCGTCGTTCAGGCGCCTCGCGGACGCGGCAAAATCACCGTGCTGACCTTCAGTCCCGAACGCGAGCCCTTCCGTTCCTGGAAAAGCCGCGATCTCTTTTGGGCCAAGCTCTGCGGTATACCGGGCGAATATTTTAACGCCGAAAACTACTACGGTGGCGGTTACAGCATCGATGGCGTTTTCGGCGCGTTGATCGATAGCCGCCAGATCAAGAAACTTCCCGTCACCTGGCTTCTGCTCCTGCTCGTCGTCTATCTCGTCGTGATTGGCCCCTTCGACCAATGGTGGCTCAAGAAAATCGGCAAACAGATGCTCACCTGGATTACTTTCCCGAGTTACGTCGTCCTCTTTTCGCTCCTTATCTATTTCATCGGCTACAAACTCCGCGCCGGTGAAACCGAATGGAACGAGTTGAATATCGTCGATATTTTGCCGCGCGGCGAAAAAGTCGATTTGCGCGGCCACACCTATATCTCCATCTATTCCTCCGGGAACACCCGCTACCAATTGGCCGGCCAGCAAGGTTACGCCACGCTCCGCGGCGAGCTGATGGATTTTAATGCCGGCGGCAAAGAAGGCAGCAAAGCCCGGCTCGTCCAGCAGGGAAATACTTTTAAAGCCGATGTCGAAGGGCTGGTCTGGACCAGTTCCCTCTATGCCAACGAATGGTTCAAGACCAACGACACCCCTTTTACCGCCACAGTCACCGATACCGGTTCCGATTATCAGGTCGAAATTGAAAACCTTCTCAACAAGCCGCTCACCGATGTGAAACTGGTCGCAAATCAATTACTCTTTGAATTGGACAATGTCGGTCCCCGCGAAAAGAAGACAGTGAAACTCGTTCCATCGAAGGGAACCTCCCTTCGAACTTTCGTCCAACAAAACGGCGCTTATTTCCAAACCGCCGTCGAACAACGCCGAAACGCCCTGGGCGAATCCGCCCGCGGCCAACTTGAAAACCGCCCCCTCACCGCCACCACCGCCTCCTTCATCTCCCAAATGGATGAACTCAGCCGCTCCGGTCGCAGTTTCATTTCACCTTCCGGCCTCGATATGACTCCCCAGGTCGAGCGTGGCGACGCCGTTATTTTCGCTTTCGTCTCCGACTTCAGTTTCACCGAAAAAGTGAACCAGTTTGATCCGCCGCGCTTTAAACGCGACACCCTCATGCGCCTCAGCATTCCGCTCCGGCAAAAAAATCCAATTTAATATGGCGACAGAAATAGCACCCACTCCCCAGCCCGTCCCGGCCGTCCAAACCACCGGCCTCACCCGCGTTTACGGCAACATGGTCGCCCTCAATTCACTCACCCTCACCGTCAATCGCGGCGACCTTTTCGGCTTCATTGGCTCGAATGGCGCGGGCAAAACCACCACCCTTCGCATCCTCGCCACCTTTCTCGCCCCTTCCGGCGGCAAAGCTGAAGTTCTCGGCCATGACGTCGTCCACGACGCCGACCGCGTTCGCCACATCATCGGTTACATGCCCGATTTCTTCGGCGTTTACAAAGACATGGAAGTCACCGAGTACCTCGACTTCTTTGGCGCCTGCTACAAAATCCCTTCCGCCCAGCGCGAAAAAACCGTTAATGACGTCCTCGAACTCGTCGGCCTCACCGAAAAGAAAGGCGCGCTCATCGGCGCGCTCAGCCGCGGCATGCAGCAGCGCCTCGGCCTCGCCCGCGTTCTCATTCACGATCCCCAGCTTCTCCTCCTCGACGAACCCGCCAGCGGCCTCGATCCCCGCGCCCGCATCGAAATGATGGCCATCCTCCAGGAACTCCAGCGCATGGGCAAAACCATCATCATCTCCTCTCACATCCTGAGCGAACTCCAGACCCTCTGCAACCGCGTCGCCATCATCGAAAAAGGAAAACTCATCTACAGCGGCCCCGTCCAGGGCGTCCGCGATCAAATGGGCGCCGGCCACATCTACTGGGTCAAAGTTGCCGACGAACCCCAAAAAGCCATCGAACTCCTTAAATCCCGCCCCGAAGTCGCTGAAATCGAACAAGTCGATGGCCAGGTCAAAGTCACCTTCGCCACCCAGGACACCGATCCCAGCTTCGTCGCCGACACCCTCGTCAAAAACGGCCTCCGCCTCACCGGCCTCTGGGAAGAAGAACTCGGCCTCGAAGAAGTCTTCATGCGCGTGCCCCGCGGCGAAACTCAATAAACTCCGTGCAGTAATGTGTCAGTAATGAAATCGAGCTTGTAGAAGATAAACTCGTCCGGCATCGACTCGGTAAACTAAACGATGTTCCTGTGTAATCCGCCGCGACCAGA
>Ga0136846_1237374_pt1 | contig 19728 bp, 14 predicted proteins | sample HopSoiMetagenom2_FD_96841 | JGI IMG/M metagenome (GOLD analysis project Ga0136846, IMG submission 96841) | Grasslands soil microbial communities from Hopland, California, USA - 2 Assembly 2016 (version 4) | ecosystem: Environmental > Terrestrial > Soil > Grasslands | place: USA: Hopland...
GCAGACCGGCGCAACCATGAACGGCAGGGCGCTGGCGCAGACCCAGATCGCGCTGCAGCAGGCCACGGTCACCCAGCCTGCCCTGTAGCCCGCGCTCGACGCGAAGTCGCGAGGCCCCGGCGATCATTCGCCGGGGCTTCATGTTGTCTACTACTGCTCCACAGGCTTCCAGCCATCGCCCGGGTCGAAGCTCTTCATCGACGAGGCGAGCTTGGCCGTCTTCGACCCCAGATCCTTCTGGAAGACGACGCCCTTTTGGTTGACCAGGAAAGTCATCACCCCCGACTTCTCGTACGAGGCCGGCCAGGCGATCAGCGCGAAGCCGCGCGTGAGCTGTGCGTTCTCGCGGTAGTCGAGCGCGCCACCCTCGGCATGGGCGCCTTGCGCGGTGAGAACGCGGTAGAGATAGCCGTGATACGGGGCCTGCTGGCCGGCCTTGGGCGCGTACCCTTCGGCGAGCGCGCCGCTCACCGCCGGACCCATCGGGCTCTCCGCCTCGCCGGGCGCGGCCTTCCAGTAGAGGCCGTCGTGCTTGCCCTCGGTGCTCATGAGCCGGTCGGCGTAGTGCGGCACGGCGGCACCGTCGGGGTTCATCGAGAGATAGTCCTGCTGCGCGCTGACATAGCCGAAGCACACCTGGATCACGTCGAGCTCGTTGCGGCCCACGCGGCGCGTGAGGATCTCCTGCTCGCCCGCCTTCGAATCGAAGCTCCACCCCGACTTGCCCTTGACCAAGGGAATCGGGAAGGGCCATGAATCGTCGCCGATCGACAGGGTGCGCGTCTTCTCGTCGGGGACGGCGATCTCGTGGCCGTGGTCGTAGAGGTCGACGAAGCGCGCGAGCGCGGCGCGATCTGCAACCGCATCGCCCGAGGAGAGGTACGACTTCGACGGCTCGCCCAGGATCGACAGCACCGACTTGATCTGACCCGTGCGCGCCGCTTCGACCAGCGCGCCGACCGCGGCCTCCGGGTCGGGATATGCCTTCGCCGCGAGCGCCGGAGTCGCGAGGAGAAGGAGGGACAAGATCGCGCGAGGCAGGGTCATGTCTAACGCCTCCGTCCGCCGCCGCCGCCGCCGCGGCCGCCACCACCACCGCCGCCACGGCTGCCGTAGCTCGAGGCGCCGCGGTTGCTGGCCGCCCGGGTGTCCGAGCCGCTGCCCATCCCGCCCCAGCCACCGCCGCCGCCTCCTCCGCCGGAGGGCTGCGGCTTCGCCGAGGCCCCGCCCCAGCCGCGATCGCCCCCGCCGCTGGGCGCGCTCGGATAGTTGGTGGGCCGTCCGCCGCCTCCGCCGCTGGGAAGCTGGCTCGCACTCGCGCCGCCCGAGGGGCGTTGGCTCGCTCCTGCCCCGCCCGCTGGAAGTTGGCCCGCACTCGCGCCGCCCGAGGGGCGCTGGCTCGCTCCCGCGCCGCCTGCGGGAAGCTGGCTCGGACCGCCGGCACCTCCGGGGCCACCAACGCCGCCGACTCCCCGAGCTCCGCCCGGGCCACCAACGCCACCAGCGCCGCCCGGCCCGCCGACGCTACCCACACCGCCGACGGCGCCTACACCGCCGACGGCGCCAACTCCGCCCACTCCGCCGACGCCACCAACTCCGCCAACGCCGCCGACTCCACCCGCTCCTCCCGCTCCTCCGCCGGGACGCGTTCCACCCGCCGGATAGCCCGCATGGCCCCCAGGCGGGTAGGGCGGGTAGCGGGGGTACGCCGGGTACGGCGGATAGCGCCAATAGCTCGAGCTGGCCATGGCGAACCCGATGGTGAAGCTCACCGCCACGGCGCCCGCGACGTATCCCGGCGGATAGACCGGCGGCGGCGGATACGCGGGATATGCCCACGTCCCGTACACCACCGTCGGGCTGTACGTCGGCACGTAGATGACTTGTGGTTGCGCCGGCTCGATGCGGATGATGGTCGTCTGCGTGCCGTCGCTCTGCGGCTGCGGCTCGGACTTCACCGTCTGCTGCGACGACGACTTCAGGTTGCCGTTGTCCATCGCGCGCTGGCGCAGCTGCTGGACGGCGAAGAGCAGCGAGCTTTTCTGCAGCGTGTAGGCGGAGGAGAGTTCGTGCGCCCAGTCCGTGTGGTCGCTCAGCATCTTGAGCACGTCGGGCAGCCCCACCAGGGCCTTGACGCTGCCGTCCCAGCTCTGGCTCTTGAGCGCAGCCTCGAGCTTCTCGCCGGTGACCCCGGGGTTCGTCTTGATCCACGCCGCCGCCGCGGCGATCTCTTGTGGCCGGACCGACGCCTCGAACACCTGCCCCAGCACCGGATCGGGAAAGAGCGCGATGGGCGCGACGATGGCCTCGAGCTTTTCGGGGGGGAAGGAGCCGGGCTGGGCAGGCGGCGCGACTTGACCCGCGGCGGGCTGCTGGGGCGCCGCCTGCGGCTGAGCCGCGGGTTGGGGTGCGGCCTGCGGTTGTGGCGCGGGCTGCGGCGCGGCGGCGGCAGGCGCCGGAGGAGGCTGCTCGGCGGCCGTGGGGTTCGGCTTCGAGCTGGAGCAGGAGAGCGCAAGCGCGCCGATGAGCAGTGATCGCCCAAGCGTCATGGCGCCATTCTGCCAGCCCTTGCGCGCAGATCACTTGGACCATGGGGCAATACGCTCGCCGCCGCGTCGGAATGGCCGGCGGGCGGCGACCTGCGAGAAGTCGTACAGCAGGTTGTTGACCAGCACATGGACGGGCGCCATCGGTAGGCAGGGCAGAAAGTAGCCGCCCACCCACCGTGTTCCACCGAGATGCCATCTTTCAGCACCAGCAGGCTCTTCTCGAGGAGGGAAGATGTTCGCCGACTCCTTCGCCACGACGGCGGTATCCACGACATGCCCGACGTCCGCGAATGAGAGGCCCGGAACAACGTCAGTGCTTCCCTTCGTGTTCCGCGCAGAACTTCGCCGCGGCCTCGCTCTTGCCGGCGCGCTTCTCGCAGTACGCGTCGATGACGTTCTTCTGCTCGGCCGGTTGCTGCGGGGCCGCCGCCCGGATGGGAAGGCCGACCAGTTGCCGGCGCTCCTCGTTCATCGGCGCCATCAGCTCGCAGTCCTTCGGCACCGGAAGGGGATCGATCTCCGTGGGCTGGTCGACCACGACGAGCTGATTGCACCCGGCCTGCTGGTCGCGCTCCTCCGCCGTCGCCTCCAAAGCCGCTTTTTCGTCAGGGTCCGCCTTGACGGCGTCGATCTGGCGCTGGGCGGCAGCGGGATCCTCGAGGTCGCGCCTCATGATTCGCGGCGCTGCCGGGGGAGCCTCCTGTTCGGCCGGCGTGCCGATCCATTCGAGGTAGAGATCGCCGTCGACCATCCCGTCCTCGGAGAGGGGCACGGTGACCCGCAGCGACTTCCGGCGGTCATCGTGCGCCACGATGACCGGCTGCTTTGCGGATCCGTTGCCGCAGAACCGGCTCCGTTTCAGGTCCACGCGGACGCCCGTCCTGCCGGGCGCCCAGGTGAGCCGGAAGGTGTGGCCTCCGTGAAGAACGGACATCACGTGCTTGCGGTCCCAGTGCGAACACAGTCCCTCATTGCCGCTCGAGCGTGCGAGCAGCGCCCACCTTTCTTGTAGCTGCGAACATTCCGGCTGCGGGCAGGGAACGAGAAGCGCCATCGCGTACGCAGGATGCAATTCGAGACCGGGGTCGCGCAGCGACATGTGCTCGGCGTCGATTCCTAGCAGCCCCGTCACCTGCGCGCGCGCGACGCCCACGTGGTCGTGGACCTCCAGTTTGTGCTGCTCGACCTTGCGCAAGAGCGACCTCCACCAGTCGGACCCGACCGGCTGAAGCTCGCGCGAATCCATCTCGACGGCGATCCAGTTCCACCCTTCACCCGGGCTCCGGCGGCCATTGAGCGTGAGCACGAAGTTCAGGTCGTAATCGCCGGGCCACCGGCCACTGAAGCCTTCCCATTCGACCCAGCCTTCGTAAGTGACGGCACCGCCATGGAAGCGGCCCCAATTCAGATGCCCCATGTAGCTGAGCGGGCTGTCGGAGCAGGTGAGCGCGACCGTCGACGACAGATCGGTGGAGAAGTCGGGGTCCATCGGATATGTGTTGCAGGCCAGGCGCTTCTCATCCTCACGCTGCGGCGTCCAGAAATGCCACGAGCATTCGCTGGGGTCCTGCGGCCGCAGGCTCGGGTCCGGGTACTTGTGACAAATGCGGTTGTAATTCCAGCCGAACTGCGGGTTGAGGGCGAATCCATTGGCGTCATAACCGCGAGGCACCAGGTCGAAGCGGCTGAGCCTTGCGGGGTTGTCCTCGATCTTCGGCACCGTCGGCGTGGTGGGATGCGAGGCGCACGCGACCGAGAGGGACGCCACCAATGCGATACGCAGCGTGGTCATAGCAATCCGTTCCCGAGCTCGAAGTTCAGCCCCGCCAGGAGTGTAAAGAACACCGAGGGCCATCCCAAGCGCCACCGCACGTGCATCTCGCCGCGGAAGGCAACCCGGCCGACGTCATACTCCGCGTATCCTCGCGTCCCGAGCTGGAATGTGGGCGCGACGCGGAATTCCAGCGCGGAGACGCTCCAGGCGATTCCCCAGGTGGAATACGAATAGCGCCGGGTGAGATTGGGGAACCCGATCGAGGAAGTCAGCACCGTCGGGCTTCCCGCCGCGACCAGGTCGGTGAAGCCGCCGATCCTCCAGCGCAGCAGATCGACCCCGAGGTCCGTCCGTGTCCGCCGGCAGCGCGGCTGGATCGCGCCGGGATTGCTCCAGGTCGGCTGGTAGCGCCGGCGCAGCAGTCCGATGCGGACCTCCCCGCCGAACTCGCGCGACTGGCCCCTCGCCTCCCAGTAACTTCCCGAAAAGCCGGCTCCGAGACCGAAATCCGTGGCCCCGCTCGAGCGCAGCAGGCTCGAGAGCAGCACGGGCAGTTCGAGATCGAGCTGACCTCCCAGCTCATGGTCCCGCGGGAGCGCGGCGTCGCCTTCGTGCGACCCGACCAGCTTCCCGCCCGCGAGCATGCGCACGAGGAACGGGTTGCGCCGGAAGCCGGCTTCGTCAGGGTTCGCGAACGTCTTGCTGTTGTACTGGTCGATGCAGTCGGCCTCACGCCGCTCCTCTTCGTCCGGCTCGTCCGCCGCCTGCGCTGGAAGGCCTGCCATGACCGTGAGCAGCGCCGCCGAGACCGCCATCCGGTTCATCGCATCACCCCGGGCGGGACTTTAGCTCCAATGCATGGCGACGCGAACGGCGCTCTGATAGGCTCGAAATGTCGCGAGCAGTTGACGACGTCGATCCGGGGGGGATCCGTGTCTGATACCGCATGCCTGGATCGGCTCGTGGCCGCCGCTTTCTTGATGTTCGGCTGCTCTTCCGGGCCCGCCTCCAGGATGAACGTCGTTCCCTCCCTGAGACCCGTCGACGCCTCGCGCGCGATGGTCGTGTTCGGCCAGATCAAGGGCTCCGCCTGCGGCAACGACGCGGTCGCGGGCGCCTTGCGAGACCTCAAGCGCCTCACGCATGTCGATGGCTATCTGGAGGTGGTCATCGAGGAGACGGGAGAACGCGAGGGCCGCTGTGCGAGCGTGACCGCGTACCCGTTCCGGTATGGCACGAGCACCGATCTGCCGGGAATCCGCGCAGCCGAGGAGAGCGCCGCGCCGGAGCTGGTTCCGGGTCGGCCGGCCGGCGATGCTCCGCCAAGCGTGGAATCCGATTGCGCGACCGCCTGCACGGCCTTCTCGCGATTGGTCGAGAGCGGAAGCATCAATCAAGCCCTGGCCAGGGACCGCTGCCATCAACGCTGCGCCAAACCCGACGTCCTTTTCTACCAGTGCATCAGCAAAGCGCAGACCGCGCCGTCGGCCAAGGCCTGCCTCACGCCTTGAGGGAGATCGTGCGATGCCCACGCAAGCGCAGCACGACCAGGCCATCCAGCAGCTGATCGCCAATCCCGCCGACAGCGCGACGGCGCGCCGTCTGTTGGATCTGGCGAGGGAAGATCCGGCCGGGGCAAAGGCGGCACACGGCCGGGTAGAGCCCCCGCCGCCGGCCATACCGCTGGACGTCCAGCAGCTGCCCTTCAAGCGTCACAATCTGATGATGCCGTTCTCCCCCAAGCAGATCGCGATGCCGAGGAGCCTGGAAGAGCTCGTCGCCATCGTCCAGGCGGCGGCGGTCGCGGCGGAGCCCATCAAGTCCATCGGCGATGGCTATGGTTTCGCGAACACGGGCTTCACCAAGGGCTGCCTCATTCCCACCGTGGAGGGATTGAACCGGATTCTCACGGTCGATCGCGAGGTGCTCAAGGCCGGAGTCGACGCGGATCATCTCTGCAAGTTCGAGTCAGGCGCGACGCTGGAGCTCATCGGCGCCCACCTGTGGGCCCTGGGAAAGGCCGTCCTCAACCAGCCCGGCTACGAGAAGCTCACCTACGTGGGCACCATGTCTTCGGGCGGGCACGGTTCAGGGACCTGGTGCGGTCCGCTCTCCGAGCACGCGCGGGCCCTTCACCTGGTCACGCTCGACGAGCAGGGCAAGGCGGTGCAGTTCCAGGTCGAGCCGGGCGACGGCATTTCCGATCCGGCGAAGTTCGCCGCCAAATATCCCGCCCTGGAGCTGGTCCAGGACGACGAGATGTTTCGCGCCTGCACGGTGGCGATGGGCTGCCTCGGCATCATCTACTCGGCCACCATCGAAGTCAGGGACGCCTACAACATCAACGAAACCAGGACCAAGTTTTCCTGGGCCGCCCTCAAGCCCAGGCTTCCGCAGTTGCTCGCGGATCAAGGGCCCGGGAAGCGCTTGCACAGCATCGAAGTCTGGCTCAACCCGTACCCTGTCGACGGCCAGGTCTCCTGCGTGCTCGGAGAACGGAGGGAAACGCAGGACGCCCCGCGCGGCGAGCGGGCGCTGGTGATCGAGTATGGCGGTCCCGAATTCCTCTATCGCCTTCTGGCCTGGTGGATCGAGCATCATCCCAGCGCGGTGCCCGTGTTGATTGACGCGGCGATCACCGCCACGCAGGCGCGCGACGTGGTGATGAACGCCACCAAGGGGCTGAACTTTGGCTCGGTCAATCTCGCTCCGGTGACCGCTTGCGCCTGCGGCGTGCCTTCGGCCGACATCGGCAACCTCGTCGAGGCGCTGATCGGCTTTTTTCAGACACGAGCGCGAGACACGGAGTCCTACATGACGAGCCCGATCGGCTTGCGCTTCGTGAAGGCGGCCACCGCCCACCTCTCGCCGGCCTACGGTCGCGATACCTGCATGATCGAAATCCCGACCTTGCTGGGAACGCCGCGAGCCCGCGATACGCTCGATCGGTACCACGATTTTCTCTTCGAAAATTACGACGGCCGTCCGCACTGGGGGCAGGTGAACGACATGCCCGGCGACCGGCTGAGAGCCCTCTATCCGAAGCTGGACTCCTTTCTCGAGTCCTTTCGCGTGCTCAATCCAAAGGGTTTCTTCGACAATGCCTTCACCGAACAGATGGGTTTTCGAAAATGAATGAGGGACACCCGGCATGATGAAGCGACGAGCGATGGTCCGGGGTGGCGCGTTGCTCCTCGCCGGTTGTGCCGCGCGCAAGATCTTGCCGGAGCCGGACCCGTTCCCATCGACCGCGCCGCGCTGCACGCCGAAAGACCCAGAGCCTGGCTGCTGGAGGGCGCTGGTCCTTGGAGGCGGTGGCTCGACGGGCGAGTTTCAAATGGGAGTCCTGTCCGTTCTCTCTCGCGTTTTCACCAAGTTCGATTTCTTCGCCGGTCTCGGCGTCGGGTCGCTTCACTCGACCGTCCTCGCGCAATACCCGGACTCGCTCGCGGCGGGCGTGGCAGTCCTCCAGGACGTCTGGGCGCACATCCAGGGAACCGGCGACATCTTCGATGTGCCCTTTGGCGGTTCCTCGCTGAGTAGCCTCTTCGCGCTCGCCAACTGGCGCGACAGCGTGTACGGAAACGGAAAGATAAGAGACCTCGTGCGAGCTCGCGTCGACTGGAAGCGCCTGGTGAACCAGGTCAACTGGGGCATTGCGACCACGTCGATGGACGAGGGCCTCACCTACTACGTGACGAACGACGAATCCCTCTCTGATTTGCTGAACACGGCTCCGCGAGCGTTCAAGCCGAGCTACCGGCCCGGTGATGCACTCTACGTCGGCTCTCTGCTCCACGATTTCATCATCGCGGCCGGCTCGGTCCCGATGATTCTCCCCCCGGTCACCATCGCCGGCCAACGGTTCGCCGAGGGCGGGGTGAGACGGTTCTTGCCGTATCCACTGGCCGTGCAGGCTTATGGGCTCGCATTGGCCAAGAATCCCTCGCTGCGCGCCGAGTTCGTCATCGTCGACAACTATACCGAGGAGATCGAATCCAACGGCGGGACACAGGTGCAGGGCGGCAAAAATCTATTGATGCGCACCATCAAAGTCATGACTACACAGGTCGCGCAGGGCGATCTGGTCCAGGGCGCTTCCGTGTTCCCTCCCGCCACCACGCCCGTGCTCCATGAACTGTATCCGCGGAAGGACTGGCTGCTGGACCCGCAGAACTTCGATGACCTGGGATTGAGAGCAGACCTGCACAACGAGGGGATTTCAGTCGCCCTCCAGGTCTTTCCGGATGGCTTTTGCAGGTCGTCTTGAAGAGCGACGCTGGGAAGATGCACGTGAGATGACGAGCGCGGATCGCCTTCACTGCGAGACGTGTCCGGATCGAACGGTCTCACGCGTCACCCACGGCGCGCTGCCGTCGTCGGAATCGACCCATCGCTCTCCCGTGTAGAGGGCGAAGACGCGGCCCTGCAGGCGGTTGTGCTCGACCGCCTCGGCGAGCTTGTTTCGCGGCTCGTCGATCGGCACCGCCGTCGAGTGATACGCCTCGAAATGAATCGGAATCATGTACCGGGCGCCGAGCAGGCGGAAGATGCGGACCGCTTCGTCCGGACTGGCGTGATTGGGATTGCCGCCGCGCGCCGGGGCGATCGGCAGCAGGGCCAGATCGATCCCTGGATAGCGGGCGCCGATCTCCGCGAACAGCTTCTCGTCGTATCCGGTATCCCCGGCGAAGAAAACGCGCCGTCCGCCGCCCTCGATCACGTATCCGGCCGCGGAATGGTTCCAGAGCGCGTCGACGGCAAACCGTCCGCCGGCATGGCGCACGGGAACGGCCGTGATGGTCAGTCCGCCGCGGTGGATCGGCTTCCAGAAGTCGACCGCCTCCTTCCGCTCCTGCCGGACGAGATGGAGATACGATCCGGCGCCGGGCGGGAAGACGATCTCGGTGTTCCGCGGAAGCTTGTCCAGCGTCGGGCGATCGAAATGGTCGATGTGCATGTGCGAGAGCAGCACGAGTTGTAGTGGCGGGAGCTGATCGACCCGCAGCGACGGCGGCGTGACTCGAGGAACGACGACCATCGCGCCGCTCAAGTTGGGATCGGTGAGCACGAATCGGTGGCCGATGCGGATGAGCACGGTGGCGTGACCGACCCAGACCACGCTCAAAGAGGCGCTCGGATCGTCCCGGGGAAGCGCGCGCACTGCGGGCTCATGGTGGGTAGCGGCGCAGGCAGCGAGCAGACAAGCGCATGCCAGGGCGACGACACAGTTGCGCATCGGCCGAAAGTTGCTGCGGCAATCATCGATGCGCACGTTTTCGCGTGCCTCGCTTGCTCGCCCTGCTCTCGTCTCTCTGGCTGACGGCCTGCTTCGGCAGGAGTTCGAATCGGGAGTTCCGCCTCGATCGTGCGGCCGTCGCGCCCCAGGATTTCGACAACGCCCTCTTCCAGACGGTGGGCGTCGAGTTGCGCCCGGGCAACCTCGTCGAGATGGCCGACAACGGACGCGTGTTTGACGCCGCCATCGAGACGATCGGGCGCGCGCGCAGCAGCATCCACGTGGTGACGTTCATCTGGGAAGACGGTCGCGTCTCCGACCGGATCCTCGCGGCGGTCGCCGCCCGCATCCGCGACGGCGTGGCGTGCCGGGTCCTCGTCGATGCGCTGGGCAGCCCGAAGTTCTCGAAGGTTGAGACGAAGTTGCAGAGGATAGGCTGCGAGACGCATCATTTCCGTCCGGTGCCGGGCCAGGACGACGCTGCGCGCGAGCACCGGAAGATGTTCGTCGTCGACGGGCGCGTCGGGATCACCGGCGGCTTCGGCATCGACGACAAGTGGGAAGGCGACGGGCGTTCCGACGACCCCCCGCAATGGCGGGATTCAAACGTGCTGGCCCGCGGGCCCGTGGTCCTCGACATGCAGCAGGCGTTCGCGGAGAGCTGGGAGGAAGCGACGGGGACCCTGCTGCCGCGCGACGCCTTCCCGACGACGGAGCCCGAAGGGCCCTCCGCTGTCGCGTTCGTGAGCAGCAGTGAGAACAGCGTGGCGACGAAGAGCGACCGCCTGATGCAGCTACTGATCGGCTCGGCCCGCCAGCGCCTCTGGATCAGCAACGCCTACTTCGTGCCCTCCACGCCCATCCTCGAGCTGCTCACGCGCAAGGCCCACGAAGGAGTCGACGTCCGCATTCTCGCTGCGGGCGACCGCACGGACACCAAAGCGTATCTCCCCGAGCAGCGGGCGCGGATGCTCCGGTTGGTCCAGGAGGGCGTGAAGGCGTACGAGTACGTCCCCACGATGTTGCATTCGAAGCTCGTCGTCGTGGACGACATGATCACCGCAGTCGGCTCGAGCAATCTCGACGCGCTCTCGCTGAACAAGCTCAATGAGGGAACGCTGGTGGTCGCCGACGAGGACTTCGCACGAGGTGAAGCGAGGCATTTCCTCGACGATCTGGCGCTGGCCCGTGAGGTCGTGCCGTCCGGAAACCGGGTAAGCACGAGATAGCGGCGACCTTCATTGCCGTACAGCAAGCCCCGCTCCAAGCGATGCCGGCGACCGAGCGGTCGCCGCGTACCGTGGCGCCCGCATCTGGGCTCAGGTATGAGCGTGCCGCAGATCCTTCGACGACCGATGCTTCGAGGACGGATGCATGAGCGAGGAGCACGAGAGCAACTCGGCGATCCGGACCCCGGACCAGCGTCTGCGCGTCTTCGTGAGCTCGACGCTCACTGAGCTCGCCGAGGAGCGTATCGCCGTAGGGCGCGCCATTTCCGCGCTGCGGCTCACTCCGGTGCTGTTCGAGATCGGGGCTCGACCGCACCCGCCCCGGGAGGTGTACCGGGCCTACCTGGCCCACTCGCACATCTTCATCGGCCTGTACTGGCAGCGGTACGGCTGGATCGGCCCGGGAATGGACGTCTCTGGTCTGGAAGACGAGTTCCGTCTCTCCGTGAAGATGCCCCGACTGCTGTACGTGAAGGCACCGGCGCCGGACCGGGAAGCGCGACTGACGGCCATGATCCAGCAGCTGGAATCGGATGGCGTCGTTTCCTATCGATCCTTCGGCACTTCGCGGGAACTTGGGCGACTGGTCCGCAACGATCTCGCGGTCCTCCTGAGTGAGCGCTTCGCCGCCGGGGACAGTGGCGCGCCTCGTCGCGCGTCGTCCGCTTCGAGCGTTGGCGGGCGGGTCGGGCGTTCGTTGCCGGTGGCATCGACCTCATTGATCGGGCGCGAGCACGACCTCGTCGAAGCCTCGAAGTTGCTGGACACGCCCGGGGTCCGGCTGGTGACGCTCACCGGCCCCGGAGGTGTCGGCAAGACGAGGCTGGCAATCGCCGCCGGCGGCCAGCTGGAGAAGCGCTACCCGCACGGTGCTGTTTTCATACCGCTTGCCTCGGTCACGCAGCCCGAGCTGGTACTGCCTCGTGTCGCAGCAGCCCTGGGCGCGTCCATCGAGGGCGAGCGCGCACCGATCGACGTCGTGGCCGAGCATGTCGCGGAAACGCCGACCCTCCTGGTGCTGGACAATCTGGAACAGGTCATCGCGGTGGGGGCCGAGCTCGATCAGCTTCTGGCCCGCTGCCCCAGGCTCCAGATCCTGACCACGAGCCGCACCGTGCTTCGGCTGCGCGCCGAGCGCGAGTACCCCGTCCGGCCTCTGGCAGTGCTCCCGTTCGCGGGTCGTCCGGCGATCGCGGAAGTGGCCTCGTTGCCCGCCGTGCAACTCTTCGTCGATCGAGCCCGGGCCGTCCGCTACGATTTCGCCCTGACCGAGGACAACGCGCTTGCCGTGGTCGAGATCTGCCGGCGCCTCGACGGTCTGCCGCTCGCGATCGAGCTGGCGGCTGCTCGAATTCGACTGCTGAAACCGGAGGCACTGCTCGCTCGACTCGGCAGCAGCCTCGACGCTCTCGGTGCCGGCCCCGCCGATCTTCCCGAGCGTCAACGAACGTTGCGCGCGACCGTCGACTGGAGCATTGGACTCCTAGACGACGCGGAGCGGCAGATGCTGGCCACGCTGTCGCTCTTCGTCGAAGGTTGGACGATCGACGCAGCCGTTCATGTCTCCGGGCTTGGCGAAGACCGGACGCTCGACCTGCTCGATGCGCTCACTGGGCACAGCCTTGTGAGCGTCGACCCCACCAGTGTCGAGCCGAGATTCCGGATGCTCACATCCATCCGGGAGTTGGTCCGCGAGCGCCTCGCAGCGACCGCAAACCTGGCCGACATCGAGCGACGGCACGCGAAGTATTTCGGTGGCCTCGTGGAGAACGCCGACTGGCCCAGCGAACGACATGGCGAGTGGGCCGGGCGTTTGCGAACCGAGGAGGGGAACCTCGGGGTTGCCATCCGCTGGTTCCTCGACCACGAGATTGCGCCGCTGCCGCACATCTTTCGAATCCTCTGGCTGTTCTGGCAGATGCGCGATCGCATGCCGGAAGGCCGGGCCTGGATCCAGGAGCTGCGGCTGCGAGCCGACGAGTTGGACAACGGCGCGAGAGCGGAGTTGTCGTTCATCTGGGCCGTGACCACAGTCGAAGTCGGTGACGACGAGGGTGCGCTCGCCGCAGCCGAGGAGCTCAAACGACTCGAGGGGCGCATTGGCGATCCGTACCTCGAGGCTGCGGCGCAGCTCGCCATGTCGTGGGTCCGGCCGATTGTCGACGACTTCGATGGCGCGCTTCGGGCCGCGTCGACGGCACTCGACAGTTTTCGCCAGCAGAACGAGCCGTTCAGGGCGTGGGCGGCTTTGACGGCTGGGCTGCTGGAGAAGACGCTCGGCAGAAACGATGCCGCGCATGCCCACCTCAGCGAGGCTGCCGAGCTCGGCGGACACTTCGGCAACCACTGGCTCGAGTCGGCTGCCCGAACGCAGCTTGCTTCACTCCTTACGACGGACGGTCACCTCGACGAGGCTCGCGCACTATTGGTCAAATCAGTGCACGCGAGCGAGGACGCCGAGCTGAGCACCCAGACGGTGACCTTCGCGCTCGTGGCGGATGCAGAGCTCGCGCTGGCGGAAGGCGACATACGACACGCAACGTTGGCACTCGGCGCTGCCGAAGGCCTGCGGCAACGCGCCGGCCTGAAGGCGTGGCCGTCGACGCGAAGAGGCGAGGCGGAGCTCGTAGCAGGTGTGGCAAGCATGCTCAATCCGAAGGCCTTCAAGGAAGCCTTCGAGACCGGATCGCAGCTCAATCGAAGGGACGCAGTCGCCTTGGTGAGCACGCCCCGGGAGGGCGACTGCGGGACACGGCAGCGGCGCGAATGAGGCGCCGCGACCACTGAGAAGTCCTCATGTCCAGCCAGTAGTCAGGCCGCGCAGCGCTCCAGGATGTCGAGCCCTGCGTGCATGGTGCTCTCGTCGATGTCCAGTGCAGGAAAGAGCGTGACCACGCCCTCGGTGGCGTTGATGATCAACCCTTCCTTGCGGCAGCGTTCCCGGAGCTCTTCCACGTAGTCCTCGTCCTCGAACTCGAGCCCGACGGCGAGCCCCAGGATACGGATCTCCGGCTGTGACGGAAAGGCGATCTGCGCCAGGCGCAGAGCGAAGTCGCGGCTGCGCGCCTCCACATTCGCGAAGATGGCGCGAGCCTGGCGGCGCATCTGGCGGATGTTCGCCAGCGCCACCTCGACGCTGAGTGGGTGCCAGCCGAAGGTCGAGTAGAAGCTCACATCGTCGCCGACGGCGGAGGCGACCTTCGACGTGGTCATGGTCGCGCCCAGCGCCGCGTGTCCGCCGGTGATTCCTTTCGCCATGCAGAGGAGGTCGGGCTCGAGGTCGAAATGCTCGCAAGCGAAGAGCCGGCCCGTGCGGCCGAATCCGCAGGCGACCTCGTCGGCGATGAGCAGCGTTCCGTGCTTGTGGCAGGTTCGCGCCACCGCGCGCATGAAGGCGTCGTCGGGGACGACCACGCCAAGGTTGCAGATCACCGGCTCGAAGATGAACGCGGCCGTCCGGCGGTTGCGGAGCAACCTGTCCAGGCGGCCGATGGCATCTTCGTCCAGGGGCGGCTTCAATTGCCGGCAGCCGGGAAGCGCTCCGCCTTCAGCCACGCTCACGGCAGCGATGGAGTTGCCATGGTAGCTGCCTTCGACCGCGACAAACCCGCGCCGGCCCGTGCAGGCCATGGCGATCTGCAGCGCGATCTCCACCGCTTCCGTTCCGCCGGTGGCGCGATAGCATTTCCGGAGGTGGCCCGGCGCGATCGCCACGAGCTCCGCCGCCAGCTCGTCCCAGCGCGCGTACCTCCAGGACGGGTTGACGCCGTCGGGCCCGTCGAAGGAGCGGACCGCCTTGCGCAGCTCTTCGCGGGCCCAGCCGAGTTGGCCGCCGGACCACCCGGCCGCGAAATCGATGTACCGCTTGCCCCTCCTGTCGAAGAGCAGGCTTCCTTCCGCGCGGGTGATGTCCAGCTCGGCGGTCTCATTGGTGTCCCGGACGAGGTATGCAGCGCTCGGACGGCGGAGTCGGATGCTTCGGCTGCGTGCCATCCCTGCAGTATGGCGATTACCCAGCGGGCATGCTGCGGACCGTGGCGCGGACGGCGTAGCAAAGACGGCTTCCGTCGAGGTGATGGACCCTGCCTGCCAGTAACCCCGACGGCGGACGACTGTCGGCGCGCGCGCCCTTTGAACCTTTTCGCGCCTGCCGGGAAAGACACCAGCGAAACGACGCAACCAACCTGACCCGGCTGAGCCCGGGACGAAGGAGCATTGGAAATGAAGCCTGTTCGGATCCTCGCAGCGCTCTCGGCAACCGCGGTCACCGCGTGCAGTTCCTATGGCAACGGCGGCACGGGCGCCCAGCCCCCGCCCTCCAGCAACGTCTTGCAGGCCACCATTGGCGCCGATGGCGGCGTCCTCACCGGCGCGGCTGGCACTCCCTTCGAGGGCGTGAAGCTGATCATTCCGCCTGACGCTCTCGCCAGCCCCACCATGATCCAGATCGCCCCGGTGGTGAGCAGCACGCCGTTGCCGGCGACGTCGGTCGCGGTCGGCGCGCAGTTCGACATCTCGCCCGCCGGTCTGCAACTCGCGGTGCCGGCGCGCCTGACCGTGCCCTTCGACGGCAGCGCAGTCAGCGCCAACGACCGCTTCGGCGACGAGGTCTCCGCCCTGACCCTCGAAGGCGGCCAGTGGACATCGACCCGGCAACTCGACAGCGACGTCGGCAGCATCACGTTCGGAGTCCCGAAGTTGGACGTCGTCGGCGCGGGCGTCACGCCTCCGGGCGCGAGCGACCGCACGCAGTTCGGCCTGCACGTCAATCCCAAGTTCCTCACCTGCCTCGCGCAGTTTCCCGGCGACAACGGCCGCCTGCCGTCGATGACCGCAACCCTGGTGCGCGGCGAGGAGAACGATTCGCTCGAACTGCGGGGCCACAACATCAAGCCCGGCCTCAAGTTCGACGTCTTCACCACCGAGCGCAGCACCTTGAAATCGGACGGCACGGTCGACGTCACCATCCCCAATGTCGGCTTCGCCTGGTACCAGTCCGATCTCGAGGCCAATGACGAGGGCGGCGTGAGGGTGGACATCCGCACCATCCTCCTCGACGACATCTTTGGGGTCGACCAGGCGACGGGGCTCGCGCCGACCAACACCTTCCACCTCGGCTTCTGGTTCGACGATCCGCAGGCAGCCGCGAGTTGCGGCTTCAATCCGCTGAACCCGACGCCCTTCAACGGTGAGCACAAGGCCGGGCCCTTGGCGATGATCACGGTGCCGGACGCCACCACCGTGCTCGGCCCGCTCTGCACCCACCCCGACACCTCCACGATCCCAGCCCGTTGCGGCAATTAACCAGCACAGAAGAGAACCCGGGGCGGCCGCGCGAACACTCGCGGGGCCGCCTTGTCCTGCTTCGGCCGCGGCCTGGAACGCACGTTGATGGTAGGAGCGCCGCGGGGATCCGGCCAGCCTGGATCGCGCTCGGCGACCGCTTCGAGACGTGGGGGGCGCGAGGAGAACTAGCCGAATCAGGGTCAGCGGGCGAACGACGACCAACCCTGGGGAAGCGGACGCCCGAGCAGTTTTTCCGCGTCCGACTTGCCGAGCAAGAGAAAGTGGAAGGCGCCCGTCAAGCGCGTCTGCGCGTCCTGCGACACCTTCACCTCGACGTCGACGAAGCGCGAGCCAGCCTTGGAGATGCGCGCGCGAGCCTCGACTTCCCTTCCGATGTGCACCGCCTGATGAAGCCGCACGCTGAAGGTCACGGTAAACCCGAACTTTCCGAGCGCGGCGATGCAAGCCCACGCGCCGACTTCGTCGGCGAGCGTCGCGACGAGCCCTCCGTGCATGATTCCTGGAGGGCCCTGGTGCTGCTCGGTCGGTGTCATGCGCGTGACGATTTCGTCGCCGTCGCGGGTGAAGCCGAGGCGAAAGCCGAATGGGTGGTCCGGCGCGCACCCGAAACAAGGCTGTCCCGCACCGAAGATGCTTCCGTCGAGACGCTCGCTCATGGCGCAGGAGGACCGTCGAGCTGCAGCGCTAGGGCAGCTTCGGATCCGGCGGCGCCGTCCGGTGGCTCGCGGGAGCGTGCAGCGTGCCCTGCTCGAGCGCGAAGGCGAAGCCGATCAGCTTAGGCTCGCTGAACCGCGGACCGGTGAAGGTCGCATCGATCGGCGAGAACGGCGGCGCCGGGAATCCGGGGAACACCGTCGTGAACTGGAAGACGCCCGCCGGAACCGCCACGCTCGGGTAGCCGCCCTTCGCAGGCGCGGCCGCTCCGAAGTTGGCCGGGAAGAGCGCGGCGTCGAACTTCACGCCCACACAGCTCCTCACGCCCGGCTGCGCGTTGGCGGTCAGCCAGTCCTGGATGAAGGGCGTGCAGTCCACCTCGCCGTTCTTTCCGGTCGGGACGTGCCCGGTGAAGAGGATCTCGAAACCGCAAGTGCGCGAGAGCAAGAGGTCGAAAGCGCGGTCGGCCTTGTAGTCGTCGACGTCCTGCTGCTGGGTGGTGAGGAAGTCCGCGCCGATGGCGATGTCCTGCGCGTACTTCATCTGCACTTCCGGATTGTTCGGATGCGTCGCCGTGGCGTTGAAGGCGATGATGTCGGACAGGTTGTGGATGGTGCGCACCGGGATCTGGGAGTTCGACACGCTCACGCCGGGGCCGAAGTCCTTGTCGGCGAGATAGTCGTTGAGGTGGTTCTTGAAGCCGTTCAGGAGGACCGTCGAGCAGGGGGCGGGGTGCGGCCCGGTGTTCGCCCGGCGCGCCTGCACGTCGGAGGTCGTGACGCAGGACCCGAAGTTGTTGAGAAAGCTCTGCGAGGGGATGTCGCAGTCGATGAACGTCGCCCCCTGCGCGGTCGCGTCCTTGATGACCTGCTCCATCACCGCGTCGCGGTTCGGCGACAAGCCGAAGGCCACCGTGAAGAACGGATGCCTGGGCACCGCGATGACCGCGCCCTTGAGCGCGTTCGGGTCGAGGAACCGCGTGTAGTCCTTGAAGCAGTTGCCGGGTTTGAGACACTCGGCTGTGGCCGGGTCCTTCTCGTCGAATCCCGCGATCACGCCGAGCAGCTTGGCCGCGTCGGTCACCGTCCGCGCGAGCGGGCCGGCGGTGTCCTGGTCCTCGGTGATCGGCACGATGCCATGGCGGCTGACCAGGCCGAGCGTCGGCTTGATGCCGACCAGGAAGTTCGCGCTCGAGGGACTCAGGATCGATCCCGAAGTCTCGGTCCCGATGCCGATGGTGACGAGGTTGGCGGCGACCGCGATGCCGGGGCCGGAGCTCGAGCCACCGGTGGTGACCGCCGGCCGGCCGTCGAACGCGCCGGGACGGGTGTCGAGCCGGGTATCGTACGGATTGTAGCCGTAGCCGATCTTGCCGAGATCGGAGCCGGGCACCCCGGAGAAGAGCTGGAACCGCAGCTGCGAGTCGAAGCCGGCCGGCATGCCGAGCGCGATGAAGTTCGCGAACTCGGTCAGCGTGCCCTTGCCGAGGATGATCGCGCCCGCCTGGCGGATGCGCTTGGCGATGGTCGCGTCCTTCTTCGGGCGCGAAGCGCCCAGCGCGACCGAGCCGGCGGTGGTCGGCATGTCCTTGGTGGCGACGTTGTCCTTGAGGATGACCGGGATGCCGAAGAGCGGCCTCTCGCCGTCGTCATCCCCGTCGTCCTCGTCGAGCCGGCTCGCGTCCCGCAGCGCGTCTGCGTTCACGTGCATGAAGCTGTTGAGCGGCTGGTCGCTCAGGCCGTTTCCGAAGGGCTGTGGTTTGCTCGAGTGATCGAAGGCGTTGATCCGGTCGAGGTACATCTGGACGAGCTGCGCGGGCGTGAGGGTCCCGGCCCTGTAGCGGCCGTGGATTTCCTTGATGGTGGCTTCCTTGGGGAACGTGTCCGCGCGAGCGCCGGCGGCCGCGAAGACGACGAGGGACGAGATCCACAGGCAGTGAAGTCTCATATGAGGTGATCCTCCGGGGTGCCGGCATGGACAGTGACCACCGGCGCGCGCACCCTCGTGCGTTGGCGCAGGGTCGTCAATAGGGTGGGTCCGACGAACGTCGTTGAGCGGCCCGCGTAAGTGTCAGGCCCGCGACACAGTCACTCGTCGCGCTTCGGATCGAGTTAGTTACATCTGGCACGGCCTTCGCTATCACAGTGCGGCATGGACAGCTTCGTCCGCGAGCTCCGCTACGCATTCCGCAGCCTGTCGCGAACACCCGCGTTCAGCGCCGCGGCCGTCCTGGCGCTCGCCCTCGGCATCGGGGGGTCGAGCGCCATCTTCAGCGTGCTGGAGAACATCGTCCTGAAGCCGTTGCCGGTGCCTGAGCCGGGGCGGCTCATGCGGCTCTATGAGGTCCTCGAAAACGCCAGGCCAGGCCCCTGGTCGCACGCCGACTACCTCGACCTCGCCCGTGAGAACGAGGCGTTCGAGTCCACCGCCGAAATCTATCCGACGAGGGTCACCATGACCGGCCGCGGCGGCCCGGTGATGCTCTCGGCTGCCAAGGTCAGCTCCGGTTTCTTCGCCACCGTCAAGGTGCATCCCGTTCTCGGCCGGGGTCTCGCCGCCGAGGAGGACTACGACGGCGGACCGCATTCGGCGGTCATTTTCGACAGCCTCTGGCAACGCGAGTTCGGGAGGGACCCGCACATCCTCGGCCAGAGCGTCGCGCTCGACGGGCGGACGTACGCCATCGTTGGCGTGATGCCGGCTGGCTTCCGGCTGCCGCTACTGCACGGGGCGGAGGCGCTGGTGCCATTCGCGTACACGAAAAAGGACTTTCAGAGACGCAACTCGCACTGGGCGCTCGCCGTCGCGCGGCTCAAGGCCGGCGTGTGCTTTGCCCAAGCCAACGCCGATCTCGATCGGAAAGGCCGCGTCATCGCCTCTCGACTTCCCGACCACAAGGGCATGACCCTGCGGGCGGCGCCGCTGCTCGACGACCTGGTCGGACCCGTCAAGCCGGTCCTCGAGGCGCTGCTCGGC
>Ga0136846_1243866_pt1 | contig 19728 bp, 16 predicted proteins | sample HopSoiMetagenom2_FD_96841 | JGI IMG/M metagenome (GOLD analysis project Ga0136846, IMG submission 96841) | Grasslands soil microbial communities from Hopland, California, USA - 2 Assembly 2016 (version 4) | ecosystem: Environmental > Terrestrial > Soil > Grasslands | place: USA: Hopland...
CGAGTATCGTAAGGAATCGCTCTCGACCGATCCTGACGCGGCCTTCCGCGCTGGTGAAGGAGCGGGTCAGGGTGCGGCAACCATTCCGGTCGAAGGTAAATTCGACGTCCGCGAAATGTTCGCCGAGCTTCAGGTTCCGATTGTCGAGCACTCGTTCATCGACGAGTTCACTGTGACGGGCGGTTACCGTTATTCCGATTACAAGGTCGCTGGGCACCACTTCAACACCGACACGTACAAGGTCGAAGCCCGTCTTGCTCCGATCGCCGACGTGTTGCTGCGTGGTAGCTACAACCGGGCTGTTCGTGCGCCGAACGTGGTCGAATTGTTCTCGACCCAGAACGTCGCTCTCGGCGGAACGGAAGATCCTTGCGCCGGTGCGGTGCCGGATGCGACACCTGCGGAGTGCGCCAACACCGGCGTCACCGCAGCTCAGTACGGCAACATCACCGCGAACCCGGCGAACCAGTATAACGCTCTGTTCGGCGGTAACACTGAGCTGTCTCCGGAAAAGGCCGATACCTATACGTTCGGCGTTCTCCTGAAGCCGCGCTGGATCCCCGGCCTTGCATTGTCTGCCGACTATTTCGACATCAAGATCAAGGACCTGATCAACCCGGGCATTCCGTTCCAGACGATCATCAACAATTGTCTGTCAACGGGCAGCCCAATCACCTGCTCGCTCATCCATCGCCAGGCCGGCAACGGCTCGCTGTGGCTGACACCAGCAGGCTTCGTCGACCAGCGTAACCTCAACCTCGGTGGTCTCCACACCAAGGGTATCGACGTGAACGCGTCCTACTCGCACCGCATCGGTGGCATGGGCACGCTAAACTTCAGCATGGCCGGAACGTACCTGCGCGAGTTGAGCGTTGACACGGGCCTCAACCCGGGAACCACCGGAGAGGACGGCGTCTATGACTGTAAGGGCTTCTACGGAAACACCTGCGGTACTCCGTCTTCGAAGTGGCGCCATACGGCACGTCTCGGCTTCACCCTCCCGAACGGGTTGGGTATCTCGGGTCGTTGGCGGTACTTCTCGTCGGTCAAGCTCGATGCGCTGAGCGGTGACGCTGACCTCGGTGGCGGCACGGCGAACCCGGCGAACCAGAAGATCGACGCGCAGAGCTACTTCGATCTGGCACTGAGCGCTCGCATCACCGACAAGTACAACTTCCGCCTCGGTGCGAATAACATCCTCGACAAGGAACCTCCGATCGTCGGAGCGGAAGTGTCGAACGCACCGTTCGGTAACGGGAACACCTACCCGCAGGTTTATGACGCGCTGGGTCGGTACCTGTTCGCCGGCGTGACGATCGACTTCTAAGTCGAGCGTCAACGGACAAGATTGCGGCGGGCCTCTTCGGGGGTCCGCCGTTTTCTTTTGTGGAAGTGGGCCTACAACTGCCATTCACATGAGCGACGACTTCGCCACCGCAATGCAGCTACTGCTCGGCGACCAGCCGTCCTTACAAGACGTGCAGCGCGCGGCGACGCTCCTCGAACTTGAGTCTCGCCGTGGCAATGGCGAGGCGAGTGAGCGCTGCGCCCTGCTTCAAGCGCTCGGGTCCGCTCGACCTCCTGACTGGAACCGGGCTCTTGATTTCCTTGCCAGGGGGGCTGCGCAGGGATTTCGACCGGCCCAAGAGCAACTACTTCTTCTTCTCGATAATGAGTGCGATCCCGCGATTCCCGACGATGCTGGGGAAGATTTTTGGACGGGTGCGCGTCAGCAAGTGCCTCTTGAGCTGCGAATGCTCCCCAAGGACAGGGAAAGCTTGAGCGATGCTCCGCGAATCCGTGCCATTCGGCAATTCGCAACGCCGGCGGAGTGCCGTTGGCTTATGGGGCTTTCCGCCGCTCGGCTCTCTCCGGCCACGGTATTCGACCACCACACCGGCGGCCAGACGAAGGACCAGGCGCGCGATAACAGCTTTCTCATGTTTCATCTGAGTGAAATGAACTTGTTAACAGAGGTCATTCGCCAACGAATCTCTGCGGCAACCAGAATTCCAATACCGCTGTTCGAGCCCTCTCAAGTCCTGCATTATGCAGTTGGTCAGCGGTTCAAGCCTCACCACGACTTCCTCGACCCAACGAACCCTGCTTATCAAGACACGTTGACCCGTTTTGGGCAACGCATCGCCACGTTCCTCATCTACCTTAACGATACCTATGATGGTGGCGAGACCAGCTTTCCACGGATCGACCTGAAGTTTCGCGCGAAGCAGGGTGACGCGCTTTTCTTCGCCAATGTTACGCAAGACGGAGCACCAGATTTCAAGACGCTCCACGCAGGGCTTCCTCCGACGAGCGGTGAGAAGTGGGTCTTCTCGCAGTGGATCCGAGATCGGTTTCCCCAGCCCTGACCGGACAGAACGGCAGTCCGTTGCAATTCACCAGTGTGCCGCCATGATAAAGGCAATGACCGAGACCCAGAGCCTCGAAGACCAGGCGGACCGGGCTGCCGCAGCCGGCCAATATGCGGCGGCGCGCCATCTGCTGGAACAAGCGGTACAGGGCGATGGCGCTACGATCGAGATGTGGACCAAGCTTTCGGCAATGCGAAAGGCGTCAGGTGACCTGCGGGGGGCGCTGACGGCGATTGAGCAGGGGTTGGCACTCTCACCTCTCGACTTCTCTGCGCTTCTGTCCCGGGCGGTCATTCTCGACGGTTTGAAGGAGCCGGGCGCTGGCGAGGCCTATGGACAGGCGCTCGCTCAGCTTCAGTCGGAAGATGACGTGCCCGCGCCAATGAAACCTGCGGTGGCCTATGCCCGCAAACGGCGTGATGAATTTCGCCAGACGCTACGGGATTATCTAGCCGAGACCTTGCCGGATAATCTTACCGCAGCAGAACAGGCGCGCGCCGCTCGGTTCATCACCAACCGGACACGAACGACGCGTCATTTCCATCAGGGTCCGTCGGACTTTCACTACCCCGGCATGCCCGAAATCGAATTCCACGACCCAGGGCAATTCCAAGGACTAAAGGAGCTTGAAGCCGCGACGGGAGCCATCCGGGAGGAGTTCGACGCGCTGATCGCAGCCGAAGCGGCGGAGATGGTTCCCTATGTTCAATATCCTGAACGCATTACACTGCGTCAATGGAAGGAGCTAAATAACAATCGGCAATGGACGGCCATCCACCTCCTCAAGAACGGTTGGCCGGTTGAGGTTAATGCGCGCCATTGTCCCCGTACGATGGAAGCTATCTCGAAGATGGATCAGCCGCAGGTGCCCGGCGCCTCGCCCGTGGCGATGTTCTCACTGCTCGCGCCGGGGACCCACATTCCGCCGCACATGGGGGTCGCCAACACGCGCCTCGTCTGCCACCTGCCGATTATCGTGCCGCCAAACTGTGGCTTCCGCTGTGGCGAGACTATTCGCGAATGGAAAGTCGGCGAGGCCTTCGTGTTCGACGACACGATCGAGCATGAAGCCTGGAACAATAGTGAAGAGCTGCGGGTGGTGCTGATACTTGATATCTGGGCGCCTGCGTTGAGCGCGAACGAACGCCGCGCGGTCGCGGGTGTAATCGGCGCGACTAACGCCAACTTCGTTGCGAACCATGATCGTATCTAGCGCGGCGGTCGATCCGCGTCGCGTGCTTGACGATGCCATCGCCGCTCTGCGGTCACCCGAAGCAGAGCTTCCGCTTGAAGAGGTAGACCGCGCCCTGAGGGTCGCACCGCACGATCCGCGCCTCTGGCATGTCAAAGGCCTCATCCACCGGACGCAAGAGAGGCGCGAGCTCGCGCTCCCCGCGCTTGAGCGAGCCGCCCAGCTGGCGCCGTTCGAAGCGCTTATCGTCCGCGGTTTGGCGCGCACCAAGCTGGAAGCGGGTCTGCCGTGCGTGGATGATTTTGCCCGTGCGTTGAAAGTCGCGCCGAACGACCCAGACCTTGTGAAGGGGCTCGTCGCCGCGCTGGCGGCGGATGGACGGTCGGACGAAGCGGTGGCCGGATTAGAACAGGCACTTCGTCGTTCGCCGCTGTGGACTGATGGGCACGTACTGCTTGCTCGAATGCGCTGGGCCGAGGGCGCACGGGAAGGTTTCACCCGCAGCTTCGACGAAGCGTTGGCGCAATATCCAAACAGCTTCGAGCTCAGGCGAGAGCAGCTGGTCGCGTTGGTCGAAGCCGAGCATTTCGTCGACGCAATGGCTAGGATCGAACAGGGTCGCAGACTGTGGGGCGACCACATCCTTTTCGATTCTCACGAAGCCGCCATCCGGTCCGAAAGCGGTGACATCGAGGGTGGTGACAAGCTGTTCGCTGAGCTGGCCCCACTGGACTTCGCCAATATCGATATGTGGCGGGTACGCCATCTTCTGCGGTCCGGACGCGCTGACGAAGCTAGCCAAGTCATCGACCGCTGGCTTGGCACTCCGGACGAAGAGCTGTTCTGGCACTATGCCGCTTCGACCTGGCGGCTGACTGGCGACGCTCGCTCTGACTGGCTCGAAGGCGCCGGGTCGCTGGTCGGCATCTACGATATCTCCGACCGCCTTCCCCCGCTCGATCAGCTTGCCGCGACGCTGCGCAAGCTTCACGTCTCGAAGAGCGAATTCTTCTCGCAATCGGTGCGAGGCGGGACCCAGACTGACGGGCATCTCTTCCAGCGGATCGAGCCCGAGATCGTCGCCATGCGCGAAGCAATCAGAGCGACGGTCGCGGAGCATGCGGCGCAGCTCCCCCCGATCGATGATAAGCACCCGCTACTCCGGTCGCGGCCGGCTCGCATCGATTTCACCGGGGCCTGGTCGGTGCGGCTCACTGCGGGCGGCAAACACGCCAATCATGTTCATCCAATGGGCTGGTTGAGCTCCGCCTTGTACATCGTCCTGCCGCCTGACCTGGGCGAAGACAACGCGGGCTGCCTGACGCTTGGCGAGCCGCAGGCTCAGCTTGGCCTGGACCTCCCGCCATTTCGGGTAGTTGAGCCTAAGCCCGGCCGGCTGGCGCTTTTCCCATCGTGGATGTGGCACGGCACGCGAGCCTTCGGGGAAGGCGAGCGGTTGACGGTCGCATTCGATGTGGCTCGAGGCAGGTCGATCGATTCCTCGCCAATGAAGGCAAATTAGGCTAGAGCCGCTTCACCTTTTCGCGAAAGGTTCAGACCATGAGAAAGTATCTCGCGCTTGGGTTTGCCGCCTCACTGGTAAGCACGACATCTTTTGCCCAAGTCATCACCTTCGAGACCGCCAACCCCGCTCCAAAGTCGACCAACGTCAAAGACTTGGACAAGATGGTGTGCGAGGTCGAGAGCACAACTGGTAGCAGGCTCGATAGCCATAAGGTCTGCAAGACGGTGCTCCAATGGCAGCAATTCCGGACCCAGAACCGCGAGGGCGTCGAGGGTTTCCAGAGGCAAGGCACTTCGCAGGGTTGCCAGGAAGGCCAGGGCTGCTAGCCGGATTGTCGTCTTTGCGACGTCCCTGTGCTATGTTATCGCAACTACTCACTTTTTTGAGGCAGACTGAATGCTGAAGCACCTCGCAATAGCCGTCACGGCTCTCGTCCTTTCGGCCGCGGCTGTCGCGCAAGTCACGTTTCCCGCTCAAGGGGCGGCATCCCCCACGACAGCAGCGCCGGCGCAAAGTGCGACGTCGAGCAAAGGGGCTCTGATCTGCGAATACCAGGATGACACGGGGTCTCGCGTCAACCGCAAGAAGCTCTGCTACACCGCCGACGAATGGCAGCGGATCAAGGCCGAGTCGCGCGAATCGATCGAGAAGTATCAGCAGCAGACCAAAGGCCCGAGCAGCGGCTAAGCTCCGTCGAACTGCTCGACTATAGGGCCAAGCTGATCGCGATAGTTCTTCCACCGGCCTGACGACCGCGAATGGAGCGGCTGGCGCACTTGCCAGACACTCGCGGTCTTTATGGCTGACTTCGCTTTGTGGAAGTCGAGCAGCCCGTCTTCCCAGTTAAGCCCGATGAAGGCGACCAGGCGCCCGATTTCACATTTCGGCTCCCGCACCAGGGCGTCATAATCCAGATCCAGAATGTCGCCGGGATACAGCGTCTTCCAATGTGCCATCAGCCGCTCGTACTGGGCGTGCCAGTGCGCAGCGTCCTCCAAGTCGAGCGCGTACGCCATGCCCGGATCAAGGTGGAGGAAGTAGAGCGAGACGAGATTGTCCAGCGGATTGCGGCGCGTATTCACGATCTTGGCGCCAGGAAAGAGCGTCTTGATCAATCCGACATGCAGGAAATTGTCAGGGCGCTTGTCGGTAAGCAAGCTGTCGCCATGTGCTGGTGCCCCGGCAAGGTAAGCGTCCCGCCACTTTTCGATGATTGTCGCATCGGCATTGGCAGCGGCGTCGGGATAGCCTTCGATCCTGCTTACGATTGCTGGAATGAGATCTAGTTCGCCGCCGGCAATTACATCACTGTGCGCGCCGAGAATTTGCTCGACCAGCGTGGATCCCGACCGAAACATCCCGACGATGAACAGCGGTGGTTCGCCGCTATCTTCTTTGGCTGAACGATCGAACGCGCCAATGATCCGGTCCACATAGCCTTCAACCGCAGCTTTATCGTACGCGGCGCCCGTCGACCTCCGGCTCGCTTCGTTGGCTGCCTTCGCCGCCCGGAACGCTTCCGGGTATTCGCCGGCGGCATCGAGCAATCCGGCCAGCGCAAAACCGAGGTCCGCTTGCTCTGCGGAATCCTGGGACGCGGCGATCGCGATGCGGAGGCGTTGCGCCAGTGTCGCATCGAACTCTGGCGCTTGCGACACGTTCGCGACCCGCGCCAACGCCAGGCCGTTCCAGGGCTCGGCTTCCAACGCGCGAACGTAGGCCTCGCGCGCACGGGACTTGTCGCCAAGGTCTTCCCGCAGATTGCCGAGATTAAGCAGCGCCGGAACATAGGCGGGATTGGCCGCGAGCGCCGCGTTCAGCTCCCTCTCCGCGTCGTCGGGACGATGCAGGTGATCTGAGAGGATGACCGCCCGATTGAGGTGCACCTCTTCCGGTCCGCTGACGTTAAGGTCGAGCGCCCGCTGGTACGACGCGAGCGCCTCCTCGAATCGACGCGCCTTTCGCTGCAGCCACCCCAAATTGTACCAGCTGTCCGCCAGGTCGGGCTTCTCCGCGAGCAGTTCAGAATAGGCCTCGATCGCTTCCTCGACCTGGCCCAGCGTCCGCAGCCGCGACGCTTCCCGAAGCATGTCCCGCCAGTCGCTCACGCCCCACCTAAACAGGTGGCGCGCGCGCCGTCGAGGTGCCACATGACGGGCATGGGGGCGGACGAAGCCGCAGAGGCGAATACGCTGGGCATGGAATCGCTACGCGCTGGCGATGCCGCTGCAGCTGCCGGCCACTTCCAACGCGCTTGCGAGATCGCGCCCGACGCCGGAGAGCTGTGGCTCAATCTTGCGACCGCCAGACGTCAGCTGAAAGATGACGAGGGCGAACGCATAGCGCTTGAGCGGGCGCTGAACCTCGACCAGCGCAACCTGATGGCCCTGATCCGGGCGGCGCAGCTTCATGAGCGGCTGGGCGAGCACGTTCCCGCGACGACCCGCTGGAGCGCGGTGCTGTCTCTTGCCGTCGCGATTGACCAGCCGTCGCTTGAGTTCATCGCACTCCTGAACCACGCGCGGGGTTATATCGAAGCCCAGCGACGCCAGCTCGCCGACGACCTTGATCGCGTATTGGCGGCGGATCTCGCATCAGCTTCCGTCCGCGATGGCCGCCGCGTTCGCACCGCCACCGACGTCATGCTCGGCCGCCGGACAATCTTCACCAACGATTGCCACGGTTTTCACTACCCGTTCCTGCCAGCCGACGAGTTCTTCGACCGAGATCATTTCCCGTGGCTCGAGCAGCTCGAAGCGGCGACCACTGACATCCGCGCGGAGCTGGAGGCGATTCTGTCCGACGTCAGCCCCGGCCTGGCGCCTTACGTCGAGCAACCGTCAGGCGTCCCCGAGAATAAATGGACTCCGCTCGACAAATCGCTCGACTGGGGGGCGCTTCACCTTTGGCGAGACGGCGAGCGCAACGACGCCGCCTGCGCCCGCGCGCCCAGGACAGCGGCACTGGCCGAGAGCCTGCCGTTGTGCCGGATCGCAGGGCGCGCGCCCGCAGTGTTCTTTTCGATCCTGAAGGCGGGGAAGAGCATTCCGCCGCATACCGGCGTCACCAACGTCCGCTCGATTGTCCATTTGCCGCTAATCGTCCCGGAGGGCTGCACCTTTCGGGTGGGAGGCGAAACGCGCACGTGGGTGGAGGGGCAGGCGTTCGTGTTCGATGACACGATTGAGCATGAAGCGCACAACCCCACCACTCAGGATCGCGCGGTGCTGATTCTCGACACCTGGAACCCGCATCTCAGCGAAGCCGAGCGCGAGATGATCGGCAAGATCTACGCGGTGACGGCATCGGAGAAGATGCGCGCCGATTAGGCGGCTTCGCGTTCCTCGCCGACGGGCGTGAGCACCAGCTGCCCGTCGCCCTCATCGACTCGCACCACCGATCCGTCGCCAATCTCGCCGGCAAGGATTTTGTCCGCCAGCGGGTCCTGCAGATACTTCTGCACAGCGCGCTTCAGCGGCCGAGCGCCGTAAACCGGGTCGTAACCGACGCGTCCCAGCCAGGCCCGCGCCGCATCGGTCAGCACCAGCCGGATCTTGCGGTCCTCGAGCAGCTTGCCGAGCCGCGCGACCTGGATATCGACGATCGGGCCCATGTGTCCCGCCGCCAGGCGATGGAACAGGATGATCTCGTCGAGCCGATTGAGAAATTCGGGTCGGAAGTGCGAGCGAACGACCTCCATCACCTGCGGCTCGGCCTTCTCGACCGGTTCTTCGTCGCCGAGAGCCGCGAGATATTGCGAGCCGAGGTTCGAGGTCAGAATGATGATCGTGTTGGTGAAGTCGACCGTGCGGCCCTGACCATCCGTCAGCCGTCCGTCGTCGAGCACCTGCAAAAGCACATTGAAGACATCGCCGTGCGCCTTCTCGACCTCGTCGAACAGAACGACTTGGTATGGCCGGCGCCGCACCGCTTCGGTTAGGACTCCGCCCTCTTCGTAGCCGACATAACCAGGAGGAGCGCCAATCAGCCTGGCGACCGCGTGCTTTTCCATGAACTCGCTCATGTCGATCCGGACCATGGCGCTTGAATCGTCGAACAGGAATTCGGCGAGAGCCTTGGTTAGCTCGGTCTTGCCGACGCCCGTGGGGCCCAGGAACAGGAAAGAACCGAGCGGCCGGTTCGGGTCCTGAAGGCCGGCACGGGACCGGCGAACTGCCGCTGCCACCGCCTTCACCGCATCTTCCTGGCCGATCACCCGCGCCCCGATCAGCGCCTCCATCTGGAGCAGTTTCTCGCGCTCGCCCTCCAGCATCCGCTCGACCGGAATTCCGGTCCAGCGGCTGACCACCGCGCCGATATCCTGGGCAGTGACCTCCTCGCGAAGCATCGCGCCCTTGGCCGCCGCCTCGGCATCGGCGAGCTGCTTCTCCAGCTCCGGGATCCGGCCGTATTGAAGCTCACCTGCTTTGGCGAGATCGCCGCCCCGCTGCGCCTGCTCAAGCTCGATCCGCGCCGCGTCGAGTTGTTCCTTGAGCTTGGCTTCGGCGGAAATCTTCTCCTTCTCCGCCTGCCAGCGCTGCGTCAGCTCGGACGATTGCTGCTCGAGGTTCGCCAGTTCTTCCTCGAGCTTGCCGAGGCGATCTTTCGATGCCTTGTCCTGCTCCTTCTTCAGCGCCTCGCGCTCGATCTTCAGCTGGATGATCCGCCGGTCGAGATTCTCGATTTCCTCGGGCTTCGATTCGACCTCCATCCGGATCCGGCTGGCGGCCTCGTCCATCAGGTCGATGGCCTTGTCGGGCAGGAAGCGGTCGGTGATGTAGCGGTTGCTCAGCGTCGCCGCGGCCACCAGCGCTGCATCGGTGATCCGAACGCCATGGTGAAGCTCGTACTTCTCCTTCAGCCCGCGCAGGATCGAGATGGTGTCGGGCACCGTGGGCTCGCCCACGAACACGGGCTGGAAGCGCCGCTCCAGCGCCGCATCCTTCTCGATATACTTGCGATATTCGTCGAGCGTCGTCGCGCCGATGCAGTGCAGCTCGCCGCGAGCAAGAGCCGGTTTGAGCAGATTGCCTGCGTCCATCGCCCCTTCGGCCTTCCCGGCCCCGACCAGCGTGTGCATCTCATCTATGAACAGGATGATGTCGCCCGCCGCCTGGCGAACGTCGTCGAGCACGCCCTTCAGCCGCTCCTCGAAGTCGCCGCGATATTTCGCGCCGGCGATCAGCGCGCCCATATCAAGCGAGAGCAGGCGCTTGTCCTTGATCCCGTCCGGCACATCGCCGTTGGTGATGCGCAGCGCCAAGCCTTCGGCGATTGCCGTCTTGCCGACGCCCGGCTCGCCGATCAGGACGGGATTGTTCTTGGTCCGGCGCGCCAGCACCTGGATGGTGCGGCGAATTTCCTCGTCGCGGCCGATGACCGGATCGAGCTTGCCCTCGCGAGCAACCGCTGTGAGGTCGCGCGCATATTTCTTCAGCGCGTCGTACCGGTCTTCCGCACCCTGCGTGTCGGCCGTTCGCCCGCCGCGAAGCTTATCGATCGCCGCGTTCAGGCCCTGCGGCGTGACGCCGGCCTTCTGCAGCGCGTTCCCGACGTCCGTGCCTTTTGCGAGCGCGAAAGCCAGCAGGACTCGCTCGACCGTGACGTAGCTGTCGCCGGCCTTCCGGGCGATCTGCTCGGCCTGGTCGAGAATGCGCATGGTGTTGCCATCCAGCCCCGGCGCCTGCGTCGCTCCGCTTCCGGTGACCGAAGGCTCCTTGGCGACAAGCGCGTCTACCTCGCGCTGCGCAGCCTTGGCATCGCCGCCGGCAGCGTTGATTAGCCCGGCAGCCATGCCCTGCTCGTCGTCGAGCAGCGCCTTCAGCAAATGCGCCGGCGCGATACGCTGGTGATGCTCGCGGACCGCGATCGTCTGCGCGGCCTGCAAAAAGCCACGGGCGCGGTCGGTCAGCTTCTCGAAATCCATTCAGATCCCCTCTGCGGTCGGGAGGGATATGGTGTAGTATTAGGGCAACACAACCCTTTTCAGCGTTGCGGCTGTGCGAGCGGCGGCGTGTCGGGTTGCGGCGGGGGACTCGGCGCCGACGCGATTGCCGGCGTGGTCGCCTGAGGCGAATTCGCCATTGGCTGCCCGACACTCGCCACGTCTTCCGGGTGGATGATCGGCGGGCACTCGGCGGCGACCGCCGGGTCCATATTCCAACGGCGATACTTCGTGCTGTCCACGTGGAAGCGGAGATAAGCGTAGAAGCCGAGACCGGCATTGTACTGGGCGCCATGCTGGTTGTGGCCACCGCACAAAGTGCGCATCAACGTCAGGCGGTCGATCGGCCGAAGCGGGACCATGTCGATGGCGGAATCGAGCTTGTGAGCGCTCTCCGGCGCTCCGCCCGCGCATTTGTTGAGCGTGGGGTTACGGTACACCGAGACCGCCTCGACCGGGCCGATAGCCGGCACGACATAATCATGCACATAACGCAGCGTCTGCACCATGTGCGGCCATTCCTCGGCCGGGGGCACCTCAAACGGCTGTCCACCGCATTCCTGCCAGGAGGTAGCGGTCCGCAACAGCTGCCAGGTCGGCAGGATGCCCGCAACCTGGTTCGAGGCCAGATAATCGTTGAAACTCTTCACCTGCGCTGCGCGCCACGGCGCGGCGAGATACCAGGAGCGATAACCCGGTTCGTCCTGCCCGACGGTGATATAAGGTGCAGCGGGATTCCAGACACCGGGGATCGGCACAATGTTCGCGGCGGGGATAGCCGTCGGTGCCGGCGAAATCGCCGGTTGGGCAGCCGCTTGAGCGGCGATCAGCGCCATGATCGTCAGCATCACTGGAATCATACTCCTATCCCACGCCTTGAAAAGCGCTGAACGAAGCCTCACTGTATTACTCCTATGTCACAGCCCATCGAAGTCGATCTGCCGCACAAGCTCGGCAAGGAAGAAGCCCGGCGTCGCATCGCCGACAACATCCACAAGCTGCAGGATCACATCCCTGGTGGCGGCCATGTCGAATCCGGCTGGTCTGGCGACCAGCTCAACATGCGCGTCCAGGCGATGGGTGAGGCGGTGCAAACCGTGATCGATGTCGAGGAGACCAAGGTCCACCTGAAGATGGTGCTGCCGGGAATGCTCGGCATGTTCTCGGGGATGATCCAGGCGGCCCTGCAAAAGAAGGGCGGCGACATCCTGCTGGAGGATCATCACAAGGGCTGACGCACTGCTGCATCGCCGCTAAGCATCCTCATCGAACGGAGGTGCGCATGCGGCATTTCGCAGTGGTCGGATCGGGTCCGGCGGGTTTCTACACCGCCGAGGCGCTGGGCAAGGCCTATGGCGATTCCGCGCGCATCGACATCCTCGACCGTTATCCCGTTCCCTACGGCCTGATCCGCTTCGGTGTCGCGCCAGACCACCAGTCGCTGAAGGCGGTCAGCAAGCGCTACGACAAGGTCGCCGAAAGCACGGGTGTCGATTTCATCGGCAATGTCGCCGTCGGCCGCGATGTCTCGGTCGAGGAGTTGCTGAGCTTCTACGACGCGGTGATCCTCGCCGTCGGATCCCCGCACAGCCGCAAGCTCGGCATTCCCGGCGAGGATCTGCCGGGCGTCATCGGCTCGGCCGAATTCGTGGGCTGGTACAACGGCCATCCCGATTATGCCGACCTCGATCCGCCCCTCGGTGGCACTCACGCCGCGGTGATCGGCAACGGTAATGTCGCGCTCGACTGCGCGCGCATCCTGTCGAAGACCCGCGGCGAGTTCGGAGGCTCGGACATCGTCAATCACGCCATCGATGCGCTCGATCATTCAGCAATTCGTACCGTCACCATCCTCGGCCGGCGGGGTCCTCATCAAATCGCCATGACCCCCAAGGAACTGGGCGAGCTTGGCCATCTCCAAGCCTCGTCCCCACTGCTCGATGCTGCGGACTTCCCGCCGCTTGAGGCAGACGATGCGGTCGAGCCTGGCCAGCGCAAGTCGATCTCGATCCTGCGCGAATTCGCGGCGACGCCACCCGACGAATCGAAGCCGAAGCGCATGGTGTTCGACTTCTTCGCCAAGCCGCTCAGGGTCGAAGGCGACGGCAAGGCCGAAAAGATCATCGTCGAGCGCACCGAACTCGACGAGAAGGGCGGCGCTCGCGGCACGGGAGAGACTTATGAACTCCCCGCATCGCTGATCATCAGCGCCATCGGCTACACCAGCGCCCCGATCGACGGCGTGCCTTATGACGATCGCGGCGGCAAGTTCCTCAACGACTGTGGACGCATTGCCGATAGTTTGTACGCCGTCGGCTGGGCTCGTCGTGGACCGAGCGGCACCATCGGCACCAACCGCCCTGACGGCTATGAAGTCGCAGACCTGGTCGCAGCAGCGATGCCTCCCGGCAGTTCGTCGGACCGTGCCGGCGCGGAGGGCCTAAAGCCGCTCCTCGCCACGCGCGGCGTCATGCCGACCGACTATGAAGACTGGCGCAAGATCGAGGAAACCGAGACCGCGAACGCCCGTCCGGGCAGCCCTCGCGAGAAGTTCGTCCGTCACGGCCACTGGCTGGAAACCATTGGGCGAAAATAAGTGGTCGGGGAGAGAGGATTCGAACCTCCGGCCCCTGCCTCCCGAAGACAGTGCTCTACCAGGCTGAGCTACTCCCCGACCGGAACCCGCTTGAAGTGCGACCAGGTCGCGGCGGGAGCCAAGGCCGCGGCTAGATAGAAGGGGGTTGCGTCAAGCGCAAGCGGCAAACCCGCGCTTCAGACAGTCGGCTCTTTCCCGCTTCGGTCGAGCACCTGTTCGTCGATCTCGCCCACGGTCGTGACGCCGGTCAGCGCCATCGCCACCCGCATCTCTGCGTCGATCAGCTTCAGTGCATGACCGACGCCTTCACCGCCCTTCGCAGCAAGCGCGTAGGCCCAGGCGCGGCCAAGCAGCACGAAACCCGCGCCGAGCGCCAGCATCCGCACCACGTCCAGGCCCGAGCGCACGCCACCGTCAGCCAGCACCGGCACCCGGCCCGCGATAGCATCCGCGATACGGGGTAGGGCACGTGCCGACGACGACACGCCGTCTAGTTGCCGCCCGCCATGGTTCGACACCACGACGCCGTCAGCTCCCGCGTCAAGCGCGGCACGGGCGTCGTCGGGATCGAGGATGCCCTTGATGACCAGCGGCCCTTTCCATTGCTCGCGAACCCAGGCCACGTCCTTCCAGCTGACCGATGCGTCAAAATTCGAGTGAATCCACTTCTGGAAGTCGCTTAGCGGCGCGCTCTTGCCCACGATCGGTTCGAGGTTACCGAGGCTGATCGGCCGGCCGCGAATCCCGACATCCCACAGCCAGCCCGGGCGCGCCAGATATCCGCCGAGCCGCGCCAGCGCTCCGTTCACGGCGCGCGCATCCCGATAGCGCGACCCTGGCACTGCAAGATCGACCGTCAGGAACAATGCGCCGCATCCCTCCGCCTTCGCCCGCTCGATGAGGCTGGCAACAAAATCGCGGTCTTTGACGAAATACAGTTGGAACCACGGCACATGGCCCGACGCCGCGACTTCACGCAGCGAGCACGCACTGACCGTCGACAGTACCTGAGGCACATGCGCTGCAGCCGCAGCCTTCGCGGCCTGCACCTCGCCGCGCCGCGCATAGAGGCCCGACAACCCGACTGGACCAAGCCCGACCGGCATCGCCCATTTTTTGCCGAACAGTTCGGTCGACAAGTCGATGTTCGAAACGTCGCGCAAGACGCGCTGCCGTAGCGCCACTGACTGCAAATCCTCGACGTTCCGCCGGAGCGTCACTTCGTCGTACGAACCGCCGTCGATATACTCGAACAGGAAGTGCGGCAGCCGCGCTTTAGCGAGCGCGCGATAATCGCTGACGTTGGCGGCTTTGCCGGCCAAGCTTAGGTCGCGAAGCTCGGGTCGAGCCGGTACGCCTTGCGCTTCAGCGCCGGCCAGGCGAGCAGGTTCGCGGCGAGCGCGACACCGACCTGGCCCTGCTGCGCCGTCACTTCAGGCGACCCTTGCGGCGGGTTGTTGATCGCTTCACCCGCCGACAGCGCCATGATCTGCGCCTGGCAAGCTCGCTCGACGAAATAGAGCCGGACGAAGCATTCGCCGACGTTCTTGCCGACGGCAAGCGTGCCGTGGTTGCGCAGGATCATCGCATTCTTGTCGCCGAGATCCGCCACAAGCCGCTCGCGCTCATCGAGGTCGACCGCGACGCCCTCATAATCGTGAAACGCGAGGTCCCCGCGCACCAGCATCGCCGTCTGAGTCAGCGGCAGCAGCCCTTCGCTATGCGCCGACACCGCCTGCCCTGCCGGCGTGTGGAGGTGCATCACCGCATGCGCGTCCTCGCGCGCCATGTGGATCGCGCTATGGATGGTGAAGCCCGCCGGGTTGGTGATGAACGGCGTCGGGTCGACCGGATTCCCCTGGACGTCAACCTTCACCAGGCTCGACGCGGTCACCTCCTCGAACATGAGGTTGTAAGGGTTCAGGAGGAAATGATGCTCGGGCCCGGGGATGCGCGCTGACAGGTGCGTGAAGATGAGGTCGTCCCAACCGTAATGCGCAACCATCCGATATGCGGCGGCGAGGTCGACGCGGATTGCCCATTCCTCGTCGCTCACCTTGCCTTCAAGCGAGGGAATCTCGACTGAATCAAGCGGCTTCTCGCCCATCCCACGGTTGATTGCATCGACGCGGTTCATTGCGGCTGCTCCTGTCGATCGGGGTGCGCTGCGGCGAACGCCTCGAGCTGGTTCGCATTTTCCTCGGCGTTCAGCAAAGTTGGATATTCGTCGAGCGGGACGTTGAACCGCCGCGCATTGAACAGCTGCGGCACCAGGCAGACGTCGGCGATGGTCGGCTCGTCGCCGAACATGAACCGGCCCGCGCCTGCCTCAGCCATCCTTTCCAGCGCGGGCAACCCCTCGCGGATCCAGTGGATATACCACGCGTCACGCTCTTCCTGCGGCAGGCCCAACTCGTTCGACAGATATTTGAGCACCCGGAGATTGTTGAGCGGATGGATGTCGCAAGCGATCGTCAGCGCCATCGCCCGCACATGCGCCCCATCGACCGGATCGCGCGGCATCAGCGGTCGCTCGGGATAGACCTGGTCGAGATAGACCATGATCGAAAGGCTCTGCGTCAGGCGGTGGCCGTCGATCTCCAGCATCGGCACCAGCCCCTGAGGGTTGAGCGCCCGATAGTCATCGCCGCGCTGCTCGCTGTGGAGCAGGTTCACCGGCCGGCTCTCGTAATCGATGCCCTTGAGGTTGAGCGCGATGCGCACCCGATACGCCGCAGAGGAGCGGTAATAATCGTAGAGGACCGCCGTGCTCATGCGGCTGTTGTTAGCTGGCCGTGGTGAACGGCGCCACCACCTCCGGCGGGATTCGGATCGGCCGGTTCGCCACCTTGTCGATGATCGCCCAGTCGGTCCGCGAGCGCACCCGCGTCTTCCCGTCCTCGCCGACGAACTCGATATGGCGGTCGAACTTCGCGCCTTTGAGGTTTTCGCCGGCCCAGGTACGCGCGGTGATCCGCTCGCCCTCCAGCACGGCGCGGAGGTAATCGATCTCGTGACGCACCACGACCCAGAAGTAATCGTCCTGGTGCTGAGGGTCGGCGACGCTCCGCCAATGCGTCACCGCGACTTGCTCCATCCACTGCACCCAGACGGCATTGTTGACGTGGCCGAGCTCGTCGATGTGCTCGGGCCCGGCGACGAACGTCATCTCGAAGATGGGACGCTCGCTCAGCGGCCGGTCTCCGTCAGCATGAAGGCGTAAGTCTCGGCGACTTCGGTTAGCCCATCCCAGCGCCCCGACTTGCCGCCATGCCCCGCGCCCATGTTGATCTTCAGCAGCAGGAGGTTGTTGTCGGTCTTCCTCGCCCGCAGCTTGGCCGCCCACTTGGCCGGCTCCCAATAGGTCACACGCGGGTCTGTCAGCCCGCCGGTGATCAGCATCGGCGGGTATTCCTGCGCCTTGATGTTATCGTAGGGGCTGTAGGTCAGCATGTGCTCGAACACCGCTTTGTCGGTGATCGGGTTGCCCCATTCAGGCCATTCGCCGGGCGTCAGCGGCAGAGTCTCGTCGAGCATCGTGTTCACGACATCGACGAACGGAACGTCGCCGATCACCGCGCCCCACAGCTCGGGGTCGCTGTTGACTACAGCCCCGACCAACTCGCCGCCCGCCGAGCGGCCGTTGATCGCGATATTGCCGGCGCTGCTGAACCCCTCCGCGATTAACCCCTTTGCGACGTCAACGAAGTCGTTGAACGTATTCGTCCGCTTGGTCAGCTTACCGTCAAGGAACCATTGGTAGCCGAGGTCGTCGCCGCCGCGGATGTGGGTGATGGCGCAGGCCCATCCCCGGTCGAGCAGGCTGATGCGATTCGAGTTGAACGATGGCGGGATGCCGATTCCGTAGGCGCCGTATCCATACTGGAACAGCTTCCCGCTGCCGTCCTTGGCAAAGCCCTTTTTGTAGACGATCGACACCGGCACCCTGGCGCCGTCGCGAGCAGTGATGCTGAGCCGCTCGGTCGCATATTGCGAGGCGTCGTATCCCGACGGGATCTCCTGCACCTTGCGGACCTCGAGCTCGCCGCTCTGCGGATGATAATCATAGACCGTCGTCGGCGTGACCATCGAGGTGTAGCCGACGCGGTAGGAGTCCGGCGCGAACTCGGGATTGCCGAGGAAGAAAGCGCTGTAGCTCGCCTCCGCGAACGGGATGCGCGTCTCCGCGCCCTCGTAGGACCGAAGTACCAACTGATCGAGCCCCTCGACCCGGCTGCTAACCGCCAGATGGTCGCGGTAAGCCGTCGCGCCGGTCAGGTAGACCCGGTCCGACCCCGCGATCACCGTGCGCCATTCCTCCGGGTTCGCGATGTCGGCCTCCGCGATCCGGAAGTTCACGTGATCGTCGTTCGTGTGAATCCACAGCTGCCCGTGCGCCGCATCGACATGATATTCCCGGTTGGGCTTGCGAGCTGAAATCAGCGTCAGCGGCTGGCTCGGATCGTCGGTCGACACAAACCGCACTTCGCTGGTTGCATTGTCGCCGGTCGACACCAGCACCAGGCTGCGGTCGTGCGAGCGGTGGACCCCAACGCTGAAGCCCAGCTCCTCCGTCTCTTCGTAGATCGTGACATCCTCGTCCCTCGGCCGCCCGAGCCGGTGGAAACGCGCGCGGTAGCTGCGCCAGTTGTCGTTGACCTCGGTGAAGACAATTCCGTCCGACCCGCTCGTCCACACCGGCTCGCCGATGCCGACTTCGGTCACCGTCTCGATGTCCTTGCCGGTCGCCAGGTCGCGGATTTTCAGGTGGAAGCGCTCCGACCCGTTGTCGTCGACCAGCACCGCGGCGAGCCTGCCATCCGGGCTCACCTCCATCGCGCCCAAGCGGAAATAATCCTTGCCCTCGGCCTCGACCGGCTCGTCGAAGATGACCTGGTCGTCGCCGCCACCAACCGGCTTCCGATACCACGTCCGATACTGCGCGCCCGGCTTGAACGCCCACCAGTAAAGCCAGTCGCCATCCTTGATCGGAACCGAGCTGTCGTCCTCCTTGATGCGGCCCTTCATCTCCTCGAACAGTTCGTCCATCAGCGGCTTGTGTTGCGCCGCCCAGGCCTCAAAATATTCATTTTCGGCACGGAGGTAGGCGAGGACGTCTTCGTCATCGACCTCGGGATATTTGGGGTCCCGCAGCCAATGCCACGGGTCCTCGATCGTCACCCCGTGCCGCTGGTAGGTGTACGGGCGCTGTTCGGCTTGAGGCGGCGTCGGCAGGCTTGAGACATCGGTCATGCCCACGCTCTTAGCGTGCCCATCGGCGACGGGAAGAGGCGGACCAAACCTCGTCTTCGCGGATCGGTAACCTAATCAATCTATCGCCGCGCCACGCGGGATTATTGGTGGCTTGCGCAAGTCCCTGCTGCGGCTATCCATTTAAGCGGACGGGGGAATTAAGATCAGCGGGGGAAACCAGGTCGAACAGGCGGATCGTTTCTCGCAAGCCTACAAGGGCCTGCGGGCCGATCATTCCGTCCAGTTCAATCTTGTCCCGCCCGACAAGCCACCCGAGCCGCCCGCGTGGTTGAAGTCCCTAGGCCGGTGGCTGCAGGATCATATCTTCGCGCCGATCGGCAAGTTCCTCGGCTGGATCGGTAGCTTCTTCCCCGACGCGCCCTATGCGCGGATCTTCCTGTGGAGCGTGCTGGCGATCGCCGCACTTGCGCTGGGCTGGGCGGTGTACAATCGGCTCAAGCACGGTGAGTGGAAACTGACCCTGCCGCGCCGCGCGAGGCCTGCCGACATTGCAGCCGACGATGAGTGGATGCCCGACGAGCATCCGGCGCGCGAGTGGCTCGAAGAAGCGGACGCCCTGGCCAAGCAGGGCAAGTTCGCCGAAGCGATCCACCACCTGCTGTTCCGCTCGATCGAGGATATCTCAAACCGCCGTCCCCATCTCGTCCGCCCGGCGCTGACTAGCCGCGAAATTGCAGCCGCCAATGCCATTCCGGCCCGGGCTCGCGAGTTGTTCGCGTCGATTGCGCGAATGGTCGAGCGGAGCCTGTTCGGCGGGCGGGAAGTCGGCGAAAGCGATTGGGTCGAAGCGCGCTCTGCTTATTCCGACTTCGCTGTCGCCGGGGC
>Ga0136846_1229312_pt1 | contig 19726 bp, 24 predicted proteins | sample HopSoiMetagenom2_FD_96841 | JGI IMG/M metagenome (GOLD analysis project Ga0136846, IMG submission 96841) | Grasslands soil microbial communities from Hopland, California, USA - 2 Assembly 2016 (version 4) | ecosystem: Environmental > Terrestrial > Soil > Grasslands | place: USA: Hopland...
CGACGAATCCTCGGCAAGACCGCCGAGGATTCGTCGCCAGTTCCGGTCGTTCTAGGCCGATTGCATGGTCTCGGCCGCCATCTTCACGGCCTGGAGGATCCCCTGGTAGCCGGTGCAGCGGCAGATGTTGCCCGACAGGCCCTCGCGGATCTCGGTGTCGTCGGGGTTGGGGTGCTCCTCGAGGAACGAGGCGACCGACACGATGAAGCCCGGCGTGCAGAAGCCGCACTGCAGGCCGTGGCACTTCTGGAAGGCGTCCTGCACCGGGTGCAGGGTGCCGTCCTCGGCCGCCAGCCCTTCGATGGTGGTGACCTCTGAGCCGTCGGCCTGGACGGCGAACACCAGGCACGAGCGGACGGCGACGCCGTCCATGATCACGGTGCACGCGCCGCAGACGCCGTGCTCGCACCCGAGATGGGTACCGGTGAGGTTGCAGTCGTCGCGCAGCCAGTCGGCGAGCGTCTTGCGCGCTTCGACGGTGCCCCGGCGGGCCTGACCGTTCACGGTGACCGACACGGGGAACTCAGCCACGGCGGGCCTCCTCGAGAGCCTGGGTGAGGGCGCGGGCAACGAGCACGGCGCCGACCTTCTTGCGATATGCGCTCGAGCCGTGGATGTCGGTCGGCGGGTCGAGCTCGGCCACCGCCGCCTGGCCGGCCGCCTCGAGATCGGCGGCGGCGCCCGAGGTTCCGGTGACGGCGGCCTCGGCGCTCGAGGCCCGTACCGGCGTGCTGTCCATGCCGAACAGGGCGATGGCTGCCCGCTTGACCGACGAGCCGTCGAGCTCGACGCCAGCGACCACGCCGGCGATGGCGAAGTCGCCGTGCCGCCGGGCGAGCTCCTCGACCCCGAAGCCGGTCGTGCCCGACCACGTGGGGAACGAGACGGCCGAGAGGATCTCGTCCTCGGCCATGGCCGTCGTCCACGTCCCTTCGAAGAAGTCGGCGGCCGCCACCGTTCGGGTGCCGCCCTTGCCGGTCACCTCGATGCTGGCGTCGAGCGCCAGCGCCACGGCCGGCAGCTCGGACGCCGGATCGGCGTGGGCGATCGAGCCGCCCACCGTGCCGCGGTTGCGAATCTGGAAGTGGCCGATCAGCGGGATGGCCTTGGCCAGCAGCGGCACCGCCGCACCGACCGACGCGTCCTTCTCGATGGCGGCCTGGGTGGTCATGGCCTTGACGCGCACGCTGCCGTTGGCCTGCTCGACCCCTCGGAGGTCGGCCACCCGGCCGAGATCGACGAGGTGGGGGAAGCTGGTCAGGCGCAGCGCCAGCATGGGGATCAGGCTCTGGCCGCCGGCGAGGATCTTCGCCTCGTCGGCATGCTCAGCGAGGAGCTGAGCCGCTTCGTCCAGGCGCTCTGGCGCGTGGTACTCGAAGGGTGCGGGCTTCACGGGCGGGCACGCTAACAACATCGCCCGGGGCGCGTCCTCCCTGGCCGCGACGGGTGCTGCTTGACGCACGGGGCGGCGCCCGCCAAGCTCGCTCCGTGCTGGAACTCGTGGATCTCGACGGCGGCTATGACGACACGATCGTCCTCCGCGACATCAACCTCTTCGTCCCCCCGTCATCGGTCGTCGCCCTGCTGGGCCCCAACGGCGCCGGCAAGACCACCCTGCTCCGCATGGCGTCGGGCCTGCTGACCCCGCGCCGCGGCCAGGTCTTCCTCGAGGACGACGACATCACCGGCCTTCGCCCCAACCAGCGGATGAAGATGGGCATCTGCCACATCCCCGAGGGTCGCGGCATCTTCCCGTCGCTCTCGGTCCGCGAGAACCTGATCATGCACTCGCTCAAGGGCGAGGAGAAGGACGCCATCGAGCGGGCCGCCGAGGTCTTCCCGATCCTCGGCGAGCGGTTGAGCCAGCAGGCCGGCACGCTCTCGGGCGGCCAGCAGCAGATGCTCGCCATCATCCGTGCCTACATCCAGAACCCCAAGGTCGTGCTGGTCGACGAGGCATCGCTCGGCCTGGCGCCGGTCATCGTCGACGGCATCTTCGAGTTCCTCGGCGAGCTGGCCAAGAAGGGCGTGGCGCTCCTCATCGTGGAGCAGTACGTCGCCCGGGCCCTTGCCCTCGCCGACAAGGTGTACCTGCTCAACCACGGGCGCATCACGTTCGAGGGTGAGCCCAGCGAGCTCGAGGACGAGGCCGTGTTCGCCTCCTACATGGGTGGCGAGGTCGGCTCGCACTAGCGGTGCTCGGCGGGAAGGAGGGCCGGTACCACCGGCTCCTCCTGCTCGCGCTCGAGTCGGTCGCCGCTGGCACCGGCCCTCCCTCATGGGAGGCCGCTCCGTTGCTCAGGCAGGGATGAAGTACGGGAGGGAGATCGCTTCCGATTCCTTGCGGAAGTCGACCTTCACCGGGAGACCGACGCGGACGTCGTCGGGATCGATGTCGACGATGTTGGTCGTCATCAGCCAACCGCCGTCGGAGAGCTCGACCAGCGCGAGCACGTAGACGTCGGGAAAGCCCGGTCCGGCGGGGCGCCGCACCACCGAGAACGAGTACACCGTGCCGACGCCGGGACTGGTCGCCCAGTGCCAGTTCGAGAGGCACTTCGGGCACACGGCTTCGGCCGGGAAGTGCTTGTGCCCGCACGAGTCGCACTCGGGCACCAGCAGCTCGCCCCGTTGGGCGGCCTCCCAGTAGGGCGCGGTCATGGCGTCGACGGTCGGCAGCGGCTTGGTCATCACGCCCTCCCCAGGAGTGCCATCTCGACGTGCATGGCGCCAGAACCGGCCATGCTCGTGAACGCCACGTCGCAGTCGGGGATCTGCCGTGTGCCGGCTTGCCCCCGTAGCTGCTTGACCGCCTCGACGACCTTCAGTGTCATCTGCTGCACTCCGTTCCACGCGTGGGAGAGACACCCGCCCTCTGGGTTGACGGGGAACCGCCCGTCGCGGGCGATCGTGCCGCCTTCGATGAACGGGCCGCCCTCGCCCTCGCCGCACAGGCCCATCCATTCGAACGCACGAAGGACCTCGAACGACGTTGGGTCGTAGACGCACATGACGTCGACGTCGTCGGGCTTCAACCCGGCCATGCCGAAGGTTCGCTTCGCACCTGCCTTGCCGAGGTCGCGGCACTCGCGCAGGGCCGAACCGCCGGTCCACGCGCCCCGCACGAACTCCATGGCGCCGCCGAGGACGACCACGGGCGTCTGCTTGAGGTCACGGGCTCGCTCGAGCGATGTCAGCACCAGGGCGGCACCGCCCTGGGCGACGAGGCAGACGTCGAGGAGGTTGAACGGCGAGGCCACTGGTCGAGACTGGAGCACGTCGTCGATGGTGTACGGGCCCCGGTCGTACATGACCGCCTCGGGGTTCTCGTGGCCGTTGTTGCGGATGGTGGCGGCCACCTCGGCCATCTGCTCACGGGTCGTCCCGTACTCGTGCATGTGGCGCTGGGCCACCAAGGCGAAGTTGCTGGCGACGTAACCACCCCAGGGGTCGAGCTGGCCGCCGGCCCCGATGGGGCCGCGGGCCGCCTGGGCGGGCGGCGTGAAGTTGGGCGAGCCACCGCCGGGGACGAACGGGCCCGACGCCGAGCCCCCGCCCACGACCACGACGTCGCACAGGCCGGTCTCGATGGCCGAGGCGGCCCGCAGCACGGCTCGGGCCCCCGAGTTGTCCAAGCCGCCCTCGCTGACCAGGTGCAGGGGATGGCCGAAGAAGCGGGCCCACGACGTGCTGTCGCCGATGAGCCCGCCGGGGCCGGGCCAGCCCACCGCCGCCCCGTCGACATCGTCCCTGGTCAGGCCGGCGTCATCCAGGGCAGCGTTGATCGCTCCCAGGGTCAGCTGCATGGGCGTGAGGTCGTCGATCACCCGCGCCTGGCGGGTGGCGTGAACGCCGACGATCGCGACATCTCGAAGTGACATGGGCCTCTCCTAGCCTGTCTGGCTAGATTGTTCAAGTCGCCTAACTACCGGGAGCCACTGTGGACGAGGACCTGAGGGCTGGCGTGCGGGTGTTGGCCCGGCTGGCGCTGACGACCTCGCGGGTCTGCGACGAGAGCGGGATCAGCCTCGTCCAGTACCGGTTGCTGCAGGTGATCGCCGAGGAGCCCCAGCGGGCCGGCAAGCTCGCCGAGCGCCTCGCCGTGAGCCGTCCGACGCTCACCGCCGCCGCCCGCGCCCTCGATGATCGGGGACTCGTCCTGCGGGAGGCCGTGCCCGGTGACGGTCGGGGCATCCAGCTCCGCCTCACCGCTGCTGGTGAGGCCGCCATCCGCGACGCCGAGCACATGATCAGCGAGCACCTCCTCGGCCTCGGCGACGAGGCCGCGGTGAGGTCGATGCTGCGGGAGCTGGTCTCGCTGCGGGCTCCGCTCGACAAGGAGCTGCGGCGGATGCAGCGCGAGGAGAACCTCGAGGCCGCCCGTGCCTGAGCCGGTCGACCCCGGCTCACCGGCGGCGACCGTCATCCTCCTGCGCGACACGCCGCACGGGATCGAGACGCTGTTGCTGCACCGCAACACCAAGGCCGACTTCGCCGGCGGCATGGCGGTGTTCCCGGGTGGGCGCGTCGACGACGAGGACTGGGATGGCCTGGCGCCTGGCGACGACCTGGCTGCCGCCCGAGTTGCCGCCGCGCGTGAGACCCATGAGGAGGCGGGGCTGGTGATCGAGCCCGACGCCCTCGTTCCCCACTCGCACTGGCAGCCGCCGATGAACGCGCCCAAGCGGTTCCTCACGTGGTTCTTCGTCGGCAACGCGCCCGACGCCGTCGTCGACATCGACGGTGCCGAGATCGTCGACCACGTCTGGATGCGGCCGGTCGAGGCGCTGGCGCAGCACGCCGCCGGCGCGCTCGACCTCATGCCGCCCACCTTCGTCACCCTCACCTCGCTGGCCCGGTTCGACAAGGCGGCCGAGGTCATCGAGGAGGCCAGCGGGCGGGCGCCGTCCATGTTCATGGCCGAGATCCACCCCCACGAGGAAGGCCGCGTGTTCCTGTTCGAGGGCGATGCCGGCCGCGCCGAGCCGGTCGACCTCGACCGACCCGGTAGCCGCCGCCGGCTCTACATGACCACGGTCAAGCCCTGGCGGTGGGAAGAGTCCGGCTGACCGTCAGGCCGGCACGACGTCGTCGGCGATCTCGTACTCGTTGGGCCGGCCCGCCCGGCGCACCACGAAGGGCCAGCCGATGGCGCCGATGGTGGCGAAGAGGAACCACTGGCCGGCGTAGTTGAGGTGGGGGCCCTCGTTGCTGGCGTCGGGCAGCGGGAGGATCGTCGGGAGCGAGCCCTGGCTGGGGGTCACCGAGACCAGCTGGACGAACGTGGGTGCGAGCTGGATGTCGGTCTGCTGCTGGATCCGGGCCACGTCGGTTCGGTTGAGCACGGTGAGCCGACCAGTCGACGGATCGCGCGGGCCGATGCTGCCCCGCGTCTCCGACGGGCGCAGGATGCCGACCACCCGTGCGTTGGCGTGGCGGGGCGCGACGGCCTCTCGAATGGTGTCCTCACCACCACCGCCCAGCGGCGCGAACCCGCGGTTGACCACCACGCCCTGATGGGCGCCAGTGACCAGCACCGCGAGCACGTGGTAGCCCTGGCGCTCGTCGAGCGCACGGGAACGAACGAGCATCGTGCTGCCGGGCAGCCACGTCCCCTCGACCCAGACCCGCCGGTACGACACGCCCTTGACGTCGTCATGGCCCCGCAGGACGCGGTCGAGTGGCTGGGCGGCGGCGGCCATGCGCCCTTGGAGCAGGTCGTTGTGGTCGCGACGCTGCTTCAGGCGGTGCAACTGCCAGAGGCCGAGGTTCACGAAGGCGATGATCAGCGCCAGGCAGATGATGTGGCCCACCACCCACCGCCGCTGCCGCCAGACGGGTGTCATCGGTCGCGGAAGGCCACGTGGCGGGCCAGCTCGACGAGCGCCGCCGAGGCCTCGGCAGTGAGACCGGCTTCGCCGACGGCGGCGATGGCGTCGTCGGTGAGCTCGGTGATGCGGTTCTCGAGCTCGCCGATCGCCCCGGTCGCCCGCACCACGTCTTGCAGCTCGGCGATCTCGGCGTCGGTGAGGTCGGGGCGCCCGACCTGGTTGAGCACCCGCAACTGGGCCCGGTCGGCACGCTGGTGGGCCAGGGCGAGCAGCACCGTGGGCTTGCCTTCGCGGAGATCGTCGCCGACCGGCTTGCCGGTGGCAGCAGCGTCGCCGAACACGCCGAGCAGGTCGTCGCGGAGCTGGAAGGCCTCGCCGAGCGGCAGCCCGTAGGCCGAGAGCGGACCGGCCAGCTCGTCGAACCGGCCGGCAAGCGCGGCGCCGAGGTGCAGCGGGCGCTCGACCGTGTACTTGGCCGACTTGTAGGTGGCGATCCGCCGTGCGGCGTCGATGTCGACGTCGCCCCGGGCGCTGCCGATCACATCGAGGTACTGCCCGATGTTGATCTCGGTGCGTAGGTCGTCCCACACCGCCCGCGCCTCGCGCGGTGCTGCCGCCAGCATCCGGTCGGCATAGACGAACGCAAGGTCGCCGATGAGGATGGCGACGCCCTCGCCGAAGCGCCTCGACTCGCCCCGCCAGCCGGCGTCGGCATGGCGTTCGCGGTAGACGCGGTGGATCGCCGGCTCACCTCGCCGCCGCTCGGAGCCGTCCATGACGTCGTCGTGCAAGAGGGCGAAGGCGTGCAGGAGCTCGCAGGCCGCCCCGCCACCCGTCGACAGGGCGAGATCAGTGCCGCCCGCCCCCACGAAGGCCCAGTGCACGAAGGCGGGCCGCAATCGCTTGCCACCCGACCGGACGAACAGGCGCAACGTCCGGACGGGCTCGACCAGATCGGCATCGACCTTCGCCCAGCGCGCCTCTTCCCCTCGGAGGAACTCCTCCACCCGGGCCTCGACGCGCGCGGCGATCTCCGCCAAGCTGGCCGGCGCGGTCACGAGGGCATCGTATGGGGGGTGGCCCCACCGCCGGCCTTCGGGCTACTCAGGGCCGAGGTCGATGACCACCCGCTCGACCTCGAGTCGGGTGGCGGCGATGCGGTCGCGGCAGAGCTTGATCAGCTCGGCGGCCCGACCGACGCGTGCGGCGAGGGCATCGACGTCGAGGTCGTCGCCTTCGAGGCCGGCCAGGATGGCCTCGAGCTCGGTCACCGCCTCGCCGTAGGTCAGTTCGTTGTCGTTGGTCATCGTGTCTCCCGCACGGTCGTGTGCACCATGCCGTCGGCGACCGTGACCGCCAGCTCGTCGCCGGGCGCGACATCGGCGATCGACCGCACCAGCCGGCCGTCGGCGGTGCGGGCCAACGACCAGCCTCGGGCCAGGGCCCGGCTGGGGTCGAACGCGCCGATCTGGGCCTCGAGCAGGTCGAGGCGGCCCGAGCGTCGCTCGAGGACGGCCGTGCTGGTGGTGGTCAGGCGACGGGTGGCACGGTCGAGCGACGCGTCGGCCCGGCCGAGGGCGGCGCCGATCCGCTCGGGCGACACCCGGCGCCCGGCGGCGCCCAGGCGCAGCTCTGCGTGATGGAGGAAGTTGGCGGCGCGGGCGGCGATCGACGACCAGGTCGACTCCGAGCGCTCGATGCCCTCGCGCGTGAGGTTGACCACGGCCGCGGCAGTGGCCGTCGGCGTCTTGAACGAGCTGTGGGCGACGTCGTCGATGACGCACGTGTCGATCTCGTGGCCGACGCCGGCAAAGACGGGGATGGGCATCGCGGCCACTGCCCGGGCCAGCCGCTCGCCGTCGAAGGCGACCAGGTCGGTGCGGGAGCCGCCGCCGCGCACCACCAGCACGACGTCGCAGGCCCGGTTGCGCAGCGCGTGCAGCGCCCGCACCAGCGAGAGCTCGGCGCCGGCCCCCTGCACCCGGGCGTCGGCGACCAGCACGCTGAAGCCGTGGCCACTGGCGGTGAGCTCGGCCAGCACGTCCTCGTAGGCGGCGCTGCCCTCGCTGGTGACCAGGCCGATCCGGCGGGGCAGGAGGGGGAGCGACAGGCGCCCGTTGGCCTCGAGCAGGCCGTCGGCGGCCAGGGCCCGCAGCACTCGCTGCCGGTCGGCGGCCAGCCGACCGAGGGTGTGCACCGGGTCGATCGCCGACAGCACCAGCGACACCCGGCCGTAGCCGTACGACACTCGGCCTCGGACGCGCACCTCGAGCCCCTCGGCCAGGCGGAAGTCGGGCCACTCGGCCAGGGCCCGCTCGACCCGCAGCCGCTCGGCCCGGAACATCGCCACCGGCACGGTGGTGGCCGGTCCACGGCGGTTGTTGCGCTCGCACAGGTCGAAGTAGACGTGCCCGGCAGCGTTGGGCGCCTTGAGCCCGTGGACCTCGCCCCTGACCCACACCTCGGTGGGGAAGGCGGAGGCCACCGCCCGACTGATGCGGCGAACCAGCTCGCCGACGCCCAGTGTCTGGTCGCCTGGCTGGGCGGCCGGATCGGGGGTCGGATCGAAGAGCGGCGCCTGGCTCGCCATCCCGCCATCCTGCCAGGGGGCTGTGACGGTGCCGACGACCGGTGTTGGCGGCGGCCTGGACATCCACCGGCCGCTTCTGTACGTACTAGGCACATCGAGACCGTTCCTGACGACCTGCTGCTGGCGGCCATGGCGGCCGGTGATCCCGCGGCCGCGACCGCGTTCGTCCGTCGCCACCAGCAGCGGGTCTACGGGATCGCCCTGGCGGTCACCGGCGACCGCCATCTGGCCAACGACGTGGCCCAGGAGGCGTTCGTCCGGGCCTGGCGGGCGGCCGCCACCTTCGACAGTCGCCGGGGTTCGGCCAGCTCCTGGCTGCTGGTGATCGCTCGCAACCTGGCGGTCGACGCCCTCCGCGTGCGGCGGGGGACGCCCACCGATCCCCGGGCGCTCGCCGCGCTGGCGCTGGCGGCGGCCGACCCCTCACCGGACGACCGGGCGGTCGGCGCCGACGAGTCCGACCGGCTGCGGATCGCCCTCCAGACCGTGCCGGTCGACCAGCGCCGGGCCGTGGTCCTGGCAGGCATCGGCGGGATGACCGGCCAGGAGGTCGCCGACCACGAGGGAATACCCCTGGGCACGGCCAAGACCCGCATCAGGGCCGGGCTGCGGAGGTTGCGGGACGAGTTGCGGGAGGAGGTGGGATGACCGAGGACGAGCACGTGGCCGACGATCTGCCTGAGCTGGCGCTCGGCCTGCTCGACGGGCCGCCGCTCGCTCACGCCCTCAACCACGTCGATGTGTGCGAGCGGTGCCGGGCCGAGCTCGACGAGCTGATCCGCACCACCGACGGCCTCCTGGCGGCCGGGCCGCGGGCCGAGCCGCCGACCGGCTTCGAGTCCGAGGTGCTTGCCCGGCTGGCGTCGGGCCGTCGCCGACGGGTGGCCACTCGGTGGTTGGCGGCGGCGGCTGCCGCCGTGCTCCTGGTGGTCGGTGGCAGCGTCGCCCTCGGCGACCGTGACGGCGGGAGCGGTGGTGACTCGCCGCCCACCGCTCGGCTGGCCAGCGGTCGGACCTCGGTGGGCTGGGCGTGGTTGCTCCCCGGCACGCCCGGGCGGGTGGTGGTTGAGATGAGCTACCGAGGTCGTGGCGCAAACTCGGGGAGCGCGTCGGCCTACGGCCCCAGCGTCGTCCCGGTCAGCGTCGAGCTGCTCGGCGACGATGGATCGGTGCGCGAGCGCCAGAGCGTGGTCATGGTGGCCGGGGTGTACAACGGCGTGCTCAGGCTGCGTGGCGGCACCGACGGGGTGAGATCGATCCGCATGGTCGGTCCCAGCGGTGCCGTGCTGTGCCATGGCCGCCTGTCCTGACGGCGGCCGGCGCCAGCCAACAGTGGGATGATCGGGTCATGCCCGAGCTCCCGCCCATCGGTGCCCACGTCAAGCGTGAGGACCCCCTGGCCACTGCCATGGCAACCGGGTCAGGCTGCCTCCAGCTGTTCCTCTCCGACCCCCAGGGATGGAAGAAGCCGCCGCCCCGTGACGACGTCGCCGAGCTTCGGGCCTCGCCCATTCCGATCTACGTGCACGCGCCGTACATCGTCAACGTGGCCTCGCCCGACAACAAGATCCGCATCCCCAGCCGCAAGGTGCTGCAGCAGACCATGGACGCCGCTGCTGAGATCGGCGCCACGGCCGTGATCGTGCACGGCGGCCACGTGAGCACCGACGACTCGGTCGACGACGGCATCGAGCGGTGGGTCAAGGCGATGCAGGCGCTGGAGACCGACGTCCCCCTCTATCTCGAGAACACCGCCGGTGGCGACCACGCCATGGCCCGCCACTTCGACGTCATCGCCCAGTTGTGGGACGCCATCGGACCCATGGGTGTCGGCTTCTGCCTCGACACGTGTCATGCGCATGCGGCGGGCGAGGCGATGGCCGGCGCGGCCGAGCGCATCAAGGCCATCACCGGTCGCATCGATCTCGTCCATGCCAATGACTCGAAGGATGGCGCTGGCTCCGGTCGTGACCGCCACGAGCACCTGGGCTCGGGTCAGATCGACCCGAGCATCCTCGTCGAGGTCATTCGCAACGCCGGCGCCCCGGCAGTGATCTGCGAGACGCCGCTCGAGGGCGTCAAGGACGACATCGCCTTCCTCGCCGAACGGCTGTAGGCCGGAGCGTCTAGAGGAACGACAGTTGCTCGGTCCGGGCGACCCGGTCGAGCAATGGCTCCCAGCCGGTGCCGCCGCGGGCTCCCGCCTTGCGCACCTCGACCTGCGCCCGGGCCACCGAGCGGCTCGCCCCGTCGCGGTCGGTGATGCCGATGCTCCCGTCCCGCTCGACGCAGCGGGCCCGACCCAGCTGCCACCGCCGCCGGTCGCTCCGCCGGAACCGGACTTCCTCCCCCTCGCGCAACCCCACCTCGAGCAGCGCCGCCACCCCCCGATCGTACGACGCCGCGCCGCTCCCTTTCGGCGAACCCGCGATGGATTCTCGACACTTCTGTCGATGATCCATCGCGGGTTCAGGCAGCCTGGGCTCGCAGGACGCGTCGGACCGTACGGATGCGCTCGACGACCTCGCCGGGACGGTGCCAGACGTCGGTGTCCCACACCTCCAGGACGGTGAATCCCGCTGCCCCGAGACGCCCGAGACGTGCCTGATTGGAGACGTGATCGACGAGCGCGGTGTGGTACTTCGCGCTTTCGATCTCGACCACGAGGGGAAGATGGCGATCCTTGAAGTCGACTCGACCGCACCACTCCTCTTGGCTCCCGAGGTTGACTTGACGATCCATCGGCGCCTCGCCGTGCCGAGCAAGGATCTCCTCGAACCGACCCTCGAGGCCACTGGCGGGCGGCAGATAGGCCGGACCACGCGCGGCGTCGAGTTCCCGCAGCAGCGTGCTTCCCGCCCGGCCTCGCTCAGCGAACTCCTTCACGGTTCGATGGAACGTGCGACCGTCCAGGAGTCGATCTGCCCACAGGCGGTCGAGGACCCGTTCGACCCGATGCGGTTGGATTGCGGCGAGCTCGCACACGAATCGACAGGGGCTGACCACTGGAAGGCCATCCACGACCTTTATGTGGTTCGCGTGGAGGTCGCTCACCTCGTGCACCACCGCAAGGGTCGATCGGCGCCGGGAGATGCCTCGGTGTCGAACGACGTGGATCGGTTCGGGCCGTATGCCCGCCGCGCCCCAAACCCAACCGGCGGTGGGGGCAGCGATGGCGGCCCCGGGACTGGCATCGAGCACTGCGGCAAGGAGTCTGGAGTGGTCGGTCATCGATGTTCCACTTCGAAGGAGCACCCGCGATGACACAACGACCCAGCCAGCTGATCGCCGCAAGCGATGGATCTCGTCGCTCCCGAGCCCAACCGCACGAAGTTGCCAGACCGCGACCAGACCGTGCTGACGCTCCGTGGTCCTGAGAACCTGCCTGTCCAGTCTCATGGCACGCGACTGTGTCGACGGGGTGTGACACTCATCGAACCCGCGACGGAACTACGACAGAAATGTCGAGAATCCATCGCGAGTTCGCTCCGCGGGGAGGGCTACGGCGAGGTGGGGGAGGTGTCGCGGCTGAAGGTGCGGTAGAGCTCGGCGTAGAGACCGTGGGTGGCGAGGAGCTCGGCGTGGGTGCCCTGCTCGACGACGCGGCCGTGGTCGACGACGACGATCACGTCGGCGGCCTGGATGGTGGAGAGGCGATGCGCGATCACCAGCGCGGTGCGGTCGGCAAGGGCGGCGGCCAGCGCGTGCTGGATCAGCACCTCGTTCTCGGCGTCGAGGTGGCTGGTGGCCTCGTCGAGGATGACGATGGCCGGATCCTTCAGCAACATCCGGGCGATGGCCAGCCGCTGCTTCTCGCCGCCCGACAACCGATAGCCACGCTCGCCGACCAGCGTGTCGTAGCCATCGGGCAGGCCGGCGACGACCTCGTGGATCTGGGCCGCACGGCAGGCAGCGACGAGCTCGTCGTCGGTCGCGTCGTGCCGGGCATAGCGCAGGTTGGCGGCGATCGTGTCGTGGAACAGGTGAGCGTCCTGGGTGACGACGCCGATGGCTTCCCGCACGCTCGCCTTGGTCAGGTCGCGCACATCGTGGCCGTCTATGCGCACCGCTCCCTTGCTCACGTCGTAGAGGCGAGGGAGCAGTGATGAGATCGTCGTCTTGCCCGCGCCCGATGGACCGACCAGCGCCACCAGCTGGCCCGGCGCGATGTGCAGATCGACACCGTGCAGCACCAGCCCGCCCGGTCGCTCGTCGAGTGGCGCATCGCTGTCGCCTTCGCCTTCGAGCGACGCGACCGACACCTCCGACGGCGACGGGTAGCGGAACCACACGTCGTCGAAGTCGACGGCGCCCTTCGGATCGGCCAAGTCGATGGCATCGGGCTTGTCGCTGACCAGCACCGGTGTGTCGAGCAGCTCGAACACCCGCTCGAACGACACGAACGCCAGCAGGATGTCGAGCCGGGCATTGGTGAGGTTGGTCAACGGCCCGTAGATGCGGGCCACGTAGGCGGAGAGGGCGACGAGCGTGCCGATCGAGATGGCGCCGGAGATGACGCGCTCGGACCCGACCCAGTAGACGACGACCGTTCCCACCGTGGCGATGAGGGCGAGCGCGCCGTAGAAGATGCGTCCGTACATCGCCGAGCTCACGCCGACGTCGCGCACCCGGCGGGCCCGGCGGGCGAAGGCGGCGACCTCACGCTCGCGGTTGCCGAACAGCTTGACCAGAAGCGCGCCCGCCACGTTGAACCGCTCGGTCATCTGGGCGTTCATCGACGCGTTCAGCTCCATGCCCTCGCGGGTGAGGTCTTGGAGCTTCCCGCCGATGCGATTCGCGGGGATGAGGAACAGCGGGACGATGATGAGGGCGAGAACCGTCAGCCGCCACTCGAGGACGAGCATGGCGGCGAGTGTCAGGGTGACCGTCAGCGCGTTGGACACGACCTGGCCACCGGTGCCGGTGAGCGCTCGCTGGGCGCCGATCACGTCGCCGTTCATGCGGCTCGTCAGGGCACCGGTCTGCGTCCGGGTGAAGAACCCGATCGGCATGGCGTTGACGTGGTCGTAGAGCGCGGTGCGCAGGTCGAAGATGAGGCCCTCGCCAATGGTTGCCGACAGCCATCGCTCGACGAGGTCGAGACCACTCGACAGAAAGGCAAGGCCGAGCGCGAAGAGGGCCAGGGCCGCCACCTCGCCCCGGTCGCCCGCCGGGATGGCATGGTCGATGATCCGCCGGAAGACGAGCGGGGGAACGAGGTCGAACAGGGCCCCGACCGTGATCAGGACGATGAACACCAGGAGCCGAGCCCGGTAGGGCTGGCAGAAGTGCCAGACCCGGCCGAGGAGGTGACGGTCGACAGGACGCGCCCCTTCCATCTCACGCCGTGCCCGTCGACGGATCGACGGGTGACCGCCGGGCATCACGTCGTCAGGCTACGGACCTCGTTCAGCGGTCGTGCTCTCGCAATGACTCGGGATAGACGACCGTCGGCACCGCGATCGACTCTCGCCGCCGGGCGATCTCGGCGTCGAGGCGGGCGCCTGCCCGCTCCACGAAGACCCTGAGCGATTCCTGGGCGAAGGTGCGACCGGCAAGACCCTCGCCGAGTCGACCCAGCGGCCCAAGGGGTACGCGATAGGTGCCGCGCACGACCAGCAGGCTCCCGGAGCCCTGCGGGGTGACCTCGAGCGCGCCGTCGAACGTGGGGAACAGCCGCTTGTGCCCAGCGGCCCTCCACGTCAGCGGCACCACAGCACCGTCATCGACGATCCGACCGAGGCCCGCCTCGATGTCGACCTCATGATGGACGCCGCCACTGCCGATCGGAGCGCTCAGCGTCGAGCGAAAGGTTCGGGCCCGCCGCTCGTCGACAGATGCGTGGTCGACGAGCGCCACTGCCGGGTCGGTGCCCAGCAGCTCCTTGGCCTGGTCGATCGGCGCTCGCATCGTCACCGACGCAGTCACGGGGCGCTGCATCAGGACGTCGCCGCCAGCGCTCGCTTCGCGGCCTCGGTGTCGAGTGCGCCGAACAGCGCGGCCAGCCGTCGTGGCGAGCAGCCACCCTCGAGGAAGGGGTGGTAGATCAGTCGTTCCTTGTCGAAGTGGTTGATGAGCAGCGCGTACAGGCCGTAGAAGTCCCGCCGGATGCGCGTCGCCAGGTCGGCAGACACCTGGTCGACGCCCGCCAGCTCGGCGTCGAGGTCAGCCACGGCATCGGCGGCACGTCGGAGCGCGTCGACCGCCGGTCGAAGGGCGGCATGGTCATCGGTCAGCAGTCGCAGGTCAGTCATCGGACGCCTTCATCCTCGATTCCATGCCTCGAGCATGGCGTCGAGGTCCCGGCCGAGGGCAGGGCCGAACGACCCCAAAGCGCCGCCAACGGTCAATGGCGCGGGTCGAGCCCGAACGCCATGCACCGATTTCGCTTGCTGGCGGAGAGGGAGGGATTCGAACCCTCGGAGGGCAGAACCCTCAACGGTTTTCGAGACCGTCCCATTCGTCCGCTCTGGCACCTCTCCTGGGACCGGGCAACGTTACTGGTCGCGCCTCCCGGCGAAGAACGCGGAGAGCAGGGCGCCGCACTCGGCAGCGCGGACCTCGCGGGTCACCTCGACCCGATGGTTGAGGCGTGGGTCGTCGCACAGGTTGTAGAGGCTCCCGCAGGCACCGGCCTTGAGGTCGGCGGCGCCGTAGATCAGGTGGCCGACCCGCGCCGCGATGAGGGCGCCCGCACACATCGGGCACGGCTCGAGGGTGACGACCAAGGTGGTGCCGGTGAGCCGCCAGTCGCGCAGGGCGGCCGCACCCTCGGCGAGGACCAAGAGCTCGGCGTGGGCCAGGGGGTCGCGCCGCAGCTCTCGTTCGTTGTGGCGCCGGGACAGCACGACCCCGTCGGCACCCAGGAGAACCGCGCCAACCGGCACGTCCCCGTGGACGGTGGCCATGGCGGCCTCCTCGATGGCGAGCTCCATGGCCTGGTCCGGTGTCACGGCCCGACCGTAGAGGCCGGCCAGGTCACCCGGGCCCGGATCGGTGACAGCAGTCACCTGTTCGGGCCAAACTGTCAGTGGTCACGACCGTGCACGCGGTGGTGCCCAAGATCTCCAGGAGAGCAACGGCCTGGAGACGCTCGACCCAGTGAGTGACCACATCGACGCATCCCAGGATCTTGCGGGCGAACGAGCCCGGGCGACGGCGGCCGAGGACCGGCTCCGGAACCAGACGATGCTCATGGCCGAGGCCGAGCATCGCCTCAAGACGGCGCTGTCGGTGATCACGGGCTGGGCCGCCACCCTCGAGGATCGCTGGGACCAGCTCGACGACGCCCGTCGCCGCGAGGGGGTGTCGATCATCCGCCGGGCCAGCGACGACATGGCCCTTCAGGCGTCCCGCCTGCTGGAGGAAGCCCGCGCCGAGATCCTGGGCCTCGAACCGGAGCCGGTCGGCCTCGACCTCGATGCCGTCCTGGAGGCCACGACCGGCACCTTCGGCGGTGTCTCCGCCCGTCACGCCGTCGTGCACGTGCCGTTCGGCGAGCCGGTGCCGGTGAGCGTCGATCCGGCTGCCCTGCAGCAGGTGCTCGGCCACCTCATCGAGAACGCCGTCAAGTACTCCTCGGAGGGCGGGCGGGTGTGGGTCAGCGCCCGGGCCGACGACGACGAGGCGGTCCTCGAGGTGCGTGACGAGGGGATCGGCGTCCCCGAGGGCGTCGACCTGTTCGAGCCGTTCCAGCGGGCGGGCATGGCGGCCGACGTCCCCGGCGTGGGCCTCGGCCTCTACATCGTGCGCAACCTGGTCACGACCATGAACGGCAGCATCGACGCCTGCCGCAACCCGGGCGCCGGCTCGACGTTCAGGGTGCGGCTGCCGCTCGCGGCCACCTGAGGTTGGCGGAGGGGGTGGGATTCGAACCCACGGTGGGTTGCCCCACACACGCTTTCCAAGCGTGCCGATTCGGCCGCTCTCGCACCCCTCCCGGGGGCGGCTCAGGGTAGCCGGGGTTGTACGCTGGCCTTCGCGTGGCGGTCGGGCCCTGTGCAACGGCTCGCCGTGAACCGAGTCAGGGCGGGAACGCAGCAGCTCTCAGCGGCAGCAGCCGTGTGCCGCAGATCGCCTGGCCGCCACGTTTTTTGCCCCTCGCTAGGGTGCAGCTGTGGCGTTCCAGGCTCTGTACCGGCGGTACCGGCCGCAGAAGTTCGGCGAGGTGCGGGGGCAGGAGCACGCCACTCGGGCCCTTCGCAACGCAGTGCGCGAGGGCACCGTGGCCCATGCCTATCTGTTCAGCGGGCCACGGGGCACCGGCAAGACCTCGACGGCCCGCATCCTGGCCAAGGCCCTGAACTGCGAGGCGCCCGAGGACGGTGAGCCGTGCGGCCATTGTGAGTCGTGCGTGGCGGTCGAGGCCGGGCGCTCGCTCGACGTAATCGAGCTCGACGCCGCGTCGAACAACGGTGTCGATGCCATGCGCGACCTCGTGCAGCGAGCCGCGCTCGGCACCGGGGGCAGGGCGAAGGTGTACATCGTCGACGAGGTGCACATGCTCTCCAACGCGGCGTCCAACGTGTTGCTGAAGCCGCTCGAGGAACCGCCGGCGCATGTCACCTGGGTCCTGGCCACGACCGATCCGCAGAAGGTGCTGCCCACCATTCGCAGCCGCACCCAGCACTTCGAGTACCGCCTGCTGGCGGCCAACACCCTGACCGAGCTCCTGCGGGACGTGTCGGCCGACGCCGGCCTGTCGGTGACCGAGGACGCCATCGCCCTCGCGGTGCGCCGGGGCAAGGGATCGGCGCGTGACGCCGAGTCGGCGCTCGACCAGTTGGCCGCATCCGGCGGTGAGGGCGACGAGGACACGTCGCTCGACGAGTTGGTCGAGTCGCTCTGCGAGCGCGACACCGGACGGGCGTTGGCCGCGGTGGCCATGGCCTGTAACGCCGGGCGCGATCCTCGCCAGCTCGGCGAGTCACTGCTGTCGTCACTGCGCGACGCGCTGCTCGCCGTCGTCGCCCCCGACGTCGTGTCGTTGCCCGACGAGGCACTGGCCCGGGTCTCCGATCAAGGCCGTCGCCTGGGCCCCCCGTCGATCACGCGAGCCCTCGACGCCGTCGGCCAGGCGCTGCTCGACATGCGGGAGGCGCCCGATCCCCGGGTGAGCCTCGAGGTGGCCCTCGTCCGCGTGACCCGGCCCGAGCTCGACACCTCGCCGGCGGCCATCGTCGAACGACTCGAGCGCCTCGAGCGGGGTGCCCGGACGGCGGCGTCGCCGGCCACGGCTGCCGCGGCCGGTGTGACCGGCTCGGCCCCGGGAGAAGTGGCCGCCGACGCGCCGGCGCCGTCGCCGACGACCGGTGGCGCGGCCGGGGCCAGGCGGGCGCTCGGCGCCGTGCGCGGCCAGCAGGCCGCACCTGCCGCCCCGACGCCAGCAGCGCCGGCACCGGCAACACCCGTGGCAGCCAAGGCTCCCGCCGCCGTGCCCGCAGCCACCGGCCCGCTGCCGTCACGCGACGAGCTCACCACCGCGTGGGGCGACTCGGTCATGCGGGGCCTCCGGGGCACGGTGAAGGCCAAGTTCGGCACCGCCCGCTTCGTCTCGGTCGACGAGTCGGGCGCGGTCGTCGCCTTCGACACCAAGCCCCGGGCCGATCTGGCCGAGCAGGTGCGGGCCGATGTCGAGGCCGCCTTTGCCGCTCACTTCGGCCGGCGCATCCCGCTGCGGGTGACCGTCGTGGCCCCCGAGGCGCCCGTGGAGGGCGACGAGGACGAGCCGCCCCCCGATCTGCACGAGCTCACCGACGCCCCGCCTGACAACCGCTCACCCATCGACCACCTCACCAGCGCATTCCCAGGTGCCGAGGTGATCGAGGACTGACTCGTACTCTTGGTGACGTGGCCGATCTCCCCGACATGAGCAACCTGTTCGAACAGGCCCAGCAGCTCCAGAGCCAGCTGCTCGGGGGTCAGGAGGCGCAGGCGTTCGAAGGCGTCGCCGGTGGTGGCGCGGTCAAGGTGACGGTGTCGGGGACGGGTGAGTTCACCGGCGTGACCATCCGTCCTGACGCCGTCGACCCTGGCGACGTGGCCATGCTCGAGGATCTGGTGCTCGCTGCCGTGCGCGATGCCAGCGCCCAGGTGAGCGCGGCGATGCAGCAACGGCTCGGCGGTGCCCTCGGCAACCTCTTCGGAGGCTCCCCTGGCTGAGATCTATGCGGGTCCGGTGCAGGACCTGATCGACGAGCTCGGCCGCATGCCTGGTGTCGGGCCGAAGTCGGCTCAGCGCATCACCTTCCATCTCCTCAAGCTGCCCCGTGAGGACGCCCTCAAGCTGGCCACCGCCATCATCGAGGTGAAGGACAAGGTCACCTTCTGCGAGCGCTGCTTCAACGTGAGCGAGGGGCCGCTGTGCGGCATCTGCACCGACGAGCGGCGCGACACCCATGTCGTGTGCGTGGTCGAGGAGCCCCGCGACATCGTGGCGGTGGAGAAGACCCACGAGTACCGGGGCAGCTATCACGTGCTGCAGGGCGCCATCAGCCCCATCGAGGGCATCGGGCCCGAGCAGCTGAAGGTCAAGGAGCTGCTCGGCCGGCTCGACCCCGAAGGGGTCACCGAGGTCATCCTCTGCACCAACCCCAACATCGAGGGCGAGGCCACTGCCATGTACCTGGCCCGCCTGCTCAAGCCACTCGGCATCAAGATCACCCGGATCGCCAGTGGGCTCCCCGTCGGGGGCGACCTCGAGTACGCCGACGAGCTCACCCTCGGTAGAGCACTCGAGGGACGCAGAGAAGTCGAATGACTCGTTCTGCGGTATCGGCGGTCCGTCCAGCGGACCGCCGATACCGCAGAACGGCTAGCTGAGCGAGCGGAGGACCATCGCTTCACCCTGGCCGCCGCCGCCGCACAGGGCGGCGACGCCGGTGCCACCGCCGCGGCGGGCGAGCTCGTGGGCGATGGTGAGGGCCAGGCGGGTGCCCGACATGCCGACCGGGTGGCCGAAGGCGATGGCGCCGCCGTTGACGTTGACGATGTCGGGCGGCGTGCCGAGGTCGGTCATCGAGGCCAGGACGACGGCGGCGAAGGCCTCGTTCATCTCGAACAGGTCGATGTCGGCGAGTGCCAGGCCGGCGGCGGCCAGGGCCTTGCGGGTGGCGTTGGCCGGCTGGAGCAGCAGCGACGTGTCGGGCCCGGCGACGGTGCCGTAGGAGACGATCTCGGCGATGGGCGTCAGGCCCAGCGCGTCGGCCTTGGCCTTCGACATCACGAGCACGGCGGCGCCGCCATCGGAGATCTGGCTGGCGTTGCCGGCGGTGATGGTGCCGTCGGCGTCGAACGCGGGGCGCAG
>Ga0136846_1214212_pt1 | contig 19725 bp, 19 predicted proteins | sample HopSoiMetagenom2_FD_96841 | JGI IMG/M metagenome (GOLD analysis project Ga0136846, IMG submission 96841) | Grasslands soil microbial communities from Hopland, California, USA - 2 Assembly 2016 (version 4) | ecosystem: Environmental > Terrestrial > Soil > Grasslands | place: USA: Hopland...
AGAGCTCCAGCATGGAGTTTGGAAAGTCCGAGTCCCAGCCGCCGGTGCCGAACCCGACCTGGCCGAAGACCTCGCGGTGCCGGAACGTGAGTTTCGAGAACGCCTGGGATGTCGCGACGAAGTCGTAGAACGTGCGGTCGTCCCAGCGCGGCACGAGGTCGTTCCACAGTGCCTTCAGCGTCCCCACGTCACGGGCCCGGATCGCGTTCTGGATGTCGGTGAAGCGCGCCTCCTCCAGGGCCTGCGCCCACCCGTCCGCGACCTCGCGGAACAGCGGGGGAAGGTCGCCCAGCGCGCTCGCGTAGTAGGTGTCGCCCTCCAGGTCGACGACCGTGCTGCCGGCCGCCTCGGTCAGCGGGTTGGGGAACGGCCGGGTCTGCAATCCCAGCTTGTCCACGTAGTGGTAGAAGGTCGTCGACGAAACCGGGAAGCGCATGCCGCCCAGCTCGGCGACCACGCCGTCGGCCCCCTCGAACGGCTGCGACCGCAGCCGCCCGCCCATCTGGGACGCCTCGTAGACCACCGGCCTGATCCCTAGCTTCATCAGCTCATACGCGGCGACCAGGCCGGAGATGCCGGCGCCGATGACGGCCACTTCCTCGCCATGCCGTTCGGCCGGGATCGAGCCCAGGCCGGCCGGGTGCGTGAGCCAGTCGTCGAACGCGAACGGGAAATCCGGGCCGAAGATCGTGACCGGGCCCTTACTGCCTTCGTTCGCCATCAGATGAGCACCTATCGCCGCCGGTGGATGCCTCTTAGCCGGAGGATACCCAGCTCACCTGCTGGGCGAACAGCAGGCGGCCGGCGCTGGCTGCGTTGGACATCGAGGTCCTTCCTGACGATGCGGTACGCTTACAAACGTAAATCATCATTGATTTAGTTACAGTCTATAACTAAAATATGAGTAGCTTACTCAGCATCTGTCAAACCCCGGACAGGAGGGATCTGTGGCCGCCGCCGGTGAATCCGCGCCGCCGACCATGCGCGAGCGCTACCGGGCCCAGGTGCGCCACGAGGTCAAGCAGGCCGCGCTGGCCCAGCTCGCCCAGGCCGGCCCCGCGGCCGTCTCGATCTCGGCGATCGGCAAGCAGCTCGGCGTCTCCGGTCCCGCGCTGTACCGCTACTTCGCCAGCCGTGACGAACTGCTGACCGAGCTGGCGATCGACGCCTACCGCGACCTAGCCGGCGCCCTGGCCGCCGCCAGCCGCGCGGGCCAGGGTCCCGGCCCCCGGTTCGCGGCCGCCGCCCGCGCCTACCGGTCCTGGGCCCTGGAGCAGCCGCACCGGTACCGGCTGCTGTTCGGTCCGCCGCTGCCCGGCTACGACGCCCACGCCCAGCCGCTCATCGACGCGGCCCAGGCCGCGATGAACGTACTGCTCGGCACCCTGGGCGAGGCGGACCAGGCCACTGCGCCGCCGGAGCCGCTCGCGTCCCAGCTGGCGTCCTGGGCTCGGTCCTATGACCACCTCGCCGGGCCGGCCGTCGCGATGCACGCCATCCTCGCCTGGAGCCGGCTGCACGGCTTCGTCAGCCTCGAGATCGCCGGCAACTACGCCTCCATGGGCCTTGACCCCGCCCGGCTCTTCGAGATCGAGCTCGCCGCCCTGGGCACCGGGTGACCGTCCCGGACCCGAGGATCTCGTACAACGTCACCGGTCACCTGCTCCGCCCGGCCCTGATACACGGCTATCCCGGATGTTAGCGTCAGTTCCTGGACCCGGTCAGCGTTCAGGTGAGCCGGGGCCACGCCCTGACCCGCGAGCGCGTCGAGACCAAGCGAAGGAGCTTGAGCCGTGCCCCGTTCGGTCCCTCCGTTCCGTGCCGATCACGTCGGCAGCCTGCTCCGCCCGGCCTCGCTGATGGCGGCCAGAGACGACTTCGCGGCCGGCCGCCTCGACGCCCCCCAGCTGCGCGCCGCCGAGGACGAGGCCATTCAGGCGGCAGTGACGATGCAACGGGACGTCGGCCTCAAGGACGCCACCGACGGCGAGTTCCGCCGGGCGACCTGGCACATGGACTTCATCAACCAGATCGGCGGCATCGGCCAGGCTTCGGGGACCATGAAGGTCCGGTTCCGCAACGCCAGCGGCGACATCGAGTGGACCCCGGCCGCCATCCACGTAAACAGCAAGCTCAGGATCAACCACACGATCTTCGGTGACCACTTCGAGTACCTCAAGTCGCTCGCCCGGGACGTAACGCCCAAGCTCACCATCCCGTCGCCGAACATGGTGCACTACCGCGGCGGTCCCGCCGCCATCGACGACCGGGTCTATCCCGACCCCGACGAGTTCTGGCACGATCTCGCCGCCGCCTACAAAGACGAGATCAGCCGGCTGCACGCGCTCGGCTGCACCTACCTCCAGCTCGACGACACCTCCCTGGCCTACCTGAACGATCCGGCCCAGCGCGCCGAGATAGCCGAACGCGGTGACGACGCCGAGCACCTCCACCTGCGCTACATCAAGCAAGTCAACGACGCGATCAAAGACAAGCCCGCGGACATGACCATCACCACGCACCTGTGCCGCGGCAACTTCCGCTCCTCTTGGGCCGCGTCCGGCGGCTACGACTTCGTGGCCGAGGCCCTGTTCGGAAACCTCAAGGTAGACGGCTTCTTCCTGGAGTACGACGACGAACGATCCGGCGGCTTCGCCCCCCTCCGCTTCGTCCCCACGGGCAAGATGGTCGTCCTCGGCCTGGTCACCACCAAGTCGGGCGAGCTGGAGAGCCCGGACACGCTCAAGCGCCGCATCGACCAGGCCAGCAAGTACGTCCCGCTGGACCAGCTGTGCCTGTCCCCGCAGTGCGGCTTCTCCTCCACCGTGGAGGGCAACGCGCTGACCCAGGCCGAGCAGGTCGCCAAGCTCGAGCTCGTCGTCAAGGTCGCCGCCGACGTCTGGGGCTAACCTCCGGAGTCAGCCCAGGCACGCTCGATCTGGCGGAGCATGGCGGGATAGACCAGCCAGCGCCGGAACGGGGTAATGAACGCCATGTACTGCCGCCCGAACCGGCCCCGCGGCTTGACGTAGACCGCCAGCTCCCCCTGATAGCGCCCCTGTCCGCGGTCGACCCAGCCCAGCTGCAGCACGCCGTGCACGGTCTGGTTCGAGATCTCCCCCGCGAACTCGGTGCCGGTGCGATACAGCGGCGAGAACAGCGAGCCGAACACCAGCCCCGCCGTCGTGCCCCGCAGGTCGGCCGGCAGCCGGGAGGCCAGCGAGGTTTCCTCCCGCTCCGGAATCGGCCGGCCAGCCGCATCGTCCCAGCCAAACCACCGTCCGAGCAGCCAGCGCACCTCGAACAGGAACCGGGTCACCGGCGACGCCGACCGGGTCAGGTCATCAGAACCCACGATCTCGACCAGCAAGGGGAAGTCCTCCACGCCGCCGTATACCGGCAGCGCCCAGGCGTCCTCCAGCGTGAAGTCCGGCGCGATCTCGCCGATGCGCCAGGGGCGGGATTCGTGCACCGCGTTCGGAACCCTCATCGCCGTCTCCCCTTCCGGAGGCAAATCCATACGGCATCGTATGGATAGTAGGCACGCCCGCTTGCCCCGGTCAATACGGTGCCGTATAGATAAATCATCGTGGCCATCGTCAGGACTCCGCGCGGCGCCTGGGTGCAGGCCGGCCTGCGGGCCCTGGCGGCCGGCGGTCCCGACGCGGTCCGGGTCGAGCCGCTGGCCACCGCCCTGGGGGTTTCCAAGGGTGGTTTCTACTGGCACTTCGCGGACCGCGGGGCGCTGCTCGAGGAGATGCTCGACACCTGGGAGCGGACGGGGACCGAGGACATCATCGCGCGGGTGGAAAACCATCCCGGCGACGCGCGAGCCAAGCTGCGGAAGCTCTTCGAGATCACCGGCCAGCCCGAAGGCCTGGCCGTGGAACTCGCCGTCCGCGACTGGTCCCGCCGCGACGGCAAAGTCGCCGCCCGGCTGCGCCGCGCCGACAACCAGCGCCTCGATTTCGTGCGCTCGCTGTTCCGCCCGTTCTGCGCGGACGAAGACGACGTCGAGGTCCGCAGCATGCTGGCCTACTCGGCCGTCATCGGCAGCTACTTCATCGCCGCCGAGCACGGCGGCCGGACCCGATCCCAGATCCTGCAGCTCGCCCTCGACCGTCTCCTCGATTAAGCCCGCCAGGTAGGTTCGGCTCTGACGATGCCCCGGCCCGGAGGGACGCAAAAGTGACGCTCGCGGTGGAGGCGGTCGGCCTGGTCAAGCGGTTCGGCCAGACGCTGGCGGTCGACGGAGTGGACCTGGCCGTCCCGCCGGGCAAGGTGCTCGGCCTCCTGGGCCCGAACGGCGCGGGCAAGACCACCGTCGTCCGCATGCTGGCCACCCTGCTGCGGCCCGATGCCGGCTATGCCCGGGTCGGCGGCGCCGACATCATCACCCAGGCCGACCGGGTCCGCGAGCTGATCGGCCTGACCGGCCAGTACGCGGCGGTCGACGAGGACCTGACCGGCTTCGAGAACCTGCTGCTGATCGGCCGCCTGCTCGAGGTGCCCAGACGAGAAGCGAAGCGGCGGTCGGCCGAGCTGCTGGAGCGGTTCGACCTGGCCGACGCGGGCGGCCGCTCGGTCAAGACCTACTCCGGCGGCATGCGGCGCCGGCTCGACCTGGCCGCGAGCCTGGTCCAGCGGCCCGCGGTGCTGTTCCTGGACGAGCCGACCACCGGCCTGGATCCGCGCAGCCGGGGCGAGGTGTGGGCGATGATCAGGGCGCTGGTTGCCGAGGGCAGCACGGTGCTGCTGACCACTCAGTACCTGGACGAGGCGGACCGGCTGGCTAACCAGATCGCCGTCATCGACCACGGCCGGGTGATCGCTACCGGCACCGCCGCCGAGCTGAAGGCCAAGGTCGGGCAGCAGACCCTCGACGTGCGCCCGGCCGATCCGGCCGGCCTGACCCGGGCCGCCGCGATCGTCACCGCCGCCGTGGGCCGTGAGCCGGTCAGCACGGACGAGGATCCGGGCCTGCTGTCCGTCCCCGTCGACGACGCCCAGGTCCTGCCCGCCGTGATCAGCGGCCTGCACGCCGAGCGGATCGAGGTCACCGAGCTCGCGCTGCGCCTCGCCAGCCTGGACGAGGTCTTCATGGCCCTCACCGGCCACAGTACCGACCAGGACCGGGCCGAAGAGAGCGCCCAGTGACGGCCACGATCAGCCCCGAACGCGCGCGCACCATGACCCCGGCCCGCGCCCTGCGCCACGCCATGACGCTGGCCTGGCGCTCCCTCGTCCGGATCAGGCGCAACCCTGAGCAGCTCCTCGACGTGACGCTCCAGCCGATCATCTTCGTGACCCTGTTCGTGTTCCTGTTCGGCGGCGCGATCAAGGGCGAGAGCAGGCACACCTACCTGCAGTACGTGCTGCCCGGCATCATGGTGATGACGGTGCTGTTCGCCAGCATGGGCACCGGCATCGGGCTGAACACCGACGTGACCAAGGGCATCTTCGACCGGTTCCGGAGCCTGCCGATCTCCCGGTCGGCCCCGCTGACCGGGACGATCATGGGGGATTTCTTCCGCTACCTGATCTCGATCGCGATGGTCTTCGCTTACGGGTCGCTGCTCGGGTTCCGGATCGCCGCCAGCCCGCTGTCGGCGCTCGGCGCGGCCGGGCTGATGTTCGTCTTCGGTTTCGCCCTCGGCTGGATCTGGGTGCTCCTCGGCCTGTACGTGAAGTCCCCGCAGAGCCTGCAGGGGTTCGGGTTCATCGTGATGTTCCCGCTCGCGTTCGGCAGCAACGTGTTCATCCAGGCCGGCACCCTGCCCGGCTGGCTGCAAGCCTGGGTCCGGGTCAACCCGGTGACCGAGCTCACCGGCGCCGCCCGCGGCCTGATGCTGGGCGGCCCGGTCGCCACCCCCGCCTGGCATTCCGTCGCCTGGAGCGTCGCCATCACCGCCGTCTTCGCGCCGCTTGCCGTACGCCGCTACCGTCGCATCGGCTGACCCCAGTTCAAGACCTTTCCCCCGAACGAGTCAGGCGCGTCCCTCCGCCCGCCCCGCCGAGCCCCGGCGGCCTCAGCCACTGACTAGCAAGCTAGCCTTCTAGCATGCTAGCATTGACTCGTGGGCGACGAAGAGATCAAGCAATTCAACGTGTACCTGCCGGTCGAGCTGGTCAAGCAGGTCAAGCACCACTCCATCGAGTCGGGCCGGTCCTTGTCGGCGATCGTCGCCGACGCCCTGCGCGCCTACCTCGACGACGGAAAGGAATCCTGACATGACCACCGAAGGCATCGAGGCCGTGTTCCTCACGACTCACAACTGGGGCCGGGCGGCCAAGTTCTTCCAGGCCCTGGGCTTCGAGCTGGAGTTCGCGACCGACCACAGCTCCGGCCAGCTCCGCAACGGCAACGGTCCCTACGTGTTCATCGCCGAGGTCCCCGCGACCGAGGAGCCGGGGATGCAGCTCGTGCTGAAGGCGGCCGACGCGGAAGCGCTGCGTCCCGACCCGGCCGTCGAGGTGGTCACCCCGCTTGCGGACACGCACTACGGCACCCGGGAGATGACCGTCCGCGACCCCGACGGGCGCCGGTGGACTATCCAGGCCCCCGCCGCGAAATGAGCGACAACGTCATGGCGGACGAGCAGGCCGGGGCGCCGGACAGCACCGCGGTGCGGACCGCCCTGTGGCGGGCAATGCACGTCCTGCTCGACCCGCCGCCGCACGTGCTGGAGGACGAGCTCGGCCTGAGGCTGGCGGCCCCGGCCGATGGCTGGCGGGCTCGCCCGGACATGCACCCGGCCGGTACCCGCGGGTTCCGGGCCGCCGTCGTGGCCCGCGCCCGGTTCATCGAGGACCTGGCCGTCGAGCAGGCCGGCCACGGCGTCACCCAGTACGTCCTGCTCGGGGCCGGCCTGGACACCTTCGCCCAGCGCCGGCCGCCGGCCGCTGCGCGCCTGCGGGTGTTCGAGGTCGACCAGCCCGGCCCGCAGGCATGGAAGCGACAGCGGCTACTCGAGCTGGGCCTGGGCGTTCCCGGCTGGCTGCGGCTGGTCCCGGTCGACTTCGAGGCGGACGGGTCCTGGTGGGAGCAGCTGGCCGCGGCTGGCTTCGATCCGGGCCAGCCCGCGGTCGTCGCCTCCGCCGGCGTCACCATGTACCTCACCAAAGAGGCCACCGCGGCCACCCTGCGCCAGGTCGCCCGGCTCGCCCCGGGTTCGACGCTGGCGATGACGTTCATGCTCCCGCCCGAGCTTCTCGACGACCGCGACCGCTCCGGGCTCCAGGCCTCCCGCGACGGCGCCCGCGCCTCCGGAACCCCCTTCATCAGCCTCTACACCCCGCCGGAGATGCTGGCCCTGGCCCGCGAAGCCGGCTTCAGGGACGCCCGGCACGTACCTGGCGCATCCCTCGCCGACCGCTACTTTCCCGGCCGCCCCGACGCCCTCCGCCCCTCCGCCGGCGAAGACCTGCTCGTCGCCACCACCTGACACGGCGGCTTGGTCGGCAGGCCCTTCTCTACCCCTGGTAGGAGATCAGGTCTACCCGGCGGCTGACGCGCGGGGGCCGTGCTGCCGCGACGATGAGGTCATGTCAGTATCCCGATCTCAGCGGAGGCGATGAGATGGTTGACCAGCAGGAGCTGCGGGCCTCGGACCGCGATCGGCAGCAGGTGGTGGAGCGGCTGCGCGGCGCGCTCGAAGATGGCCGCCTGACGATGGCCGAGTACGTGGACCGGATGGGAGCCGCATATCAGGCGGCGACCTACGGTGACCTGACCCCGCTGTGCGCCGATCTGCCGGATTCGGCCCCGGGTCCGGTGCCAGCCGGGCCGGGAACGGCCGGGGCGCCGTCGGCCGTCACCTCCCGCGTCGGCTACCTGGCCGGATTGCCGCTGGTACTCAAGATCCTGTGGACCCTATGGCTCGTCGCCGTACTGGTCAACGTGGTCGTCTGGATCCTGGTCAGGGACCCCGGCGGTCACCTGTCCTATCCCTGGCCGCTCTGGGTGGCCGGCCCGTACGGGGCGGTGCTGTTCGCCCTGTCGGCGAGCGTCACCCTATTCCGGCGTAGCCGGCCATCCGCCCTCAGCCGGTGAGCCACGGCCACAGGCCGCTGCCCCGGTGCGCCGCGTGCAGCGCGGACCGGCCGAGCTCGGCGAAGCACTCGGCGGCCGGGCCGTCCTCGTCCCGCCAGGACCACAGCCGGGTCGTCGTCAGCCGCAGCCGATGCTCCCCAGTGGTGCCGATCGCCCCGTGCAGCTGGTGCGCGATCGCGGCCACCGTCCCGGCGCCCTGGCTAGCCTGCCCCTTAGCCGCGACAACGGCAGCTACCGCGCCACCCGCCCCCACACCCGGCCCCGCCGCGACAGCGGCCTGCGCCGCGGCGGTGATCAGCGCGACCTCGCCCGCCATCCGGGCGATCTCCTGCTGGACGACCGGGAAGCGGGCCAGCGCCCGGCCGAACTGCTCGCGCTCGTTCACGTACGCCACGGTGAGATCGAGCGCGCGCTGGGCCGCCCCCGCGATCAGCAGCGACCGGAACAGGCGCAGCAGGCCCTGGGCATAGTCCGCCGTGCCCGCCGGGACCACATGGAACCCGGCCTCCGCGCCCAGCTCCACCTCGTCCCGCGGCTCGCCGGCCAGATTCCGGCCGGCCTGGACCCGGACCGGCCGGCTGGCCACCGCCAGCCATTCGCCGCCGCTCCGAGCGCCGGAGATCAGGGCGCCGGAGATCAGGGCGCCGCTGGCGGGCGCGCCGGTGTCCGGGTCCGTATCGGCCGGATCGGCGCCGACGGCCACCGTCGTGGCCCAGCGGCCGTACGGCACCCGCCGCAGCGGGACGTCCGGGTCGGCCGCGACGGCCAGCGTGAGCGGCCCGGCCGGGATGTCCAGACCCGCCCGGGCCAGCACCATCGCGGCCGCGAGCGTCTCCGCCAGCGGCACCGGGGCGGCCGCGGCCCCCGCCGCCATCGCGATGTCGGCCGCCGCGGCCAGGTCACCGCCGCTTCCGCCGGCCTCCGCGGGCGATCCGACGAGGGTCAGGCCGGTGTCCTCGAGCGCCCGCCACAGCGTCTGCCACCGGGCCGCGTCCCAGTTGTCCCCGGACGCGGCGGCCACCCGTTCGGTCGGGCAGTGCTCGTTCAGCAGGTCCGCGATGGTGGTGCGCAGGAGTTCTCGCTCGGCGGTCATCGAAGCCCCAGGGCCCGCGCGACGATGCCCCGCAGGATCTCGTTGGTCCCGCCGCGCAGCGTGAAGCCGGGCGCGTGCAGCACCGCGTGGGCCAGCATCCCGGCTATCCCGCCGTCGTCCGGATCGGGCTCGGCCGCCGTCAGCATCCTGGCCACGTCGATGATCTCGCTCTCCAGCCGCGTCCCGACGTCCTTGACCAGCGCGGCCGCGATCTCCGGCGCCTCGCCGCCGGCCAGCGCCCCGGCCACCGCGAGCGACATCTGGCGGCACGCCCACAACCGCGAGGTGACCTGCCCGAGCGCCTCAGCCGCCCGTGCGTCGCCGTACCGCCCGCCGCCGTCCTGCCTTCCGCTGGCCCGGGCCGCGAGCTCGCCGGCCAGCATGTCCAGCAGCACGAACGTGGACAGCAGCCGTTCCGGGCCGCTCCGCTCATAGGCCAGCTCCGAGGTCACCTGAGCCCAGCCGTCGCCGATCGTGCCCACCACCTGCTCGTCGGGCACGAACACCTCGTCCAGCACCACCTCGTTGAAGTGGTGCTCGCCGGTCATCGAGACGATCGGCCGGATCGTGACACCCGGCTGGTCCAGCTCGATCAGCAGCTGGCTGAGGCCGGCGTGCCGCTGCCGCCCGTCGGCCGGCCCGGTCCGCAGCAGCGCGATGAACGCCCGCGCGCGGTGCGCGCCGCTGGTCCAGATCTTGGTCCCGGACACGCGCCAGCCGCCGTCGGCCCGGGTGCCCGCGGTCCTGACCGCGGCCAGGTCCGAGCCTGCGTCCGGCTCGGACAGCCCGATGGCGAAGTAGCATTCGCCCCGGGCGATGGACGGCAGGTACCGGCGCTTGAGCGTCTCGTTGCCGTACCTCAGCAGGTTCGGCACGATCTGCCGGTCGGAAACCCAGTGCGCCGCGACCGGCGCCCCGGCCGCCAGTACCTCCTCCACCACGACGTAGCGTTCCAGCGCCGAACGGCCCGGGCCGCCGTATTCCGGCGGTACCGTCATGCCGACCCAGCCGCGGGCGGCCAGCCGGCGGCTGAACGCCTCGTCCCAGCCGGACAGCCAGGCATCGCAGGCGGGAGCGAAGCGCCCCGCCGCCCGTTCCCCGGCCAGGAAAGCCCGGACCTCCGCCCGCAGCTCCCCGGTCGCGGCGGGCAGTGGCCGGGCCGGTGGGAGCAGCGCGCCGCTCCGCATGGACCGCCTCCCTCCGCCCTGGTGGCGACGTTTGGAGTCCCCATGGTGATTCCAGTCCCCATGGTGATTTTTCGAGTCCCATTGTGTCAGAGGCGCCCCGGCACTCTCTGGCACCCGCGGGCCAGCCGGAGCACGCCGGGGGCGAGTGAGCGGCCTGCTGTTCATGCTCGACTACGAACAGCCCGGATTAAGCCCAACCCCACCGGCCCCTCCCACACCATTTCAGTTCAGTGGTTGTGACGTCCTACCCGATAGAGTCGGTAGGACGCCACAACCACTGAGTTATTGAGACCCACGCGACAACGCGATCTATGGGACCGAGCCTGATCCTCGATCGTCCTCGTCCAGAGCCGGAACCGGAGCCGCAGCCGCAACTGGAGCCGCAGCCGCAGCCGCAACTGGAGCCGCAACCGGAGCCGCAGCCGGCACCGGCGCCGCGGGATCGTCGAAGTAGCCCGGTATCCACTTAAGCACCTCGGCCCGGAACGCGCCCTCGCACTCGAGCTGGCACAGCACCCCGATGCCGGCCGTGGACACCCGGTGGATGAGCACATAGGACGGCGGCAGGTTGAACTGCCGGGTGATATTGCTGTTCCGCAGGTCGGTGACGCGGCTGGCCTCATCGCGCATCCACTCGCGGCTGAACTTGAAGCAGTCCACCTTGGACGGCTCGGCCAGCGGCGCCAGGAACGCGCGCAGCGCGTCCAGGTCGACGGCGACCCCAGGCCGGAGGAACCCGTTCGCGCGCAGCTCGGCCTCGACCGCTCCGATGTCCCCGTCGTCGTCATGCATGATCCGCAGCAGCCGGCCGAACAACGGCGGCAGCCCGCCCGGCAGCCGGTCCACCGCGCCGAAGTCCAGCACGCCCAGGCGGCCGTCGTCGAGCAGCCGGAAGTTCCCCGGGTGCGGGTCCGCGTGCAGCAGCCCGGCCCGCGAGGGGCCGGAGAACAGGAACCGGACGAGCAGGATGCCGGCCCGGTTGCGGTCCTCCTGGCTGCCGTCGCTGATGACCCGGGACAGCGGGGTCCCGTCCATCCACTCGGAGACCAGTACCTGGTCGGTGCCCAGCACCACGTTCGGCACGTAGATGTCCGGGTCGCCCGCGTAGGCATCGGCGAACATCTGCTGGGACATCGCCTCGAGCTCGTAGTTGAGCTCCTCGGCGACCCGGTCCTTCAGTTCCTCGAGCAGCGGCTTGACGTCCAGCCCGGGCATGAGCAGGCCGAACAGCCGCCCGGCCCGGGCCAGCTGGTTGAAGTCGCCGATCAGCGCGCGGCCCGCGCCCGGGTACTGGATCTTCACCGCGACCCGGCGTCCGTCCTTCCAGACGGCCTCGTGCACCTGGCCGATGGACGCCGCCGCCGCGGGGGTGTCGCTGAACTCGGTGAAGTTGTCTCGCCAGCCCTCGCCCAGCTCCCCGGCCAGCACCTGATGCACCGTCCGGGCGGGCAGCGGCGGCGCGGATTCCTGCAGCTTGGACAGCGTGGCCCGGTAGGGGCCCGCGAGCTCGGGCGGCAGCGCCGCCTCGAAGATCGACAGCGCCTGGCCGAGCTTCATGGCGCCGCCCTTGAGCTCGCCCAGGACGCGGAAGATCTGGTCGGCGGTACGCTGCTGGATCTCCTGCGCGACGATCTCGGCCGGCCGGCCGCCGATCCGCTTGCCGACCCCGAGGGCGGTGCGGCCCGCCAGCCCGAGCGGCAGCCGGGCTATCTTGGCCGCCCTCGTCACGGGGTTCTGGGGCACATTTCTGGCCGCCCGGGCGGCCGGCTCTTGCGGCACGTCGTTAGCTGCCCCGGTCACCGGGTCCTGCCGCGCTTCGCTCACCCTTCTATTGTCCCGTATACCGCGGCATGGCTGACGCAGCCCGGGTCCATCCCTGACGCTCTTGACATGTGACCATATGGTCCCAGCTCCTCGAGGCCCAGGCGGACGAACTGCTCTCCGCCGCGGGCCAGGTACCCGGCTCCGGCCAGGCGATCGGGCCGGCCCGGCCGGAGCCGGCGTAGGTTTATTACCGGCCCTATCGGCGCCGGGCCGGCTCACGTCAGCAAAGGCGGATAAGTCATGCATACCGAAGTCTGCGACCGGCTCGGGATGGAGTTCCCGATCTTCGCCTTCAGCCACTGCCGCGACGTGGTGGCGGCCGTCACCAACGCCGGCGGCTTCGGGGTCCTGGGCGCGACCGGCCACAGCCCGCGCACCCTCGAAATCGATCTCGCCTGGATTGACGAGCAGGTCAAGGGCAGGCCATACGGCGTGGATCTGCTCCTCCCGGCGAGATACGACGCGACCGCGGCCCAGCCCCGCCAAGCCGAGCCTGGGCCCGCCGACACAGTGTCCCGCTTCCCGGCCGGGTACCAGGCCTTCCTGGACGACCTCCTGGCCCGCTACGGCGTCCCCGAGCTCCCCGGCCACATCACCGCCACCTCCGGCTCGATCAGCGTCTCCCCGCAAGCCGCCCAGAGCCTGCTCGACGTGGCCTTCAGCCACCCGATCGGCCTGGTGGCCAGCGCCCTCGGCCCGCCGCCGGCCGAGCTGGTCAACGGCGCCCACGACCGTGACGTGGTCGTCGCCGCGCTGGTCGGCACCGCCGAACACGCCCGCCGCCAGCAAGCCGCCGGGGTCGACCTCATCGTCGCCCAGGGCACCGAAGCCGGCGGCCACACCGGCACCATCTCCACCATGGTGCTCGTGCCCGAGGTCGTCCGGGCCGTCGCGCCGACCCCGGTGCTGGCGGCGGGCGGGATCGTGACCGGCGCCCAGATGGCGGCGGCGATGGCCCTGGGCGCCCAGGGCGTGTGGTGCGGCTCGGTCTGGCTTACCACCGAGGAAGCGGAAACCGACCCGTCGGTCAAGCAGAAGATGCTCGCCGCCTCGGCGGCCGACACGGTCCGGTCCCGGTCGCTGACCGGCAAGCCCGCCCGGATGCTGCGCAGCGCGTGGACCGACGAATGGGAAGGCGACCAGGCCCCGGCCGCGCTGCCGATGCCGCTGCAGACCATGCTCACCGCCCCGGCCCAGCAGCGCATCAACCGCAACGCGGCCGCCGAGGGCAGCGGCGCCCGCGAGCTCGCCACCTACTTCGTCGGCCAGGGCGTCGGGCTGATGGACCGGGTCCGCCCGGCCCGCCAGGTCGTCGAGCAGATGGTCACCGACTACCTGTCCGTCGCCGAGCGCTTCGCCGCCCAGCTCCAGGACTAACCGGCTGGCGCCGCAGCCGCAGGCCGGGTGCGGCCGCCAGGTCCGCCGGCGCCACTGCCAGTCCGGCAGGACCAGCTCGAGCGTGCCGTCCGCGGTCGCCGGCACCTGGTCCGGCCGATCCAAAAACGCCAACGCCTGCGCGGCGGCCAGGGTCGCCGTCATGGCGGCGAGCACGGTGTCGCAGGCCTGCGGCCCGGGCCGGGCGAAGGTGGCCTGGGCCAAGATCTTCGGCCACAGCGGGTCGGCCTCGGCCTTGCGCAGGTCCACGCAGTGCAGGCAGGCCGAGTGACCCGGCCGCACCAGTGGTCCCACCACGCCGATCGCCTCGCCGGTCCGCAACGCCAGGTGCGGCACCCGGTCCCGGATCAGCTCGCCGGTCAGCCCGGGCAGTGTCATCCCGGTGAGGATCACCAGGTCCGGAACAGTGCCGTCGTCCACGGTCGAAACCTCAGGGGCGGCCCGCGCGACCGCCCGGGCGGCGCCCGACTCCCGGGGCGAGCCCAGGTCGGCCAGGATCAGCCCGGCCGGCGCGAGGTCGGCGGGCTCGGCCGGCTCCGGGTCGGTGCAGCTGACGTGGCCGACGCCGGAGGCGGCCAGGAAGCTGGCCACGCACGCGCCGGCCCGGCCCGCGCCGTGCACCCGGACGTAGGCGGCGCGGCGCCGGGCCAGCATCCGCGCCCCGCCGTCCCCGTCCGCGTAGGCCAGCGCGGCGGTGGCCAGCTCCGGCGCCAGCCGGGCGCGCAGCGGCGCGGGCAGCGAGGCGTGCGTCCGGGCCGGGAAGTCGTTGAGGACCCCGGCCGCGGCCAGCACCGCGAGCACCCGCTCGGCCGCCGCGGCCGGCACGCCGTAGCCCGGCGCGGCGGCGATCACCGCGTCGCGGTCCCGGCTCCCGTCGAGCAGGCTGAGCACGGCCGCCGTCTGCTCCAGCCCGGCCACCGCCACCGCCCGCCGCGGATCCACCCCGAACTGGAGCGTGTCACGATCCCGCCACACCGGCAGCAGTCCCGCTTTCAAGGCTGGCCTCACATCCACATGCTGACACCAGCCTGTGACATTCAGTCGTCGCTGCGCACCGGGGCCCGGCACAGCACCACCGCGGTGAGCGTCGCGACCAGCGCCAGCACCGGCACCACCCGTGCCGCGTTCGCCACCAGCAGCCCGCTCAGCGCCGCGCCGGCCGCCAGCGCGATCAGCGCGCTGAGCCGTCGCATCGCCCCGGAGGGGTCCCCGCCGGGCCTCGCCAGCTGGCTGACCAGCCAGGTCAGCGTCCCGGTGAGGAACGTGGTGGAGAAGTTGCTGAACCCCATCTCGTTGACCGTCGCCGACTGCATGCCCATGGCCGCCGCCGTCACCGCGAGCAGGACGAACTGCACCCACCCGTGCGGCCGGGCCCCGGTGACCTCCCACCCGATCGCGGCCCCGGCCAGCAGGACGAACTCGGCGAACAGTGCCCAGCTCACGTACCCCGGCAGCACCCTGGCCCGATCCGCCGACGTAGACGAAGAACGCTCGCCACGCACCCTGACGCCGTGCAGGACCCAGGTCGCCACGGCCACCCCGGCGATATACCCGCCGATCGCGACCGTCGTGTGCGTCGCCAGCGACACCGAACGCACGGCCGTGGCCAGCCCGAAGAACACGATGTTGCCGGTCATGACGCTGGTGAAGACGCCGCCGAGCCGGACGAAGGCGCCCACGTCGGTCGCGCCGGACCCGAAGGTGAGCGCGATCGCGATCAGCGTCAGGAGCTGGTCCCTTGATTTCACATCTAAGGTTCTACACGCACCGCCCGGGCCCACGACGGCGCCTCCGGCGCTTGCTCGCCCAGCAGCCCGACCACGACCCGCATGCCCTTGGGCGGCACACCCGGCCACGGCGTGTACCCGTCGGTGAGCACGACCGTGACGCCCGGCCGGGGCCGCAGCGCGGCCGCCGCGGCGATGCCCGTCCCCATGTCGGTCCCGCCGCCGCCGACCAGCTGCACCTGGCGGGCCGAGCTGACCCGCTGGGCCGGCCCGGCCGCGGTGTCGCAGGCCAGCACCCGCACCTGCCGGGCCAGGCCGAGCGCCCGGAGCAGGCCCTCGACCTCGGCCAGCACCATGGCCAGCAGGTCGTCCGTCATGCTGCCCGAGGTGTCGCAGACCACGGCCACCTGCGGCACCGGCCGCCGCAGGGCCGGCAGCACGACCGGGGCGGTCACCGAGGAGCGCCGCGACGGCCGCCGGTAGGAGTAGTCGACCGCGCCGGAGACCTCGGCCACCGCCCGGCGCAGCTCGGCCGCGAGCACGGCCCGCCAGTCGACCTTGGGGTGCAGGACCTCCTCGGCCCAGCGCAGCAGCCCGGCGGGCACGGCGCCGGGCCGCTTCCCGTGCGCGATGACGTCCTGCGCCACCTGCCGCCGCAGCAGGTCCGCCTGCCAGCGCGGCAGCCCGTCCTGCCCCTGGCCGGGCCGCGGCACCCCGTCCGCTCCGCTTCCGCAGTCGAGCCAGGCCCCCGCCGCGTCCCCCGGGCCCTTTGATACCGAACGAGTTTCCGTCCCCGCCCCGCTACCCCCGCCCGCCATCGCGGCCCAGCGTATCCCCGCGAAATACTGCTCGGCCAGCAGCCCGTCGTCGGCCCCGAGGTCGCGGGGGAGTACCGGCTGCCCCGGCAGGTCGAGTCCGGCCGGTATCAGGTCGTCGTTGATCTCGGCGTCGGCGGCGCGGATCCACCGCGGCGACTCATCCGGCCGGACGCCGACGCCCTGGGCCCGCTCGCCGTGGACCCGCAGCAGGTGGCAGACGTGGTGGATCAGGACGCTGCCCAGCTGCGCCGCCGACCAGCCCGCGGTCAGCTCCGGGTCGGCCCGCATCCGCCAGCCCTCGTCCACCGACACCGTGCCGCTGCCGGGATCGGCGCTCACCTGCGCACCGAACAGCCCGGTGGCCAGGTAGGGGAACTTGCTAGCCGCCCACAACCGTGCGGCGGCCAGGCCTTCGACGTCACCGTCCCTGGTCACGTTGGCAGCAGGCCCGCGTCCCGCAGCACCGGGATGAAGAGGTGGATCTCCGGCGGCATGTCCTTCAGCCCGGCCGGGCGGCACCGGGCCAGCACCCGGGCGGCCACGGCGGCCACGTCGGGCGCGGCGTCGGCGGCCAGCCCGAGCACCCGCCAGCCCGCCGTCCAGCGTTCCGGCGTCGGGTCGGCGGCGACGGCGGCGGCCACCGCGGCCAGGGCGGCGTAGGCCCGGTCACCCCGGTCCGGCAGCCGGAACGAGGCCGGGTCGGCCAGCACCTGCTCCGGATCGGGCAGGTCCATCTCCGTCAGCCAGGCCAGGAACTCCACTCCCGCCCCGTCGCCGACGGCGCCCCTGATCAGCGCGGACCGGGCCTCGTGGCTGGCCCCGCAGGCGCCCGCGGCGGCCATCAGCCGGGCCGCCATCTCCCAGGTCCGCGGCGACGGCCAGCCCCGCCCGGCGGCGGCCGCGTCGGACGGCGGCGCGCACGCCAGCCCGGGCCGGACGTGCAGGAAGGCGGCGACCAGCCCGCGCGCCAGCAGTTCCTCAGCCTGCCAGCCGTCGGGCAGGGCCGGCACCACCGGAGCCGACCAGCCGCCCGCGAGCCCGTCCGCGACCGCCCGCGGGTCGGTCTGCCAGGCCAGGTGACAGAGCCGGTTGGCCAGCGGCGCCGACAGGTCCCAGCCGTCGGCGGCCTGCTCCGGCGGGTTGGCGGCGGCTACCACGGCTACCGCCGCGGGCAGCGTGAGGTCGCCGACGGCCCGCTCGAGCACCACCCGGAGCAGGGCGGCCTGGACCGCGGGCGGCGCGGTGGACAGCTCGTCGAGGAACAGCAGCCCGTGACCGGCCTCGGCCAGCCGCCGGGCCCAGGCCGGGGGCGCGAACCGGACCTCGTCGCCCACCACGATGGGCAGCCCGGCGAAATCCGACGGCTCCCGGATCGACGCGATCACCGTCTCGCAGGGCAGGCCCATGACCGCGGCCATCGCGCGGATGGCGGACGTCTTGCCGGTGCCGGGCGCGCCCCACAGCAGTACCGGCACCCGGGCCGCGACCGCGACCCCGAGCGCCTCGACCGCCGGGTTGCCCGTGCTCATACCTCCCAGTGTGGCCCATCCCCGGCCGCTTTTCCCCCGCCCTCCTCGCCCCGCCCGCCCTCCTCGCCGCGCCCGCCCGGCTGGCCAAGCGGGGCGTGCACGTCGAGCAGGACCGGCTCGGTGCCGGGGGCGCGCAGGGCCAGCACCCGCGCGTCCGGCCAGCCGGCCCGGTCTACCGCCACGACCAGGTGCCGCCCGGTCAGCGCCAGCCCGCAGGCCCACACCCGGGCCAGCCAGTCCGCGGGCAGGCTGATCCGGAGCCGCCGCTGCCCGCCCGGCCCGGTCAGCTCGGCCGAGCCCCAGCCGGGCCCGGTGTGCAGCGACACCTGTACCTGGTCCGGATCGATGCCGAGCCACTGCCCGGCGACCGGCGCCAGCCGCCCGTCCAGGGCGGCGGTCAGCACCGGCCGGCGGCTGCGGCCGTGCTCGTCCGGCTCGTCCGGCCGGGCCGCGTACGCCGCGGCCACCTGGCCGGTCAGCCGGGCCTGGAACGCGGGGCCCAGCGCGAGCAGCGACAGCAGGCCGATCCGACGCTGCCTGGCCTCGGCATGCTCCTGCTGGGCCTGTGAGCGCCGCGCGCTCGCCTGGGCCATCACGGCGGACAGCATCGTGCTGGGCCGCCGCATCGCCCCGGCCCCGGGCGCGCCGGAGCCCTGGCCGGCCCAGCTGGCGCCGATGCTCGCCAGGCCGCCACGGTCCCCGAGGCCGGCCGCGTCGACGTCCTCCCAGCTGACCACGATGCTGTCCGCGCCGCGCGGGCCGATCCGCAGCACGGTCGGGTCGGCCGCGTGCCGCGACCAGGCCTCGGCCACCTCGACGCACCTGGCCTTCTCTCCGCCCAGGGCGGCCAGCACCAGCTCGGCCTCGGGGTCGGGGTGGCTGTCCAGCCGCAACACCCCGGCTTCCCACCGGACGATGTGCCGGCCCGAGCCGCACGGAATTTCCACCGAGCAGCTCGGGAGGCAGGTGAACCAGTCCTCGTTCGGCATTGTGGTCATAGCGGAAACCCCCAGCGGAGCGGCACGGTGGTACGGAACTCAGCGGACTGGCCGCCGGCCAGCAGCTCGGCCCAGGGCGTGGCGCGGGTCAGTGACGGCACCAGCGGCAGCCGCAACGTGCCCTCGCCGCCCGGGGGCTCGCCCCGGTGCCGGCCGGCCGGGCGCGCGACGTGCCACCGGCCGCCGCTGTCCCGGAGCCAGATCGACAGCGGCAGGGCCAGGTCGGCACCCAGCGGCCCGAGCTGCGTCCCGACCCGCGCCCCGGGCAGCCGGCCCCGGATCAGCACGTGCAGGGCCGAGCCACCCTCGTCGTGATGCAGTCCGAGCACGGTCAGCCGGATGCCGTCCAGCTCGGGCAGGGCGGCCGTCATGGCCGCATAGCCCTCGTGCAGCGGCACCAGGCCTGGTTTCCGGCGCTGGTAATGGGCTAGCACGCTGAGCCAGGGCTCCGGCAGCCGGCCGGCCGGCGGCGCCGTGATCCCGTGCTCGGGGATGCCCAGGCTGGCGCACAGCGTGGCGAGCCGGGCGGGAACGGGGCTGAACGGGGACAGCACGTCGGCCGCCTCGAGTGCGGCGACGATAGCGCCGAGCCCGGCCGCCATGCCCCGCAGCGCGGGCGAGATCATCCCGGGCGGCCGCCGCCAGCGGCTCTGCGGGTAGTCGCTGACCGCCGTGAGCAGCCGCTCCGCCAGCAGGACGAGCAGGAGCTCACCGGCGCTGAGCTTCGCCTCCGGATCTGCCGACGGCTCGGGGACGGCGGCGCGGGCGGACTCCAGGGCGACGCGCACCGGCTTGCTCCCGGGGCCGGCGATGTCGAGCCAGCGCGTGCCGGGCGGCGGGGCGGGCCGCAGGCCGACCTCGCTGGTCCACCCGGAGTCGCCGCCCCGGCTGAACGTCAGGCCGTACCGGGCGCCCCGGTCATCGGTCACCGTGAACTCGCCGAACCGGATCAGGGCCGCGTCCTGCCTGGCCGGCGTGCGGATGTTCCACAGCGCGAAGAAACGCGAGCCCGCGCCGGTCCGCACGAACGCCATCAGGTACAGCGCCCCGCTGACGGCCCCGTCGTGGAACGGCACCGTCACCCCGGCCGGGACGAACTGA
>Ga0136846_1221114_pt1 | contig 19716 bp, 18 predicted proteins | sample HopSoiMetagenom2_FD_96841 | JGI IMG/M metagenome (GOLD analysis project Ga0136846, IMG submission 96841) | Grasslands soil microbial communities from Hopland, California, USA - 2 Assembly 2016 (version 4) | ecosystem: Environmental > Terrestrial > Soil > Grasslands | place: USA: Hopland...
CCTTGGCCGGCGGCTTCGGCAAGGGGCACTCCCTGTGCCATGGCGACCTCGGCAACCTGGAGATCCTTGCTCTGGCGGCGGAGATCCTGGGTACCCCGGGATTGGACGACCGCGTCGGCCGCCTGGCGGGAGGCATCCTCGGCAGCATCCGTGAATACGGCTGGCGGTGTGGAGTCCTCACTCGTGGCGAGATGCCCGGCCTGATGCTGGGGCTCGCCGGCATCGGCTACGGCCTGCTGCGGGCGGGGGCACCAGAGCGCGTCCCCTCCGTGCTCCGCCTGGCCCCGCCGGTCGCTTAGAGATCGCCCTGCCCGGTGCGGGGATGATCTCGCGCCGGTTTCGCAGAGAAAGGAGATAGCCATGAGGAAGATCGATTTTGCCCGCGCCTTTCGGGACGAGGACTACTTCCTGAGCCTGAACGCGGCCGAGCGCGCCAGCCTGCCGGCCCATCCGGCGGCGATGATCGAGGTGAGCGAGGACGAGCTCCGGGCGGTGGCGGGAGCGACGACGGAAGCCTGCTCGAGAACCGGCATTTGCAGCCCCTGTCCGCCACGCGTGTGCCAGTAGGCTGAAGACGGGTGTTTGAAGGTCACGGGTGGGCGCCTGCGGCCCACCCGTTTTTTGGCCTCGCCTCACCGGTGCCGCCACGCCGGCTTCCGCTTTTCCAGGAACGCCGCGGCCCCTTCCTCCAGGTCCTCCAGCGGGAGAAGCTCTTCCTTATAGATACGCTCGGTCTCGGCCAGGGCGGCCGAGAAGGCGAGGTCCCGGCCGGCGCGGACGGCTCTCTTCGTGAGGCGCGTCACGGGGGCGCTGCGGGCAATGATGCCGGCGACGAGGGATGCGACGGTCTCTTCCAGCCGCCCCGTGGGGACCCGCCGGGTGACCAGCCCCAGCCGCTCGGCCTCCTCGCAGTCGAAGGTGCGGCCGGTGAGCAGCAGGTCGAGGGTGCGGCCGGCGCCGAGGCGCGGTGGCAGCAGGGCCGCGGCGACCGGTGCGAAGCAGCCGAGCTCGATCTCCGGCTGGCCGAAGCGAGCGCCGTCCTCGGCGATCAGGAGGTCGCAGGAGAGCGCGAGCTCCATTCCGCCCCCCAGGCAGTGGCCGTGGACGGCGGCGATGGTGACCGCGTCGAGGTCGCGCAGCCGGCGGATCGCCCCGTGCAGCGACTCCAGCATGGCGGTCACCTTGTCCGGCGTATGGTCCTGGACGGCGACCCCGGCGGAGAAGGCGCGGTCGCCGGCGCCGCGGACGACGACGATCTGGAGGTCTGGGGCCGCGGCCAGCTCGCCCACGACTTCGCCCAGACGGTCGATCGTGGGAATGTCGAGGATGTTGAGCGGCGGCCGGTTGAGGGTGAGGGTCGCCGTCCGTTCCGCCCTGGCGAGGAGGATCGGCGGCTCGTTCATGGATTTTCTGGAGAGGCGAGGCCGGCGGTGCGGACGAAGTCCTCCCACAGCGCCCGCTGCTGGGGGAGGGCCACGAGGTTCTCGGGGTGCCACTGGACCCCTCGCACCCACCAGTCCGGCCGGTCGAGGAAGGCGGCTTCGACCAGGCCGTCCGGCGAGAAGGCCACGGGGACGAAGCCGGCCGCCATCCGCTTGAGGGCCTGGTGGTGGCGGCTGTTGACCCGCGGCACCTCGCGCGACAGCAGCTCGCCGATGGGCGCGCCGGGCGCCACCACCTGGACGGTATGGGCGAGGGTGTCCGGCGTTTCGCTGACCGCGTGGCGGACGTCGCTGGGGTGCTGGGTCGGCAGGTCCTGCCAGAGGGTGCCGCCGAGATAGACGTTGAGCACCTGGAGGCCGCGGCAGACGCCCCAGACGGGGAGGTGCCGCTCGCGGGCGGCGTCGAGCAGGGCCCACTCCAGGGCGTCGCGGTCGGGGACGAGCTCGACGTCGGCGTCGGGGAGCAGCGCTTCGCCGTAGCGCTCGGGCTCCACGTCCGCCCCGCCGCAGAGCACCAGGGCGGAGGCTCCGGCCACGAGGTCCCGGACGGCCTCGGTATTGCCCGCATCCGTGGGCGTCACGACGACGATCCGCTCCTCGGGCACGCCCACGCTCCGCAGAGCTTCGACGTACGGGGCGGCCTTCTCGTCCGAAGCGGTGGAGACGAGGACCCGGCGGCTCATGCCGCCTCCCGCTCGACGAGGGCCGCGAGGCCCAGGCCGCCGGAGACGCAGAGGGTGGCGATCCCCCGTTGGCCGCCCCGTGCCTCCATGCCATGGAGCAGGGTGACGAGGATGCGGGCGCCGGTGGCGCCGATGGGGTGGCCGAGGGAGATGGCGCCGCCGTCCGGGTTCACGGTCGCGTGCGGGAAGTCGAGGTCCTTGAGGCAGGCGAGCACCTGGCAGGCGAAGGCCTCGTTGAGCTCCACCTCGTCGATGGCGCCGGTGTCCAGGCTTGTCTTCGCCAGCAGCTTCTGCACCGCCGGCACCGGGCCGATCCCCATGATCCGCGGCTCGACCCCCACCACCTCCCAGCCCACCAGGCGCGCCGCGACCGGCAGCCCCAGGTCAGAGGCCGCCCGGCGCGAGGCCACCACGATCGCCGCCGCGCCGTCCGTGATCCCCGAGGCGTTGCCCGCCGTCACCCGGCCGTCTTTGCGAAAGACGGCGGTGAGCCTGGCGAGCGACTCCAGGGTAACGCCGTCGCGGGGGTGCTCGTCCGTATCGACCTTCACCTCTCCCTTCTTGCCGGGGACGGTGACCGGCACGATCTCCGAGGCGAAGCGGCCGGTGGCGCGGGCCCGTTCGCTGCGGTTCTGGCTCTCGACGGCCCAGGCGTCCGAGGCCGCGCGGTCGATCCCCGCCGCCTCGGCCAGCTCCTCGGCCGTCTCGCCCATGACGAGCTGCGACAGCGGGTCGTTGAAGCCGTCCTGGTACATGCCGTCGACGATCTCGGCGTGGCCCAGCCGGTAGCCCCAGCGGGCGCGGGGGAGGAGGTAGGGCGTGTTGGACATGCTCTCGGTGCCGCCCGCGAGGACGATCTTCGCCTCGCCGAGGAGGATGGCGCGGGCGGCCGAGATCACGGCCTGAAGGCCCGAGCCGCAGGCCTGGTTGACCGTATAGGCCGGCCGGTCCACGGGCACGCCGGAGCGGAAGGCGATCTGGCGCGCCGTATTGGGGCCTCCCCCGGCCTGGCGGGCGTGGCCGAAGATCACCTGATCGATGCACTCCGGCTCCAGCTCCGCCCGGTCCAGGGCCGCCTTCGCCGCCGCCGTGCCAAGGTCCGCCGCCGTCAGCGGCGCGAGGACGCCGCCGAACCTGCCGATGGGGGTGCGCACGGGGGCGGCGAGGACGATGTCGGTGTCGCGCTTCTCCGGCATCACCAGCCCCGGAAATCGGGCTTGCGCTTGTTGACGTAGGCGTCGAGCCCCTCCTTGGCGTCCGGGCTCTCGAAGAGCTGCTGCTGGAGCTCGCGCTCGATGGCGAGGCCGCTCTCGAACGGCACTTCGGCGCCGGACTGCACCGACCGCTTGATGCGGCCGACCGCCTTGGCCGCCTTGTTCGGCGGGCAGAACTGCTTCGCGTAGTCGTGGACCTGACCGGCGAAGTCGTCGCCTTCGAAGATGTGATTGACGATGCCGATGCGCTGCGCCTCCTCGAAGTCGATCAGCCGGCCGGTGACCATCAGCTCGATGGACTGGCTCTTGCCGACGCGGCGGGCGAGGCGCTGCGTGCCGCCGGTGCCGGGGAGCACGCCGAGGGTGACCTCGGGCAGGCCGACCTTGCCGGAGCCTTTCTTGGCGATCAGCACGTCCGCCGCCATGGCGATCTCGAGTCCGCCGCCGACCGTGTGGCCCTCGAGCGCCGCGATCACCAGCTTCGGCGTCTGCTCCAGGCGGTTCAGCGTCTCGTTGGCGTGCAGGCAGAAGTAATACTTGAAGTAGGGGTCGGACGACTTCAGCATGTTGATGTTGGCGCCGGCGCAGAAGAACTTGTCCCCCTCGCCGCGCACGACGATGACGTAGACCTCCTTCGCGAAGCGCGCCTGGAGGATGGCTTCGTCGAGCTGGCGCATCATCTCGTGGGTGTAGGTGTTCGCCGGCGGATCGTCGAGCGTCAGGTACGCCACTCCATCCTTCACCTCGTAGTGCACCAGGGTGCGCTGGGCGGTGGTCGGTTCCGCAACGGTGGTCTCAGCCATATGGTCTCCTCTCGTCAGGATTTGAGGGATTTGAAGCCGGGGCCAGCAGCGCCCGGGCGGGACGTCGCGCGTATTCTCCCACGAGATGGGGGGAGCGTCCACCGGGTGGGAAGGTCTTATGAGGCTCAGGAGCCAGGGGCCAGGATTCGCCGCCAGAGACTGGAGGAGTAGCCGGGTAAATCGGTGAGCTCTCTTTCGACCCCCGCGATCAACGCATCCCGCTCCGGCCCCATCAGGAGCTGCTGGATATCCCAGGCGTCCTGGGGACCGCCGGCGAAGAGCTTGAGGAGGATCAGGTCGGCACCGCGGAGGACCGGGATGTCCACCCCCATGAAAATCGCGGTCGCGGCCCTCTCGATCGCTCTCCGCTGCCAGAGATGTTTACCGACGACGACGTCGAGGGGGAGCTCCGCGGCCACCTCGAACCGCACGACTCCCGCGAGAGGATCGTCCGGATCTCCTTTGCGCACCTCGACGCCGACTCCTTCCATGGCGAGGCCATCCCAGGTCCGGAGATTGAGGCATGCCCGGTCGACGGTGAAGAGATCGACATCGAGGGTCGAGCGGTTGACGCCGTGGATCGTCAAGGCGGAGGCACCGGCCAGGACATGGGGGATTCCCTGAGCCTTCAGGACCTCGCTCACCCGCGCGAGCAAGCTCACCCGATCAGCTCCTCCATGCATCGGGAGGGTTGGCGTCCTGCTTGACGCCGCCGCTGGAGCAGCCGGATCGCGGTCCGGCGGTCGATTCCCTGGGCCTGCCGGAAGGCTTCCAGGCCGATCTCCCCCATTTCGAAGACACGGCGGACGCGCTCCTCGAGCGGCAGGCTGGCGAAAGCCTCGCGGTCCCGACGGCGAAGATCGTCCGCGACCGATTGCATGGGAGAAGTATAGCGGGGTCGACCCCTTGACGTCTTAGGGGAATCCCCTCTATGCTTCCCCTGGCCAGCTTAGGGGAGAAGCACCCATGGCGTCGACTGCGAAGATGGACCTGCTGCAAGGCACTCTGGACGTCCTCATCCTCAAGGCCCTCTCCTGGGGACCGCTCCACGGTTACGCGATCGTGCGCTGGATCACCCAACGGACGGACGACGCGCTCCGTATAGAGGAAGGGGCCCTCTACCCGGCCCTCCATCGCATGGAGCAGCGGGAGTGGATCGAGGCGGAGTGGGGGGTGTCCGAGAACAACCGCCGGGCCAAGTTCTACCGGCTGACCGAGACGGGGCGGCGCCAGCTCCGGGCCGAGGCCGAATCGTGGCGGCGCTACGCCGAGGCGGTGGGCAAGGTGCTGGCGACGGCGACTGCCTGAAAGAGAAGGAAGGGGAGGAGAGACCATGGCAGCGTGGCGGCGCGTCTTCCGGCTTCACCTCCGGAAGGGCACGGTGGAGCAGGACGTGAACGAGGAGATCGCCTTCCACCTCGACCAGGCGACGCGCGAGCTCATGGCCGGCGGCCACGAGCCGCACGCCGCCCGCGAGGAGGCGCTGCGCCGCTTCGGCGACCTGGAGACGATCCGCCGCTCCTGCCACGAGATCGGCCGGGAGCGGCAGCGCGGCCGGCGGCGGATGGAGGTCTTCTCCGAGCTCTGGCAGGACGCGGTCTTCGCCGTCCGCCAGCTTCGCAAGGCGCCGGTCTTCACCCTCGTCGCCGTCCTCACCCTGGCGCTCGGCATCGGCGCCACGACGGCCATCTTCAGCCTGCTCGACGCGATCGTGCTGCGCCCGCTGCCGTTCGCTCATCCCGAGCGGATCGTCCATCTGTGGATGGTGGACCGGGGGCAGCTCCGCTCTCAATCCGCCGGCAACTTCCTCGCCTACCGCGAGCGGGCGCGAGCGTTCGCGCGCCTGTCGGCGCTGCGCAACGCGAGCTTCAACCTGACGGGCAACGGCGAGCCCGAGCGCCTCGTGGGCGCCCGCGTCTCGGCCGGCTACTTCGAGACTTTCGGCGTCCGGCCCCTGCTGGGCCGCGTGATCTCGGCGGCGGAGGACAGCCCCGGCCGCGATCGCGTGGTGGTGCTCTCCCACGGCCTGTGGCACGACCGCTTCGCCGCCGATCCGCGGGTGATCGGCCGCGAGGTCCGCCTCAACGGGCTGGTGCACACGGTGATCGGCGTCATGCCGCCGGCCTTCGCCAGCGGCGGCCGCCTCTGGGTGCCGCTGGCGCTGACCCCTGAGCAGGCGAGCAACTTCGGCGACAGCTACCTGCGGTTGCTGGGCCGGCTGCGGCCGGGGGTCTCCCCGGCGGCGGCGCAGGCCGAGGTGACGGCCCTGGCCAGGCGGCTGGAGACGGTCGACGTGCCCTCCAACGTGGGCAAGGGGGCTCAGGTCGAGCTTTACGTCGACCATCTCCTCGGCGGCTACCGCCGGCGGCTGCTGATCCTCCTGGGAGCGGTCGGATGCGTGCTGCTCATCGCCTGCGTCAACGTGGCGAACCTGTTGCTGGCCCGCGGCACCGCCCGCTCGCGAGAGATCGCCATCCGCGCCGCGCTGGGGGCCGGCCAGGGGCGGATCGTCCGCCAGCTCCTCACCGAGAGCCTGGTGCTGAGCCTCGGCGGGGCCGCCGCCGGCATCGGCCTGGCCCACCTGGCCTTGAGGGGCCTGGTGGCGATCAGCCCGGCGGGCGTGCCGCGCCTGGGGGAGGTGGGGATCGACGGCTTGGCGCTCGCCTTCGCGCTCGGGCTCGGCCTCGCCGCGAGCCTCCTCTCCGGCCTCGTGCCGGCGCTGCGCACGGCGCGGCCGGACCTCCAGACGATGTTGAAGGAAGGCGGGCGCAGCTTCGGCACCGGCGCGCCCCGCGACCGCGTGCGCACCGGCCTGCTGGTGGCCGAGGTGGCGCTCGCGCTGATGCTGCTGGCCGGCGCCGGCCTGCTGATCCGTAGCGCCATCCAGCTCCAGCGGGTGGCGGTGGGCTTCGATCCCGGCGGCGTGCTGACGGCGCAGCTCTCCCTGCCGCGCGCCGATTATCCGGAGCCGGACCGCGCCGTGGCGGCCGTGCAGCGGGTGGTGGACGAGGTGGGTCATCTCGCGGGGGTCGAGTCCGCGGCCGCCGTCTCCATCCTGCCGCTGTCGCACAACGACTCTTCGTCGACCCTGGAGATCGAGGGCCACCCCCGGCCGGTGGAGCAGCGGCTGGAGGCCAGCACTCGCGAGGTCAGCCCGGGCTACTTCCGGACGCTGCGCATCCCCCTGCTGCGGGGGAGGGATTTCACGGCCGCCGACCGGGCGGGCGCCGTCGGCGTGGTGGCCGTCAGCCCGGCCCTGGCGCGCCTCGCCTGGCCGGGCGAGGACCCGATCGGCAAGCGGCTCGCCTGGAGGACCAACGACAATGTTCCCGACTGGCGGCAGGTGGTGGCCGTGGCGGGCGACGTCCGGCTGGGAGATCTGGCGGACGGCATGCGACCGACCCTCTACCTGCCCATAGCGCAGTCGGACCTGTGGGGGGAGCAGGACGTCGAGATGGCGGTCGTGGCTCGCGTCGCCAGCGGTGCCGGCAGCGGGGGCGATCCGTCCGTCCTCGCCGCGCCCCTGCGCCGGGCCGTGCTCGGCGTCGATCCGCGACTGCCGGTCTTCGACGTGACGACCCTGGACGAGATCCGCGCCGCCGCCGTGGCGACCACCCGTTTCAACATGTTGCTGCTGACCGCCCTCGGGGGCATCGGCCTGCTGCTCGCCGCGGTGGGGATCTACGGCGTCATCTCCTGGTTCGTCAGCCAGCGCACCCAGGAGATCGGTCTGCGCATGGCGCTCGGCGCGACCGAGGGTCGGGTGCTGACCCTGGTGGCCTGGCAGGCGATGCGGCCGGTGCTCGCCGGGCTGCTCGTGGGGCTCGCGGGAGCGCTCGCAGCCACCCGGGCGCTCGCCGGGCTCCTCTTCGGCGTCACCGCCACGGACCCGGCGACCTTCGCCGGGGTCGTCGTGGTGCTGGGCGCGGCGGCGCTGCTCGCGAGCTGGCTGCCGGCCCGGCGGGCGGCGCGGGTGGAGCCCACGCGGGCGCTGGGGTCCTGAATCGCGGAAACCCGTCCCGGGATCTCTGGTCCAGGGCTTGCTTTCGTGGTATATTGGCCGTCGCAGGGCGCCGGAGGGCATGGCTTGACGAGTCTCCAAGGTTCCGCTACGATGCGTCGGATCGCAGGAATCAAGAACCTTTCAGAGGTGCTCTCTTGGCGGAGGCTCCGGGTGGATGGCCGGCAGTTGCCCAGTTCGCAATGTCGCACCTCCCCATCGGATGGGTGTTCTCGGCGTTTTGCGTCGCGGTGCTCGGATGGGTGATCCGCGGGATTGCCGCCCCCGTGGCGAAATTCTTGAAGGAGGACAGAGAGCACGCCAGGAAGCACGGTCTGGATCAAAGGAAGTTTGAGGTACGGTTAGAGATGCTGGGAAAGAGGTTGAGATTTCCTGCACCAAAGAAGAGCAAAGCAGCGGAACGAGTTAAGAGGAGTTAGGATATGTATGCCACGGGTTTCGCGCTCCTGCTGATCGCCTTGGTACTTTTCGTCCTCGGCCGAATGGCCGGCGTTCGGGTCAGACAGCTCCAACGCAGTCAGGAGGTGCGCTCGGAGTTTTACCGTAGCGCAATGATCTTGGTGGAGGATGAGCGAACCCCCGAAGCCTACGTCGGGCTCCTCGGCTCGCTGAGCAGGGCACTGGTGGACAAGCGCCTGTCGTGGATAGCGCTGTGGCACCTCGTGAGTGGCAAGAGGAACCTGGCACCGAGAGAGCGGGATTTGACCTTCCTTCATCCGCTGCCGGCGGACCTGAGAAAGGTGTGGGACCATATTACCGGGTGCTTCGTGCTTGCCGTCACGTTCAACAACTTCCTGATCGGCGCCATCGTGCGCCGATTGTTCCTGTGGCTGGCCAATGGGCGCAATGACGAGGGCGACAGCCGCAGGGCCACGGCAGTCGTCCAGGACCTCGTCACCCTCCGATCTGCATGAAGCTCACCAGGTTGCCGTAGTTGCCCTGGGTGAGCATGTGCTCGGCCGGCTTCTCCTGGAGGACGCGGAGGATCTCGGACTCCAGCGCGGCGTCCGGGTCCGGGGTGGCGAGCAGCGGGCGGAGGGGGTAGACGCGGTCGGCGAAAAGGCAGAGGCGCAGCTCGCCGCGGGCCGTCAGGCGCAGCCGGTTGCACTCGGCGCAGAAGGTATGGGAGAGGGGGGTGATGAAACCCACGGACCCTGGGGCACCGGCGAACTGGAACGCCTTGGCCGGGCCGGTGCGCGGGCCGGAGTCGAACGGGGCGAGCGGCCCGAACCGCGACTCGAGCCGGGCACGGACGGCGTCGCAGGAGAGGTAGCGCTCTGGCTGCAGGTGCTGGTTGGACGCCGTGCCCATCAATTCGATGAAGCGGACGTGGAGCGGGCGGTCGAGGGTGAGGGCCGCCAGCCGTTCGGCGTCCCCGTCGCCGCCGTCGGCGAGGAGGACGGCGTTGAGCTTCACCGGCTCCAGGCCCGCCGCGAGTGCCGCCTCGACCCCCTCCCACACCTCCGCCAGGTTCCCCCGGCGGGTGATCTCGCGGAAGCGCTCGGGGTCCAGGCTGTCCATGCTGACGTTGACCCGGTCGAGACCGGCGGCCTTGAGCTCCGGGGCGAGACGTGCGAGGCCGATGCCGTTGGTGGAGAGGGCGAGGTTCTCGATCCCCGGCAGGGCCTTCACCCGGCGGACGATCTCCGGCAGGTCGCGGCGCACCAGCGGCTCGCCGCCGGTCAGGCGCACCCGGCGGATGCCGAGCCGCGCCAGGGCGCCGACGATCGTCTCGATCTCGGCCGGCGAGAGGAACGCCCGGTCGCCGAAGGGGAACTCGGCATCCTCCGGCAGGCAGTAGGTGCAGCGCAGGTTGCAGCGGTCGGTGACGGAGACCCGGAGGTAGGTGAGACGCCGCCCGAAGGAGTCGATCAGCCGCGTCTCTCCGCCGGGGTCGGCGGATTCGGCGGTTTCGGCGGATATCGCGAGCGGGGCGAGCGGGCGCCTGGCGGGCGACTGTTCCAGGATGGCGAGGCGGCTCATCGTCAATACTCCTCTTCCCCCGAGCCGCCGGCTCTAAGCCACGCCTTTCCAAGCACGGGAGGCGGCCCGGTTTCCCGGACCACCCTGTCGGCCTGCTCTCCCGCCGGATCTCCGGGGAGGGCCCGAGCAGGCTCGGTGGGCTGTCTCACATTGTAAGCCAAATCGGCCGCCGCTTGATTCCCCGGCTCCCACTTCTTAGAATCCACTCGCCCGTACCCTGTGCTGTCAGGAAACGTGTGCCTCCCTTAAGCGCTTCGCGCATGATCACCGGCTACAACACCGACGTTCGCCACGGCGAGGTGGTATTCCACGTCCAGACGGAGGACAAGGGGACAGCCAATCCCCTCATCGAGAGCCTCGTCTACGTGGGCGGCCAGGTGCTGGCGAGCAAGCGGGCGAGCTACGCCGACCTGCTGGCCGAGGGGCGGGAGGAGAAGGAGATCGTCGCCTTTATGGACCACCAGCACCGGACCATGATCGCGGCCATCCGCCACGGCAAGCTCGACGCCAAGCTGGCGGCCATGAGCGCCGGCCGGCAGACCGGGCAGTACCCGGCCTACGAGACTCCGATGGCCCCGGCGCGGCCGGTCTCCGGTCCACTGCCGAGGGTCGCCCCGCTCGCCGAGGCCGGCGAGACGGTGGCGCGCCCCGTTCAGGTGACACCCACGTCGCCGGCGGCCCCCACTCCGGCGGCCCCCACTCCGGCGGCTCCCACTCCGGCGCTGCCCGCTCCTCCCCGGCCCCGGCCGTCGGCTCCGGAGCGCACCCTGGACCAGGTGATCCTTGAATACCTGACGAGCGAGGCCGACCAGGAGCAGCTCGTCCTGATGCTGGAGGAGGAGCGGGACCTGGTCCTCGGCCAGACGGCCACCCTGGTCCTGCGCGCCAGCTCCAGCAAGAGCGGGCAGCCCATCGCCGGCACCCAGGTCTCGGTGCGCATGATCTCCACCGTCGTGGAGCCCCGCGTGCTGGCCAACGGCCGCACCGACGAACGGGGGCTCCTCACCCTCGGCTTCGACATCCCCCAGGTGGGCCGCGGCACCTCGGCGCTGATCATCAACGCCGTCAGCAACATCGGCCGCGCCGAATTGAAACACCTGCTGTAGACGTCTGATGTGTCTGATATAGAGGAGGCCATGCAGGAGGTCGGAGCCGTCCTCGACGTTTTCCTCAACGGCGAGCCGCATCGCGTCCCCGCGGGATCGACCGTGGCGGACCTGGTGACCGGGCTGGGACGCGATCCCCGGACGGTGGCTGTGGAACGCAATGGCGACCTGGTGCCGCGGGCCCGGTTCGCGGCGACGCCGCTCGTCGCGGGGGACCGCGTCGAGGTGGTCCACTTCGTGCAGGGAGGATGAGCGCAGGACTGGAGAGGGACTGGGAATGCGGGGATGTTCGACGGCGTTGGGACGAAGGGCGGAACACGGGCGCGACGGGTTGTTGCCCGGGGCGTTGTCACCGCTCCCATCTTTGAGTATGATCCAGCTTGCACGGGCCGCTAGCTCAACTGGCAGAGCAGCAGACTCTTAATCTGCGGGTTGAAGGTTCGACTCCTTCGCGGCTCACCAATCCCCTAACCTCTCACCCCTCCTCTATCGGGAGGTTCTCCTGCGAAAGTGGCGGAATTGGTATACGCGCTAGACTTAGGATCTAGTCCCGAGAAATCGGGTTGGGGGTTCGAGTCCCCACTTTCGCACCATAGAAGAACGAGGAAGACATCCAGATGAGCGTGGTTCTTTCCCTGCAGGACGTGGGGCCCTGCCGCAAGCAGCTCAAGGTGGAGGTGCCCGCCCCCGCCGTCGAGGCGGAGACGCAGCGCGTCATTCAGGAGCTCGGGCAGCGCGTCAAGATGCCCGGCTTCCGCAAGGGCAAGGTGCCCGCCGAGCTGGTCCGCCGGCGGTTCGCCAAGGACATCGAGCATGAGGTCAAGGAGCGGCTGCTCCCCCGCTACTGGCGGCAGGCGCAGGCCGAGAGCTCCATCGAGCCGCTGCTGCCGCCCGAGGTGGACGAGGTCACCGACCTGCAGCCCGGCGAGCCCCTCACCTTCGTGGCCACAGTAGAGACCCGCCCCCAGATCGAGCTGCGCAATACCCAGGATTTCGACCTCCCCAACCCGTCGGTGGACCCGGGTACCCTGGAGATCGAGGAGACGATCGACAACCTGCGCAAGCAGGTGGCCTCCTGGGTGCCGGTGGAGCGCTCCGCCTCCCGGGGCGACCGGGTGAGCGTCGAGGTCACCACCCTGGGATCGCCCGAGCACCCGGACGAGAAGCCCGAGGGAAAGACAGACGCGCTGCAGATCGAGGTCGGCGACCCGCAGGTCTGGGAGGAGCTGTCGCTCGCCGTCCAGGGCCTGTCGGCCGGCCAGGAGGCCACCTTCGAGCGCCGGCACGAGCATCCGCCGGCGGAGGAAGGGGGCGAGCCGGTAGTCCACGAGCAGCGCTACCGGCTGAAGGTCACCGGGATCGAAGAGCGGGACCTGCCGCCCCTCGACGACGCCTTCGCCGCCAAGGTCGGCGACTTCCAGACCTTCGACGCCCTGCGTGGCGAGATCGTCCGGCGGCTCCAGGAGAGCAAAGTGGACCAGCGCCGCGAGACCCGCCAGCGGGCCCTCCTCGACCAGCTCCGCGAGCGCCATCCCATCGACCTGCCCCAGGGCGTGGTGCGCAAGGAGATGGAGGGGATGGTCCGGGACTACGCCGAGAACCTGGCGCGCCGCGGCGTCGACGTCGAGCACGCCGCCATCGACTGGAACCGCATCGCCGAGGACATGATGCCGATGGCCGAGAAGCGGGTCCACGCCCGGCTGCTGCTCGACGCCGTCTCCGACGATCGGGGGATCGTAGTCACGGAAGAGGAATTTGAGCGCACTCTGGCAGTGTTGGCTCGTGCCCAGGGAGTTTCCACGCCGGTGTTGCGCCGCAAGCTGGACGAGGACGGTCGCCTGACCACCCTGCGTTCCCAGTTGCGGCGCGAGAAGGTGATCCGCACTCTCCTCGGAGAGCCCGTGGACGGGGCGAGCCCCGACGTTCCCGAGAACAACGCCCAGACTTAGACGTAGACGACAAGGCAAGGAGAGACGAAAAGCATGCTGATTCCGATGGTGGTCGAGCAATCGAACCGGGGCGAGCGCGCCTACGACATCTACTCGCGCCTGCTCAAGGACAACATCATCTTCCTCGGCCGGCCGGTCGACGACGACGTGGCCAGCCTGATCATCGCCCAGATGCTCTTCCTGGAAGCCGAGAACCCCGAGAAGGACATCTCGCTCTACATCAACTCGCCCGGCGGCTCGATCAGCGCCGGCATGGCCATCTACGACACCATGCAGTACATCAAGCCGGACGTGGCCACCTACTGCGTCGGGCAGGCGGCCTCCATGGCGGCGGTGCTGCTGGCCTCCGGCGCGCGGGGCAAGCGGACGCTGCTGCCCAACAGCCGGGTGCTCATCCACCAGCCGTGGCTGTCGGGCCTCCAGGGCCAGCAGAGCGACATCGAGATCCACGCCAAGGACATGCTGATGATGCGGGATCGTCTGGACGAGATCCTGGCCTATCACACCGGAAAATCCAAAGAAGAGATCCATCACGACACGGATCGCGATAGGATACTGGCAGCGAAAGAAGCGGTGGAGTACGGTCTGGCGGACCGGGTGATGATGCGGCGGCGGCCGGAAGGCCCTGTGCCGGCCCCCGTCCGGTGACGTTTCAGGGCGCCCGCGGCACTGTAGTCAGTGAGGCGAGCGCCACAGAGGAGAGCTGGCAGCGCGGCGGAAATAGCGCCAGCCGCGGCGCCTGTTCTACCAGGCAAGACGTTGACAGGGCTAGTCTCGGTCCCTAAAGTCGCGGAAGCCCCGGTCACCGCCCGCCACAACGGAGGAGAAATGCCGAAGAAAGACAGCGGCGATGAAGTCCTGAGATGCTCGTTCTGCAACAAGAGCCAGCGGGAGGTGAAGAAGCTGATCGCCGGCCCGACCGTGTTCATCTGCGATGAGTGCGTCGACATCTGCCTCGACATCATCGCCGAGGACCGGATGCTCGAGCAGCAGCAGGACACGACGCTTCCGAAGCCCAAGGAGATCAAGGCGCTCCTCGACGAGTACGTCATCGGCCAGGAGCAGGCGAAGAAAAAGCTGGCCGTCGCGGTGTACAACCACTACAAGCGGATCGACTTCGCCGAGAAGTCGCACGGCGACGTCGAGCTCCAGAAGTCCAACATCCTGCTCATCGGCCCCACCGGCACCGGCAAGACGCTGCTCGCCCAGACCCTGGCGCGGCTGCTCTCCGTACCCTTCACCATCGCCGACGCCACCACCCTGACCGAGGCCGGGTACGTCGGCGAGGACGTCGAGAACATCATCCTCAAGCTCTACCAGGCGTCGGGCAACGACAAGGAGAAGACGCAGCGCGGTATCGTCTACATCGACGAGGTCGACAAGATCTGCCGCAAGAGCGACAACCCGTCGATCACCCGCGACGTCTCCGGCGAAGGGGTGCAGCAGGCGCTGCTCAAGATCCTGGAGGGGACGCAATGTAACGTGCCGCCGCAGGGCGGGCGCAAGCACCCCCACCAGGAGTTCCTTCAGATCGATACCACCAACATCCTGTTCATCTGCGGCGGCGCCTTCGTGGGCCTCGAGGACGTCATCGAGCGCCGCATGAACCAGAAGTCCCTCGGCTTCGGAGCCGATATCAAGGGCAAGCGCGAGAAGAAGACCGGTCAGTTCCTGGAGAACGTGCTGCCCGAAGACCTCATCAAGTACGGCCTGATCCCCGAGTTCGTCGGCCGGTTGCCGGTGGTCGCGACGCTGGAAGAGCTGGACGAGGAGGCGCTGGTGCGCATCCTCCACGAGCCCAAGAACAGCCTGATCCGGCAGTACCAGACCATCCTGGAGTTCGAGGGGGTGGAGCTGAAGTTCACGGACGAGTCGCTGAAGGCGATTGCCGGCGAAGCGCTGAAGCGCAACGTCGGCGCCCGCGGCCTGCGCATCATCCTGGAAGAGCTGATGCTCGACCTCATGTACACCATACCCTCGCAGCGCGACGTCAAGCAGATCCTCATCAACGAGGAGGTCGTGGCGAGCCGCATCCAGCCGATCATGCTGTACAAGAAAGCCGGCTGAGGAAAGGGTCAAAGAGTGCCAGTCATGCCCGCGTCCTACGTGACGAAGAAACGTGAAGTCCTGCCGCTGGTCCCCCTCCGGGACATGGTGGTTTTCCCTCATATGATGGCCCCCTTCATCGTGGGCCGCGAGAGCTCGGTGCGGGCCCTGGAGCAGGCGCTGTCGGGCACTACCAAGCGGATCTTCCTGGCCGCGCAGAAGGACCCCCGGATCGACGACCCCCTGCGCGACGACATCTGCGACATGGGCGTCATCGCCACTGTCATCCAGAACCTCAAGCTGCCCAACGGCAACGTGCGGGTAATGGTCGAGGGGGTGCAGCGCGGCAGGATCGTCGCCGTCGTCGAGACGGACGGCGCGCTCAACGTCGAGGTGGAGACCTACGAGGTCAACTACCCGCTGAGCGAAGAGCTCCGCAACTACATGAGCAAGGTCCTCGCGGCCTTCGAGCAGTACGCCAAGATGTCGCATCACCTGGCGTTCGAGGGGCTGATGTCGACGCTCAAGCTCGACGACGCCGACCGCGTGGCGGACATCCTCTCCGCTCACCTGATGGTGGCGACCGCCGAGAAGCAGTCGCTCCTGGAGCTGACCAATCCCTACGAGCGCCTGCAGCGCCTTCACGATCTGCTCGACGTCGAGATCGAGAAAATCAATATCGACAAGCGGATCAATGTGAAGGTGAAGAAGCAGATGGAGAAGGCCCAGAAGGAGTACTACCTCAACGAGAAGATCAAGGCCATCCATCAGGAGCTCGGGCGCAAGGACGACCGTGGCGACGAGCTGACCGAGCTGCGCGAGAAGATCGAGAAGGCCGGCCTTCCCAAGGAGGTCAAGGAGAAGGCCGAGCAGGAGCTGAAGCGTCTGGAGGCCATGCCGCCGGTGTCCGCCGAGGCCACCGTGTCGCGCAACTACATCGACTGGCTGGTCTCCGTGCCCTGGCGCAAGCGCAGCAAGGAGAGGAAGGACCTCGACCACGCCGAGCGGGTGCTCAACGAGGACCATTACGGCCTGGAGAAGATCAAGGACCGCATCCTCGAGTTCCTCGCCGTGCGCCAGCTCGTGGGGCAGACCAAGAGCTCGATCATCTGCTTCGTGGGCCCGCCGGGCGTCGGCAAGTCCTCCCTAGCCAAGTCGATCGCCCGCGCCACCGGCCGCAAGTTCGTCCGCCTGTCGCTGGGCGGCGTGCGCGACGAGGCGGAGATCCGGGGTCACCGGCGCACCTACATCGGCGCCTTCCCGGGCCAGATCATCCAGATGATGCGCAAGGCGGGGTCGATCAACCCGATCTTCCTGCTCGACGAGGTCGACAAGATGTCGATGGACTTCCGGGGCGACCCCTCGGCAGCCCTGCTCGAGGTGCTGGACCCGGAGCAGAACGACTCCTTCATGGACCACTACCTCGACGTCGAGTACGACCTGTCGAAGGTCATGTTCATCGCCACGGCCAACGTCACCCACTCGATTCCGCCGCCGCTGCGCGACCGCATGGAGATCATCACCCTCTCGGGCTACACGCTCAACGAGAAGCTGGCCATCGCCCAGCAGTTCTTGGTGCCGCGGCAGCTCAAGGACCACGGCCTGTCGGGAGACAAGATCGGCTTCGACGCCGAGGCCATCCGGGTGATCATCGAGAGCTACACCCGCGAGGCCGGCGTGCGCAGCCTGGAGCGCGAGATCGCCTCCATCTGCCGCAAGATCGCCCGCCGCGTGGTGCGCGAGGGCTCGGGGCTCAAGATCCAGGTCGCGCCGGAGATGATCTTCGAGTTCCTGGGCAAGGCCAAGTTCCGGGCCCGCCGCAAGAACGAGGAGTCCGAGGTGGGAGTCGCCACCGGCCTCGCCTGGACTGAAGTAGGCGGCGAGCTGCTGGAGACCGAGGTCGGCCTGATGCCGGGCAAGGGCAAGCTCACCCTCACCGGCAAGCTCGGCGAGGTGATGCAGGAGTCGGCCCGCGCGGCGGTGTCATACCTGCGCAGCCGCGCCGACCTGCTGGGGGTCGAGCCCGATTTCAACGAGAGCATTGACATTCACCTGCACGTGCCGGAGGGCGCCATCCCCAAGGATGGTCCCTCGGCGGGCATCACGATGGCCACGGCTTTGATCTCGGCGCTCACCAAGATAGCCGTCCGCAAGGACGTGGCGATGACGGGCGAGATCACTCTGCGGGGCAAGGTCCTGCCCGTGGGCGGGATCAAGGACAAGGTGCTGGCCGCCTATCGCGGCGGCCTCAACGAGGTGATCCTCCCGAAGGAGAACGAGAAGGACGTGGAGGAGATCCCCGAGGAGGTGCGCAACGCCATGGAGTTCCACCTGGTGGAGTCGATGGACGAGGTGTTGCGACTCGCGCTCGACGGCACCATCGTCCCGCTGCCCAAGAAGGACGGTAAGTTCACGGAGACCTCCCCGGAGGCTCCGGTCGGGTCGGATTCCCTGGCCCATTGAGGATCATCACGTCAGGTGCCACGGCTGGCGCGCCGGCCGGTCTCCTGCGAGAGGCCGGCGCGCGGGTCGAGGGCCCGAGCTCAAGATTGAAAAGTTCGTGGCGTCGTGCGGCGGCCGTCCGATCCGGCTTGCCCGGCGCCCCCAGACCCGAGCCACCCCGCGAACGCAGGCGACACGCTTGAAGCTCGAGACCGCGGAGTTCATCCGGTCCGCTCATGGGAGCGGGGAGTACCTGCGGGACGGGCGTCCGGAGATCGCCTTCGTGGGGCGCTCCAACGTCGGCAAGTCGAGCCTGCTCAACCGGCTGCTGGGACGCAAAGGTCTGGCTCGCATCAGCTCCACCCCGGGACGCACACAGGCGGTCAACTACTTCCTGGTGAACCGGCGCTTCTATTTCGTCGACCTGCCGGGTTACGGATACGCCAAGGCGGGGCGGGAGGATCGGCGGGAGTGGGCGGGACGGGTGGAGGGGTACTTCCGGCAGGCGTTGCCGGGAGCGCTGGTCGTGATGCTGGTGGACGGCAAAGTGGGGGCAACTCCGCTGGACGTTCAGGCGTACCAGTACCTGTCGAGCCTGGGGGCGGCGATCGTCGTCGCCGCGACCAAGATCGACAAATTGCCACGGGGCCGCTGGGCGGCCATGGTCCGGGAGGTCCGGGCCACACTGGAGCTTGAGGAATCGATCCCCGTCATCCCTGTTTCCGCTCGCTCGGGAGACGGGATCAAAGAACTCTGGGGCGCTATCGCCCCCCATTTCGAAGCGAGTCCAAGATGATCGAAGCGAAGAGGAACGACATGCCAAAGTCACAACAGAATCAAGTGGAGAAGGTGAGTGGGATCGAGGCCCTCGACATCCGGGCGCTGAAGGAGATGAGCATCTCCCAGCTCACCCAGATCGGCAAGGACCTCGGGGTCGAGGGCGTCACCGGCATGCGCAAGCAGGAGCTGATCTTCAAGGTCCTGCAGGCACAGACGGAGAAGAGCGGGCTGATCTTCGCCGAGGGGGTGCTCGAGTGCCTGCCCGACGGCTTCGGCTTTCTCCGCGCTCCCGAGTACAACTACCTGCCGGGGCCGGACGACATCTACGTCAGTCCGAGCCAGATCCGGCGGTTCGACCTGCGCACCGGCGACACCATCTCCGGCCAGGTCCGCCAGCCCAAGGAGGGTGAGCGCTACTTCGCCCTCATCAAGGTCGAGGCGGTCAACTTCGAGCACCCCGAGGTCGCCCGCAACAAGATCTTCTTCGACAACCTGACGCCGCTCTATCCCCAGGAGCGGATCAAACTGGAGGTCGCCGGCGACATGTCGTCGCGGGTGATGGACCTCTCCACTCCCATGGGCAAGGGGCAGCGCGCGCTGATCGTGGCGCCGCCGCGCACCGGCAAGACCATGCTGCTGCAGTCGATCGCCCACTCGGTGGAGAAGAACCATCCGGAGGCGATCCTCATCGTGCTGCTCATCGATGAGCGGCCGGAAGAGGTCACCGACATGCAGCGCTCCGTCGCCGGCGAGGTGGTCTCCTCGACCTTCGACGAGCCCGCCACCCGTCACGTGCAGGTGGCCGAGATGGTGATCGAGAAGGCCAAGCGCCTGGTGGAGCACAAGAAGGACGTCGTCATCCTCCTCGACTCGATCACCCGTCTGGCGCGGGCCTACAATACCGTCCAGCCGCCCTCGGGCAAGGTGCTCTCCGGCGGTATCGACGCCAACGCCCTGCACCGGCCGAAGCGGTTCTTCGGCGCCGCCCGCAACATCGAAGAGGGTGGCTCGCTGACCATCATCGCCACCGCCCTGGTCGATACCGGCAGCCGCATGGACGACGTCATCTTCGAGGAGTTCAAGGGCACCGGCAACTGCGAGATCCACCTCGACCGCAAGCTGGTGGACAAGCGCGTCTTCCCGGCCATCGACATCAACAAGTCGGGCACCCGCAAGGAAGAGCTGCTGATGCCGGAGAGCGAGCTGCACCGCGTCTGGGTGCTGCGCAAGGTGCTCAACCCGCTGTC
>Ga0136846_1223711_pt1 | contig 19712 bp, 20 predicted proteins | sample HopSoiMetagenom2_FD_96841 | JGI IMG/M metagenome (GOLD analysis project Ga0136846, IMG submission 96841) | Grasslands soil microbial communities from Hopland, California, USA - 2 Assembly 2016 (version 4) | ecosystem: Environmental > Terrestrial > Soil > Grasslands | place: USA: Hopland...
CGTTCTCGACGAGGATCCGACCGATCTGCAGCGCTCGCTCCTCATCCCCGAGCGCAGCGATGCGCGTCCCGTTGGCGACCGCGAGCTCATGACCGCTCGAGCGCGCGACGGCGCGAAACTCGTCCGCCAGCACCTCCGCGAGCGAGGTCAGGTCGATGTGCTCGCGCTCGACCGTCAACCGGCCGGCGTCGAGTCGAGAGAGGTCGAGCAGATCGGTTGCGAGCTTCGTCAGCCGGGCGACCTGCTCGCGCATGGTCGCCATGAACTCCGCCTGGGTCGCGGGATCGAGCTCCTCGTCGGCCATGATCTCGAGGAAGCCGCCAAGCGAGAACAACGGCGTTCGCAGCTCGTGGGAGGCGTTGGCGATGAACTCACGCCGGGCATGCTCGAACTGCGCCAGCCGGCCGCGCATGTCCTCGAAGGCAGCGGCGAGCTGGCCGAGCTCGTCCTTGCTCCGGTCGACGACGGGCTCGCCGAAGTCGCCGCCGGCGATCTGGTGCGCCGCCCGCTCGAGCCGGCGGATCCGGCGGGCGAACAGCGCGGCCGCCACGTACCCGACCAGCAGCGAGGCGGCCAGCGCGATCAGCCCGGCGAAGACGAGGCGGCGGCGAACGAGGTGGATGCTCTGGAGCGAGTCCTGCAGCGGCGCTCGCAGCAGAACGACGGGACCGGTGGTGAGCGGGTAGGCCGTCTCGGCGAACCGCTTGCCCCCCGAGCTCGCGGTCCCGCTCGCGAGGTGCGGGTAGCCCTTGAAGGCCTTAACGATGAGCGGATCGTCCTCCACGTCCGCCGAGGTGACCGGGTTCGAGTCCTCGAAGACCGACAACTTCGGCGGGTCGTACTCGAGGACCGTGAAGTAGACGACCCGCGCGTCCGCGCTCTCGGCCGCGGCCAGGATGTTGTCGTGCAGCTGGAAATCGGAGCTCGCGGCGAGCCGACGCGCGATTCCCGGCGCCGCCTCCCGCAGCTGCCCCAGCTTCGCGTTGACGAGGCTGCGCTCGAGCGACGGCACGACGATCAGATCGGCGAGCAGGAGGGCACCCGCGACCACGAGTGCCAGGCCCAGGGCCAGGCGGGCGCCGACGGAGCGAAGCGGGTTCACGGGTCGCGGAACCGGTAGCCGACACCGCGGACGGTCAGGATGTACTCCGGCTCGCCCGGATCCTCTTCGAGCTTCTCCCGCAGGTGGCGGATGTGGACGTCGATCGTGCGCGGCTCCCGGTAGTCCGCGGCGCCCCAGAGCGCTTCGAGGAGCATCCGGCGGCTGTAGACCCGGCCGGGGTTGGCGGCGAGCGTCCGCAGGAGCTCGAATTCGACGTAGGTGAGCTGGACGAGGCGCTCGCGAACCTCGGTCGTCCTGCGGGCCAGGTCGAGGCGAAGACCGTCCGCCACAACCAGGTCCTCGACGCCTGCCGGCGGCCGGGCAACCGCCGCGCGCCTGAGGAGGGCCCGCACCCGGCTGCGGAATTCGCGGATCGAGAACGGCTTCGTGATGTAGTCGTCGGCTCCGAGCTCGAGCCCGACGACCTTGTCCAGCTCGTCGTCGCGCGCAGTGAGCATGATGATCGGCACCTCGCTCTCGGCGCGAAGCCGCTTGCAGACCTCGAGCCCGTCGAGCTTCGGGAGCATCAGGTCGAGGACGACCAGGTCGACCTCCTCGGCGGCGAAGCGCGCAAGGGCCTCCTCGCCGTCGCGCGCCTGGAGCACGCGGAAGCCTTCTCGCTCGAGTGGGTAGGCGAGGAGCTTCTGTACGGAGTCCTCGTCGTCGACGAGGAGGATGGTGGAGGAGTCGGGCATGTCGGCTCGGCTGTCGGTTGCCTGCCGGCGTCCTTTGCCAGGTGGTACGCGACCTACTATAGCCCTGGATGGCCACCGTTCCGCCCCGGAGCGAGCGGCGCCGGGCGCGTCCTGGTTCGGTGGAGCGACCGGTCAACGGGAGGCTCTACCGCGGGACGTGGCTGCTGGTCGGACTGCCGTTGCTCGTCGCCGCTTTCAGCGTCGCCCGACCGACGCCGCTGCCGCGCGCCTTTTTGCCCGAGTTCGACGGCGCCGCGGCGAAACAGCTCGCCACCGATCTGTCGTCTCTCCACGCGAACCGTGTCCCGGGGTCGCTCGGCGCCGCCGACTGGGTGCGAGACCAGCTGGCCCCGTACGGCCTGCCGGTCCGGACGGAGCGCTTCAGCGCGGTCATTCCCGGTAGGGGCCGCGTCCAGATGCAGAACCTGGTCGCCGAGGCCGTCGGCAAGTCGCCGCGCACGATCGTCGTGATGGCTCACCGCGACAACGACGGGACCGGGCCGGGGGCGAACGACAACGCGTCCGGCACCGCGATGCTGATCCAGCTCGCACGCGCCTACGGGACTCCGCCCGGTTTTCCGGCCGGCGCCTTGCAGCCGAACCACACCATCCTCTTCGTCTCGACCGACGGCGGCGCGTTCGGTGGGCTCGGTGCCGCCTGGTTCGCCGCTCACTCGCCACTCCGGCACGACGTGGGAGCGGTGATCAACCTCGACTCGGTCGGCGGCCCCGGACGGATCCGGCTCCAACTGTCGGGCGACACGCCTCGAACGCCGTCCGGGACCCTGGTCGAGACAGCGGCCGCACGGGTTGCCGCGCAGATCGGCCGTCGCCCGGCGCGGCCGACTCTCCTGAGGCAGCTCGTGGATCTCGGCTTCCCGTTCTCTCTCTACGAACAGGCCCCGTTCATCGCCGGCGGCGTCGGAGCCATCACACTCAGCACCGCGCAGGACAACCCTCCTGATCCCCTGGTCGACACGACGGATGGTCTCCACGTCGACAAGTTGAACCAGGTCGGCCGCTCGGCGCAAGACCTGCTCGGGACGCTCGACGAGGGGCTCGAGTTCGCCCAGGGAACGGCGAGCTTCCTCTACCTCGACTCGCGCCTGATCCGAGGCTGGGCGGTCGAGCTCGTGCTGATGGCCTGCCTGCTGCCGTTCTTCGCGGCGGCGATCGATCTCTTCGCACGCTGTCGGCGGCGGCGGATCCCGCTCGCTCCGGCCCTGCGCGGCCTGCGCAGCCGGCTGGGCTTCTGGTTCTGGGTCGTCGGCCTGTTCGAGCTCTTCCGGGTGCTGGGAGCGTGGCCGGACGGGGCGCCCCGTCCGGTCTCGCCGCGCAGCCCCGCCGCGACCGACTGGCCCGCGAAGATGCTCATCGTGCTCGGGCTCCTCTCACTCGCGGGCTGGCTGATCACCCGCGAGCGGCTGCTGCCGAGGCGTCCGATCACGACCGAGGAGGAGCTTGCGGGGCACACGGCCGCGCTCCTCGCTCTCGGCGCGCTCGCGCTCCTGTTCGTGGCGACCAACCCGTATGCGCTCCTCTTCTTGCTGCCGTCGCTGCACGCGTGGCTCTGGCTGCCCCAACTGCGCAGGGCAACCGCCCCGCTACGGCTCGGTGTCCTCGCGCTCGGCTTCGCCGGCCCGGCTTTGCTGCTCGGCGAGTTCGCCGGCCGCTACGGGCTCGGCTGGGACGCGCCGTGGTATCTCACGGAGCTACGAGTGGTCGGATACGTCCCGTTCATCGCCGCGCCGCTGCTCGTGATGTGGCTCGCCGGGAGCGGACAGCTCGCAGCGCTCGCGGTCAAGCGCTATGCCCCGTACCCCGATGTCGCCGAACTGCCCCCGCGGGGGCCACTGCGCAGCGTTCTGCGTGGCACCTATCTCGCCGTGCACAATCGCCGCCGGCGCGCATCCGCTGAGCCGGCCGAAGCGTTGGAAGGCTGATGCGCCGCTCGCTCCGACTGCTCGGCACGTTGCTCGTCGTCGCGGGCGCCCTCACGCTCGTCTGGGCGTTGGCCGTCTGGCAGTGGCAGGACCCCTTCACGGCGGCCTACACGAAATGGCGGCAGCACCAGCTGACGTCGCAGTACGAGCAACGCGCCCGGACCTACACGGCCCCGATCTCACACGCATCGCCTGCGGCGGAGCGGCGCAGCGTCGCGAGGGAGGCACGGCGCTACCGCCTCGCCTCGAAGCGAGGCCAGGCGATCGGGCGCATCCGTGTCCCACGCATGGGCGTGAACATGATCCTGGTCAACGGCACCGATCACGACACCCTCAAGAAGGGACCTGGCCGCGATGGGCGCACGTTCATGCCGGGTGAGAACCGGCTCGTCTACATCGCGGGACATCGCACGACGTACCTCGCTCCGTTCTCGCACATCGACGCGCTCCGCAGCGGTGATCGCGTGATACTCGAGGTGCCCTACGCGACCTTCATCTACGCGGTCACCCGCCACCGCATCGTCAAGGCGACTGATCTCTCCGTGCTGAAATCGCCCAGGCACGAGCTCGTGGAGCTGCAAGCCTGCCACCCGCGCTTCTTCGCATCACATCGGTACATCGCCTACGCACGCCTCGTGCGCGTCGAGCCTCGCGGTGCTGCGGCGTACGACGCGCCTGGGCTCGCTCAGGCGAGCGGCAAGTAGCGAACGGTCTCGCCGGCGGCGAGCTCCCCTTCGCCGCGCGGCGCATACACCAGAGCGTCGGCGCCCGCGGCTCGCGCGATCATGTGCGACTCCTGCCCGGTCACCGGCTCGAGCTCGACGCCGTCGTCGAGACGGCGCGTCCGCGCACGCACGAACTCGTCCCGATGTGCGTTCCGCGGGATGCGTCGCGCGACGCGGCCGTGCGCGTAGATCGGCCCCGGCTCGCGCGATCCTTGCAGGGCGAGCACCGCGGGACGGACGAAGAGCTCGCAGCCCACGAGGGACGACACGGGATTGCCCGGTAGCCCGAACACGAGCGTCTGGTCGCGCACACCGAACGCAACCGGCTTCCCCGGCTTGACCGCGACCCGCCAGAACACTTCCTCGACGCCGAGCTCGCCAAGCAGCTCGCGCACGAGATCGTGGGGGCCCACCGAGACACCGCCGGACGTGACGAGCACGTCGGCGCGGAGGCCGACCTCCAGCGCTGCACGGTGCGTGGCTTCGTCGTCAGCGACGGCTGGGAGGATGTCGACCTCCGCGCCCGCGGCGGAGAGGGCCGCCGCGAGCAAGACACCGTTGGCCTCGTACACCTCGCCGGCACCGAGTTCCTCGCCGGGCCGCCGTAGCTCCGTCCCGGTCGCGAGGATCGCGACCCGTGGCTTGCGCACGCAGAGAACCTCGGGCAGCCCGGCCGCGGCGAGTGCGCCCACGTGCGTCGGCGCGAGCCGCGTTCCGGCCGGGACGACGACGTCCCCAGCAGCAGCATCGCCGCCTCTCGGTCGTATGTTGTCTCCCTGGCCAACAGCGAACTCGATGCTGATCTCGTTGTCTTTCTCGACAACATGCTCGATCGGTACGACGCCGTCGGCGCCGGCGGGAACGACACCGCCGGTCGCGATCCCCATGGCCTCTCCCGCATCGAGACGGCGGCTCGAGGGCACACCGGCGGCGATCCGCGCCACGACGGGCAGGCGGCCCGGAGTGTCCGCAACGCGCACGGCGAACCCGTCCATCGCCGAGCTCGCGAAGGGAGGGAGGTCGACCGCGGCGCGTGCGTCCTCAGCGAGAAAGCGCCCGGCCGCCGCACCCACGGCCACGGGTTCCGCGTCGAGCCGCTGCACCCGCTCGAGAATGCGCGCCTGTGCCTCGGCGAGCGAGAGCAGCTCCGCCATCGCGGGAGAGCGTAGCGCCGCGGTAACCTCGCAGCCGTGATCTCGGTCGTCATTCCGGTGCACGACGAGGAGCGCAGCGTCGCACTGCTGTACGAGGAGCTTCGCTCTGCGCTCCAGCCCCTCGAGACGCCGTGGCAAGCGCTCTTCGTTGACGACCGGTCGACAGACGGGACCTTCGCCGCGCTGACACGCCTGCACAACTCGACGGAGAACGTGCGCGTCGTCCGCCTCCGGCGGAACTTCGGCAAAGCGACCGCACTTCGCGCAGGGTTCGACCAGGCCCACGGCGAGACGGTCGTGACGATCGACGGCGACCTCCAGGACGATCCTGCAGAGATCCCCCGGCTGCTGGCGAAGCTGGAGGAAGGCTTCGACCTCGTTTCGGGCTGGAAGACGCGGCGACGCGACGCGCTGTCGCGCCGCGTGCTCTCGCGTATCTTCAACCGCGTCACCGGCGCCTTCTCCGGCGTGCACCTGCACGACATGAACTGCGGGCTGAAGGCATACCGCGCCGAGGTTGTGCGCGGACTGCGCCTGTACGGCGAGTTGCACCGGTTCATACCGGTGCTCGCGCACTACCGCGGCTTTCGCATCGCGGAGCTTCCCGTCAACCACAGGCCTCGTGAGCACGGCCGCTCCCGCTACGGCGTCGAGCGCTACCTGCGCGGCTTCCTCGATCTGCTGACCGTCTCTTTCATCGGCCGCTATCGACACCGGCCCCTGCATCTCTTCGGCGGCCTCGGTCTCATCCTCGGCGCGATCGGCTCGGCGATCCTGATCTACCTGACCGTGCTGAAGGCGCTCGGCAACGCGATCGGACATAGACCGCTCCTGATGCTCGGCGTTCTCCTCGTCGTGATCGGCATGCAGTTCTTCTCGCTCGGCCTGATCAGCGAGATGATCACGAGCCACCACGAGGAGCGCGCGCAGGAACGCGAGCGCGCCGAGCTGCTCGTCGACGAAGTCCTCTCCTGAGACTCTGTTATTTCGGCACCTATGAACGGGCGTATCCGCGGAACGCGCAGGTGATCTCCTGCCTGCGCACCGCGGGCGTCGAAGTGGAAGAGGTGCACGTTCCGGTGTGGGACGACCTACGCGACGGCTGGCGAGCCGGGCCCGGACGCGCGCTGAAGCTCGCGGCAGCAGAGGCACGGTTGTTCACGAGACGTGCCGACGGGTTCGACGCGTTCGTGGTGGGCTACCCCGGGCACTTCGATCTGCCCGCGGCGCGGCGTGCCGCGCGAGGACGCCCGGTTGTCTTCAACCCGCTCGTGTCGCTCGCGGACACGATCGTCGGCGACCGCGGGCGCTTTCGCGCCGGATCGCTCGCAGCGCGCGCGCTCGAACGAGTCGACCGGCATGCGTTTCGCTCTGCCGACCTGGTCGTCGCCGACACCGAGGCCCACGCACGCTTTCTCTCGGAGCTCGTGCAGCGAGACGTCGCCGTCTGCTTCGTCGGCGCGGAGGACCGCCTCTTCCGGCCCGGCTGGGAACCGCCCAAGCGGTTCTCGGTGCTCTTCGTCGGCAAGCTGATCCCGCTGCAGGGAGTGGACACGATCCTCGCCGCGGCCCGCGAGCTGCCGGACGTCGCGTTCCGGATGGTGGGCAGCGGCCAGCTCGAGCCGCTTCTCCGCGAGCGTCCCGCGAACGTCGAGCATGTTCCCTGGATCGACTACGAGCGCCTGCCGGACGAGATTCGCAAAGCGGGCTGCGCACTCGGCATCTTCGGCACCTCTGCGAAGGCCCAGCGCGTGATCCCCAACAAGGCGTTCCAGGCGCTCGCGTGCGGCGCGCCCTTGATCACCGCGGATACGCCCGCGGCACGCGAGCTGCTCGCGGACGGCGAGAGCGCGCTGCTCGTTCCCCCGGGCGATGCGCACGCACTCGCAGACGCGATCAGACGGCTCGCCGAGGACGAGGCGCTCGCGCGCCGGCTCGGGGCCGGGGGACGGGCTGCGTATGAACGCGCGGCGAGCGAGCCGGTGCTCGGCGCGCGCTGGCGTGAGTTGATCGAGGCGTTGCTGTGATTCGGCCTCGAACGACAGCGATCGTGGTCGCGGCGATCTCGTCCTATGCCGTCGGGTTCGCCGCGCTGTCCGTACTGCGACATCGCGCGTTCACTACGGGGCGCTTCGACCTGGGGAACATGGTGCAGGCGGTGTGGTGGACCGCACACGGTCATCCGCTGGAGATGACGAATCTCCACGGCCAGCAGATCTCGCGGCTGGCCGCGCATGTCGATCCGATCCTCGCCGTCTTCGGCCCGCTCTGGTGGATCTGGCCGAGCCCCGACCTGCTCCTGGTCGTGCAAGCGCTGGCCATCGCCGCCGGGGCGTGGCCGGTGTTCCTCCTGGCTCGCAAGCACCTCGACTCACAGCGGGCGGCGCTCGGATTCGCGCTCGCCTATCTGCTGTATCCGGCGACGGGATGGCTGACGCTGAACGAGTTTCACCCGGTTGCGCTCGCCACTCCGCTGCTGCTCTTCGCCTTCTGGTACCTCGACAACGACAGGCTGCTGCCGTTCGCGCTGCTCGCGGTCGCAGCGGCGCTGTGCAAGGAGGAGATCGGCCTGGTCCTCGCCGGCTTCGGCGTCTGGTACGCCCTCGCGAAACGCCGGCGGGCGGAAGGCGCCGTGATCGCAGTGCTCGGGCTGGCCTGGTCCGCCGTCGCCATCGCCGTCGTGATCCCGCATTTCCACACCGCCGGAGAATCGGACTTCTACGGCCGCTACAGCGAGGTCGGAGGCTCGGCCGCCGGAATCGTCAAGACGGCGTTCACGCACCCCGGGCGGATCCTGCACGCTGCGTTCAGCACTCGTGATCTGCGTTACCTGCTGCAGATGCTCCTGCCGCTCGCGGCGCTGAGCCTGCTCGCCCCGATCGTCCTGATCGCCGCGCTGCCCGAGCTTGCGATCAACCTGCTCTCGGCGACGCAGACGCAGACCTCGATCCACTTCCACTACACGGCGGGGCTCATTCCGCCGCTCGTCATCGCCGCCGTCTTCGGCGCGAAGCGCCTGACCCGCTGGGCCGTTCCCGTCGCGTCAGTCGTGGTGCTCGCCGCGCTCGTCGGCAACTTCCGGCTCGGACCGATCCCGGGTTGGCGCCACGTGCCCGGGGGCGAGAAGTTCCAGGCGACAGCAGCGCGAGTCACCGAGCACGACCGCATCGCCGCCCGTGCGCTCTCGCTGATCCCAAAATCGGCAGTGGTCAGCGCGACGAACACACTCGGCGCGCACCTGTCTGCGCGCAAGCGGGTGCTGAGCTTTCCGTTCGTGCAGGACGCGACCTGGATCGCAGCCGACGAGACGCAGCCGGGCTACTCGGACCGATACGCGCCGCTGCCTACCGCGATCGGGCTCGCGGCGCTACGGCGTAACCCCGACTGGCGCCTCGTGTTCGAGCAAGACGGGGTGCTCATCTTCAATCGCGCGCCGGCATAGGACGACGAAGAGCGCAAGGACCAGGAGGTCGCGCAGGGCGACCAGCCAGATGTAGCCGCCCAGCGAGAAGACATCGGTGTAGTGGAAGAACCAGACCTGGGCGAGCACAAGCGCAACCCCTGTGAGCACCCACTCGAGCGGCCCGAGCAGCACGACGAAGGGAACGAGCCAGACGAGATATTGCGGGGAGAAGAACCGGGTGAACGCGAGGAACCCGGCGAGCGCCGCAGCGAATGCAAGCAACACGCGATCCACTCCGTCGCGGCCTCGCGCGTACAACCACCAGGCGAGCAGCACCGACAGCACCTGCCCCACGGTGCTGGCGACGGCGAGCGCATGGGGGAGCGAGCCCGCGAGGTCGTAGGAGATCGTGTGGTGTGTTCGGTGCACGACGGTGGCGGTGTACAGGCCGGCTCGGTCCGCGACACCGAGGAGGGATCCGCCGAGGCTCTCGACCTGCAGCGAGCGGCCGGCCTGCGCGCGAAAGCTCTCGATCAGGCCGTGCGGTGCGAGGATCAGGAACGGAACGACGACAGCGGCGGCAACGCCCACGAACACGGCGCCTGCACGCGCAGCGGCGCGTCGCCCCTGAGTGCGCCAGACATACGTCAGCGCCGGCGGCAGCAGCACGAGCGGATAGACCTTCGCCGCGAACGCGAGGCCGAGCAGCGCAAAGCTGCCGAGGGGAAAGGCGAGCAAAGCAGCGAGCGTCAGCAGCGCAGGCCACGCATCGTAGGTGTTGAGCGAGATCGGTCCGAGCGCGAGGGGAGAGAGCGCGAGGAGGCCGAGGCCTGTGTAGAGGCGCGCGCGGTTTGCGCCGAGGCGGACGAGCAGCAACGCGACGAGCGCGATCGTCGCGGCGCCGCACAGCGCCATCAGGATCTTGAACGCCGCGTTGTAGTGCGCGCTGCCGAAGAGCTCGGGAGGTAGGAAGACCGCGAGCGCGCCCGGGGGATACTCCATGAAGAAGTCCCGGTAGGGCACGGCGCCGTCGAACACGGAATGTGCGAAACCCTGGTACAGGTGCACGTCGCGGAAACGCGCCGCGCGGAAGAGCCCGCCGTCCGGCACGGCGCACGCGGCGACGTAGGCAGGGATCGCGACCGCAGCCGCGCGCCAGGCGTCCCTACGGCTGGCTGCCGTCGTCCGGAACCTGAACGAAGCCCTGGTTGTCCTCGTTCTGGGTCGGCGTCGTGTCCTGGGTCGGAGGCGTGTACGTGCCGCCGCTCGACGACGTGGGCGCATAGCCGCCCGTCATCGCGTACTGCAATGTGTGCGACTGCCAGACGGGCGCGGTCTTGGCAACCGGGAACGCGGTCGGGACCGGCGCGTACTTGACCGCCTGCTCCATGAACAGCCGCCAGATCTGCGCAGGGAAGGTCGGGCCGGACACCGAAATGCCGTGGACGGAGGTCATGGGGATCTCACCGCGTGGATAGCCCATCCAGATCGTCGCCTCCAACCCCGGCGTGAAGCCGCAGAACCACGCGTCGGCGAAGTTGTCCGTCGTGCCGGTTTTGCCGGCCGAGATGTGGCCGAAGTAGGCGGCCGTGCCCGTACCGGAAGTCATGTTCTCGCTGAGGATGCGCGTGACCTCGGCTGCGACCCAGTCCGGGATGACTCGTTTGCGCTGCGGAGCCCCCCAGCCGGCCTCACGGTCGACCTTGCCGCCGGGGAGGACGACCTTGCGGATCGCCATCGGCTTCGAATAGATACCGCCCGCGGCGAGCGTCGAGTAGGCGGAGGCGAGGTCCAGCGGTGTCACGACACGCGAGCCGAGGCCCATGGACGGCACATAGGCGCCGTCGCTCGTGCGCAGGTCGGTCCGCACGCCGAGCTTGTGGGCCATGTCCGCGACGTTCTCCGGCCCCACGTCGAGGGTCAAGCGTGCGTAGACGGTGTTGTCGGAGCGGAGTGTTCCGTTCTCGATCGACGTTGCACCGACATACGAGTGGTCGTACGTCTCGGGGCACCAGGCGGTCGGCGGATCGGTGTCACAGGACCCCGTTTCCGACGGGTCGTACTTGAAGGGTGCGGAGAGGTACTGCGTCGAGGGGCTGATTCCCTGGGAGATCGCAGTCGTGAGGACCATCGTCTTGAAGGTCGATCCCGGCTGCCGGCGTGCGGACGAGGCGAAGTTGACCTGGTTCTTGGGATTCCCCGGGCTCAGCTCGGTCATGACTCGAATCGCGCCGTTGCCGGGATTGATCGCCACGATCGCCGCCGCGGGATCGGTCGAGTACGGCAGCGTGCGCTTGATCGCAGAGAGCGCCAGCCGCTGCAGGCGTGGATCGATCGTCGTGTACACGCGCAGGCCACCGGTGCGCACCGTGTTCGAGCCGTACTGTTTCTGCAGCTCGTCGCGGACGTAGCTGAAGAAGTAGGGCTCGCGGATGACGGTGTACAGCCTTCCCGCCTTCAGCCCGAGCCTGCGGTTCGCAACGGCGTCGGCGTACTGCGTCGCGGTGATGTAGCCGTTCGCGAGCATCGCGCGCAGCACCTCGTCTCGACGCGCGATCGCCTGCTGCGGCCGGTGGAACGGATCGAACAACGAGGGGGCCTGGGGTAGACCGGCGAGCAGCGCAGCCTCCGGCAACGTCAGGTGTTTCGCTCGCTTCGAGAAATAGGTCTGAGCCGCAGCCTCGATCCCGTACGCGCGGTTTCCGTAGAAGACCTGATTGATGTACGAGTTGAGAATCCAGCGCTTCGGCTTCTCGCGCGCGAGCTTGATCGCCAGGCACGCCTCGGTCGCCTTGCGCCCGAACGTCTGCGAGGGCTTCTTGATGTAGAGGTTGCGCGCGAGCTGCTGCGTGATCGTCGAGCCTCCCTGCACCACGTGGCCGGCCTGGACGTTCGCCACCATCGCGCGGACGATGCCCGCGTAGTCGAGCGCGCCGTGCGACCAGAAACGCCGGTCCTCGATCGCGACGGTTGCGCGCGACACCCACCTGCTCATATCGACGAGATCGATCGGCTGACGGTTCTTCTCCGCGGGAATCGAGCCCAGCAGGGACCCGTCGGCGGCGTAGACGAACGAGTTCTCGCCGTTGTTGACCGGCTTCAGGTCGTTCAGGTTGCAGCTCGACATCCACACCGCCGCGCCGGTGAAGCCCGTGACGACGAACACCAGCACGACCACGAGCGCCGCGCCGGCGACGAGATGCGCGACGCGCTTGCGGTGCTTGCGGGTGCGCTCGCGGCGCTTGCGCCGGATCGCTGCGAGGACGGGGTCGGGCTCGCGGCCGCGTCCGCGCCCGCGGGGCGGGGGCGTCACGCGTACACGCCTTCGGCGCGCAGCAGCTCGGGCGCGCGGCGGCGAAGCTCGCGCTCCAGCTTCTCGGCGGCGGGCTCGTCTTCGACCCGCGCGCGCACGACGACTGTGGCGGTGCCCGTCAGGTCGCCGACGAAGACTTCCGCGTCAGGCGTGAGCCGGCTGAGCCGGTCCACGACCGCGCCGACATCTCTGCCAAGGGGTACCTGAATGCTGATCTCGGCGACCTTCTCTCTACTGCGAATCGTGGAGTTGCGGATCGTATCCGAGGCCAGCTTCTCGTTCGGGATCACGAGCCGGTCGCCATTCTCGATCCGGACGAACGTGTAGATCAGGCCGATCTCCTCGACGACGCCGCCCGTCCCCTCGATCACCACCTCGTCGCCCAGGCGCACGGGCTGCGTGAACGCGATCAGCAGGCCCGCGACGAAGTTGCCGAGCGTCCGCTGCGACGCGAAGCCGACGACGATCCCGAGCACTGCGGAGGAGGCCAGAAGCCCGCCGGCGACAGCCCGCACCTGCGGGATGACGAGGAGCGCCGAGAGCAGGGCGACGAACAGGATCGTCGCCGTCACGCTCCGGCGGACGATCCGGTAGCGCGTCATCGCCTCGGGCGCCAGATCGTGTCGCGCGATCCGACGGTCGATCAGGCGAGCGACCACCGTCGTGATCAGCATCACGACAGCGACGATCACGAGGCGCTGCCAAAGCGGCATGCGCCTCTATTCGACAGCCCAGCGAAACCCCTTGCCGGCTCGCTCGAAGCGCCCAACGCCGCGGAAGTGCCCGGCGATGACGCGGGCACCCTCGTCGGCCAGCTCGCCGATCACGCGTCGGCGCGTCGACACGGCCAGGTCCACGTCCACGTCGTTCACGAAGACCAGGCTCGGGTCGACGACCTGGAGCTCGTGGGCCACCAGGTCTCCGACCACGGCGACGTCGCCCGCGCGCAGGATCGTGTGCCCCGGCGTATGCCCGGGCGCCGGCTGCACGCGAACGCCGGGTGCGACCTCGCTCTCATCCGAAACTCGGATGACGTCCGCGCTCAGCAGACTGCGCAGGTGCGGACGCTCGGCGAGCGACGACTCGGACATGAAGTACGCCCAGTCGTCCTCGTGCACCACGTAGCGCGCGTTCGGAAACGAGCCGTTCCACCCGACATGGTCGATGTGCAGGTGCGTGAGCACGACCAGGTCCACATCGGCCGCGGACACGCCCGCGCGTCCGAGCTCGTCCAGCAGCCGGGCATCGCCGTCGGGCATGAACGGCCGGGGCTTCGGCCCCACGCCGGTGTCGACGAGCACCGTCGCGCCGCCGGTGCGAATGAGGGCGCAGTTCACCGGTATCCACCAGGCAGCATCGGACTGAATCGCGGGGAACGCCTCACGCAGCGTTGCGAACGTTCCCTCGGAATCGGCGATCGGAGCAGCGTTCAAAGCGGCTTCCGCCCGGCAAAGCCTTCGTCCACTCCATGCCAGTACCGGATCTCACCCTCGCCGAGCTTCCAGCACAGCAACACCGGCTCGTCGTCACGACGTGACGGGAAGTCGATCAACCCATCCTCGAGCGACTTGATCTGCGCACCGGCAGCCATGATCTCCTCGGCGCACACGGCGATTGCGTCGGCTTCCCGCTGAATCGTCTCCGCCAGCTCGCTCAGGTCGCTCGGCTGCATGTCCCCGCCGTTCCCCGCGATGCGTGTGACGAGCTGCCGCTGGTTGTGCTGCGCGGCGGCGAGCCTCGCCCCGTGTTCCACCATGCGTTCCACGATCGGGCGCAACTCTACGACCGCCGCGTTCGCCTCCTCGAGCGTGAACTCGCGTTCCACGTGCCTATCATCACGGTTCGTGCTCGGCATCTACCTGTGGAGCCGAGCCGTGACGTGGCTCGGCGCGATCTTCGCGCTCTACTGGTTCGAGCCCAATCGCAACCCGCGTGCGGACACTTGGGACTCGCCGATCATCCACGACCTCGGGTCGTTCACCGACGTCTGGGCTCGCTGGGACAGCGTCTTCTTCGTACGGATCGCGGAGCACGGCTACGACCACACCTCCGCCGCGTTCTATCCCCTCTATCCGGCGCTCGTCGCGCTTCTCGGCCGTGTCTTCTTCGGCCACTACGTGCTCGCCGGCATCGTCATCTCCATGGTCGCCGCGCTCGGCGCGTTCGCGCTGCTGCACGGCATCGCCGAGGAGCGCCTCGGCCGGGAAGGCGCGTGGCGCACTGTTCTCTACCTGGCGATCTTCCCGACCGCGCTCTTCCTGCAGGCGGTCTACAGCGAGTCGCTCTACCTGCTCCTGGTCCTGGCCGCGTTCGTCGCGGCGGAGCGCGGCCGCTTCGCGAGCGCGGGCCTCCTCACCGGCCTTGCGATCCTCACGCGCGCCACGGGCATCGCGCTGCTGCCGGCCCTGGCGTTGCTGGCCTGGCGTGCACGCGATCGGCGCCGTGCGTTCGGCGGGCTCGCGCTCTCGCTGCCGGTCGCGGCGATCTATCCACTCCTGCTCTGGCAACAGGTCGGCGATCCGTGGGCGTTCTGGAATGCGCAGGACCAGTGGCACCGGCACCTCTCCCATGCAGGCCCGCTGGGTGGGATCTGGGCCGCACTCGTCCAGTGGACGCCCGACCATGCGGATTTCCAGCATGCCGTCGCCGTCAACGCCGAGGGCCTGGTGGCGCTGGTCGTGTTCATCTTCCTGACCGTGGTGGCGTGGCGGCGGTTCGGGGCCGAGTACGGCCTCTTCGCAACAGTGAGCCTGCTGATCCCGCTCAGCTATCCGAGCACGCGCTGGCCGCTCCTTTCCCTGCCGAGGTTCGGGCTCGTGATCTTCCCGTTCTTCCTCGCGCTCGCCTCGCTGACCGCCGGCAGGCCGCGGACGCAGGTTGCACTGGCGGCCTGCAGCTCCGTGTTCCTTGGTATTGCGATCGTGCAGTGGGCACTCTGGCAGTGGGTCGCATGAACGTCGCTGGGCTCGACGGCGTCACGATCGACGCGTTCGGGACGCTCGTAACGCTGCGCGATCCGATCCCCGCGCTGGCGGCGGCCCTCGCCGAGCGTGGTGTCGCGCGCGACCGCGAGGTCGTCGTCCATGGTTTTCGCGCCGAGGTCGCCCACTACACGCAGCACTCCGCGAGTGGCCACGACGAAGCCGGCCTTGCGCAGCTGCAGCGCGATTGCGCAGGCGTTTTCCTCGAGGCCGTCGACGCCGACCTCGACGCCGCGGAGTTCGCGCCGGCGTACGCGGCCGCCATGCACTTCGACGTGCTTCCCGGAGTCCCAGAGGCACTTCGGCGCCTCCGCGCGCTCGGTCTCGAGCTCGCCGTCGTTGCCAACTGGGACCTCACGCTCGGCCGGATGCTCGAGGAAGCTGCACTGACCGAGTTCTTCCCCGTCGTCGTGCACGCCGCGGCAAAGCCGGCGCCGGACGGCATCCTCCGCGCGCTCGACGCGATGCGAGTCGACCCAGCACGCGCACTGCACGTCGGCGACGACGAGGTCGACGCGCTCGCTGCGAGCGCCGCCGGCCTCCGTTTTGCGGCCGCACCGCTTGCGGATGCGATTGCATCGCTGACGTGATGTCACCGCTCGCAGCCTGGACGACGTTCGTCGTTCTCTTCGCGACCCTCAGTTACTCGCTTCGCTTCAGCGAGGGCAAACCTCCGAAGGATTTTCTCTACCGCTGGTCGACGGCGGAGGGCGGGCTGTTCCAGTTCGCGATCCTCGCGCTGATCGTCTACGCGATCGCCGGGCTCGGAAACCGACGAGAGCTGCTCGCGTTGCGCAGGCCGACGTCGTGGCGGCAGGCCGCGCTGATCGCTGCCGGCATCGGCGTGATGATGATCGTGCTCTCCGCCACCCTCGGCCCTTTGCTCGACCCCGGCCGAGAGCAGGGCGTGACTCCGGACGTCTGGCGGCCGGACCATGCGGCCCAGTACATCGCGAACGGCATCGTGATCTGCGTCGTCGCCCCGTTCGTGGAGGAGCTCGCTTTCCGCGGCCTCGGCTACTCGGTGCTCGTGCGCTTCGGACGTTGGACGGCAATCATCCTCGTCGGCGTCGCCTTCGGGCTTGCGCACGGTCTCGTGGAGGCGCTCCCGTTCCTCGTCGCGCTCGGCTCCGGGCTCGCTTACCTGCGGAGCAAGGTCGACAGTGTCGTGCCGGGAATGATCGTGCACGGTCTCTTCAACGCGACCGCTCTGATCGTTGCCGTTTCAGGCAAACCCCAGCAGGAGAATATTCTGCGGGCATGCGTTGGGGTCTGGTCGCTGCTCTCGCCGTTCTGATCGTCGCTCCGTCGAGCGGCGCCGCTCGCGCGCAGGTAACGATCCAGGCGACACCGACGGCGGGGAGCGCCCCGCTACAGGTGACGTTCACGGCGAGCGGCGCGGCGTCCGCCCACTGGGACTTCGGCGACGGCACCGCCGCAGATGGGATCACGGTCGCACACGTCTACGCGGCGGGGCGCTGGAACGCGAGCGTCACAGCAGTGGACAGCGGCGGCGAAACGTCGACGCAATCCGTTGCGATCACGGCGTATGGCGTCACGTTGAGCGCGCCCAGCGCGGCGCGCTACGGCCGGCGCATGGTGTTTCGGGGAGCCGTTTTCCCGGCCGGGCGGGGCGTCGCTGTCACCCTCAACGGCCCACGAGGGAAAGCCGGCACGGCCAAGACGAATGCGCAAGGCGCCTACGTGATCCGAAGCGTGGTGCGGGCGCCGGGCGAATACGTCGCGGCAACGAGCCAGGCGACATCCGCGCCGCTGGCTCTCCGCGTGGTGCCCAAGCTCGTGACGGCACTCAGCGGCGGAGGCGCGCGTGGCAGCCGGTACTTCTTCACCGCGCGCATTGCCCCGGCCGGGGCGGGAAAGCTCGCGGTCAGGATCACGCGCGGCGCCGATGCCCTCGTCGACCGCACCTACGACACCCGGGTCCGCATCAAGCTCGACACCCGCCGGCTCGCGACGTACGTGATCCGCGTCGGCGTCGTGCCGAACGAGGGCTACGGGGAGGTCGCACGCGTGCTGCGCGCGCACGTGGTGCTGCCGCGGCTGTCCCTTGGGCAGCGCGGCTCCGCGGTCGGCCAGCTCGGCGACCAGCTCCGGCGCCTGCATTACGCGGCGCCCTACGGCGCAAGCTTCGACAGCCGGATGCTCGACGCCGTCTACGCGTTCGAGAAGGTCCAGGGGCTCGCTCGCACGGGAGCTGTCGACGCACACTTCTGGCGCGCGCTCGCCAGCCCGCGCACTCCGATCCCGCGTTACTCGAGCCCGGCCAGCCACCTCGAGGTGAACAAGGGGCGCCAGGTGCTGTACGTGGTCCGGGCATCGCGCGTGGCGCTGATCGTCCCGGTCTCGACGGCCGGACTGCCCGGCAAGTTCACCCCGGTCGGCCGCTTCTCGATCTACCGCAAGGTAGGCGGCTTCGACCCCAGTCCGCTCGGGACGCTGTTCGACCCGATGTACTTCACGGGTGGCTATGCGATTCACGGCAACCCGTCGGTTCCTCCCTTCCCGGCGAGCCACGGCTGCGTTCGCGTCCCGATGTGGGTCGCGCCGCATCTGTACGCGACGAATCCGTACGGCGAGACGGTGTACGTCTACTAGCCTCGCGGTACTCGTTCTCGCCGCCTGCGGCGCGAGCGCGAGACCACAGCGCTACGAGGACCTCACGCCGAAGGTCGGCGCGCTCGAGTTCACGCACATCACCGTCGACCGCTCGCGCACACGCGCGGAGCTGCTCGAGGTCCTGCGGCGAAACAATCCCGGCCGCAAGATCGTGCTGCCGCCGATTGACTATTCGCGGCAGGAGACGCTTCTCGTAGCCGCCGGGCCGCGCTCCAGCACGGGCTACGCTCTGCGCATCGTGAGCGTGAAGGAGAAGGGCGGGCACGTCGAGGTGGAGGTGCGGGAGACGACGCCGGGGCTCGGAAACCGAGTGCGCGCGCGCGTGACGTACCCCTATCGCCTGCTCGCACTCGAGAGCGACAAGCCGGTGCACCTCAAATGGCTGGGACGCCCGTGAACGACGACCCGCTGATCAAGCAGCTGCGCCAGCAGATCTCCGACACCGACCGCTCGATCGTCGACGCGATCAACGCGCGGCTGAAGCTCGTGGCCCGAATCAAGAGCTACAAGGAGTCACGCGGCATCGACTTCATCGACCCGGAGCGCGAAGAGTGGATGCTGCAGTACCTGACGAGGGCGAATCGCGGACCGCTCTCACAGGAAGGCTTGAAGGAGCTGTTCGAGGAAGTCCTCGACCTCACGAAACGTGAGGTCCAGCGCGGCGACGCGCCCTAGCTACTCGTCGTCGGGCTCGACGGCGAACTCGTCGGGCGTGACCTGCTCGAGGAACTGCTTGAACTCGGAGACCTTCGACTCGATCTCTTCCTCGGTCACCTCTTCGCCCTCGAACTCGATTCCCGACTCCTCGATCACCTCGTCCGCGGCGAAGATCGGAGCCTCGGCGCGAATCGCGAGCGCGATTGCGTCCGACGGACGGGAGTCGACCTCGATCTCCGACCCGTCGAGCTGCACCGTGATCTGGGCGTAGAAAGTGTTCTCGCGGAGCTCGGTGACCGTGATGCGCGTCACCTGTGCGCCGAGCTGGTCGAGCATGTCGGTGACAAGGTCGTGCGTCATCGGGCGCGGCGTCGATGCGCTCTGCAACTTCATGAGAATCGCCGCCGCCTCGGGGTGCCCGATCCAGATCGGCAGGAACTTGTTGCCCTCGGCCGTCTTAAGGAGAACGATCGGCTGTTTGCCGACCAGATCGAAGCTCACTCCGTAGATCTGCATCTCCTGCATCGGGCGTTCTGATGGTAGCTCAGGCCTTGCGCGTGAAACCTCACCCCTCCGGGCGTTCCAAAACCTTTACCGGGGTGACGGTCAGGCGTCTTTGAGGCGCCACTCCGCGACATCGCGGATGCTGACGATGCCGATCGCGCGCTCTCCGACGACGACGGGAATGTGCCGAAAGCCGCGTTCGATCATCGTCTCGCCGGCCTCCTCGACGGAGGCGTCCTCGCTCATCGTCACCGGGTCGGGAGTCATCCACTCACGCACGCGTGCCTCGCTCGAGTGCACCCGGCCCGCGACGGCGCGCATGAGATCGCGCTCGGTGAAGATGCCGATCATCCGGCCGAAGTCAGACACGACGACGGCACCGACGCCGTGGCTCGTCATCTTCTCCGCGGCTTCGCCGATCGTGTCCGACGGCTCGACGGAGACAACGTCCTTGGTCATCACTTCGCCGAGCGTTGGCATGGCGGCGAGCATAGGCCAAAAGCGTGGCTACAATCCAGCGTCCCGGGCGATTAGCTCAGTTGGTTAGAGCGCCGCTCTGATAAGGCGGAGGTCCGTGGTTCGAATCCACGATCGCCCA
>Ga0136846_1218856_pt1 | contig 19704 bp, 15 predicted proteins | sample HopSoiMetagenom2_FD_96841 | JGI IMG/M metagenome (GOLD analysis project Ga0136846, IMG submission 96841) | Grasslands soil microbial communities from Hopland, California, USA - 2 Assembly 2016 (version 4) | ecosystem: Environmental > Terrestrial > Soil > Grasslands | place: USA: Hopland...
AGTAGTCGCCACTGCCTTAACGGAGAGCTGATGGATCGAATGAACAGTCGCGCCGCCCAGGTATACGGCTACGCAGTTTGCTTCATCACCGTGATCGTGATGCTGATTTCAATCAAGTCCGTCGTCGATGCGCTGTTCGATCTGAGTGATCCAATCCGGGCTGAAGGTTTTTTTGGTCGAATGGGTCGGCCGCTGACCAGTTTTGAGGTCTACAAGATTGCCGCGAACCGAGAACGGACCGGGGCCGTGGTAACCGCAGGCGGCAAGCCGTCAGTGGTAGTCGCGACGCGGGGAGGACCGATGCTGCGGCCGGTACCCGAGCCGCCATCACGGGATACGTTATCGGACGCCGATCTGCGGAAGATGTACGACGCTGAGCGTGAGGACGTCATCAGCAACGCCAGGTTCCAGGCAAAGAAATCGTTACTGGGAAATCTTCTGCTCCTCGTCCTCGCCGGAGCTCTGTTCGGAATTCACTGGCGTTGGTTGAAGCAGCGTGACGTAGCTCCTGTCACCCCGTGACCTCTACGGCAGCGGCTGTCCGCCAGGCTGACGAAGCGGCGGAACAGAAATCTTCTTTCACTCGCGGGATATTCGCCGGCGTCGTTCTCGATTCGCTTCTCTTCCCCTATCCGCGCCCGCTCGAGGAGCGGAACCCTGACGAGGCGCGCACCGTTCGCCGGCTGATAAAGAGTCTGCGCGAAATGCAGGACGGACTCATCGACTCAGCGAAGTTCGATGAAGAGGAGACCATTCCTGAGAACGTGATCCGCGCCTTCGCTGAAGCGGGTATGCTCGGACTCACCATTCCTCGGAAGTATGGCGGGCTGGAGCTCTCGAGCTCGGCGTACGCCAGAGTCTTCGAGACGTTATCTACCGTCGACGCGTCGCTTGCCGTCCTCGTCGGAGTGCACTGCGGCCTGGGCTCGAAAGCCATTGTGCTCCACGGTAGCGACGAGCAGAAGGAGCGTTATCTCCCGCCGCTGGCGCGCGGAGATTTCCTGGCCGCCTACGCGCTGACGGAGCCTGAGGTCGGCTCCGACGCACAGAACATCAAGACGACGGCGACGCTCAGCAAAGACGGGTCGCACTGGCGACTCAATGGCCACAAGATATGGATCGGTAACGGACAGCGCGCCGGTGTCATCGCCACTTTCGCGCAGGCATTCGTACAGCGTCGCGGTCAAACGGTGCCGAGGATGACCGCGTTCCTGATTAGGCCAGACATGCCGGGGTTCAAGGTGGTCGGGACCGTTCACAAGCTCGGCATCCGCGGCTCGACCCAGGCTGAGCTCTCGTACGACGGGCTGGCTGTGCCTGCTGATCATCTGCTTGGAGCGGTTGGCCGCGGGTTCGGCGTTGCTGTGCACGTGTTGAATGCCGGTCGACTGACACTCGCGGCGGGATGCACCGGCGGAGCCAAGCGCACGCTCAACGAGATGACATCATATGCTGAGCAACGCGTGCAGTTCGGACATCCGCTCGCCGATTTCGAGATCACCCAGCGGAAGCTGTCGCAGATGGCCAGCGAGATCTACGCGTCGGAGGCGATGCTCGGGATTCTGGCGTCGCTCGTCGATCGCGGCGACATAGACTTCTCACTTGAAGCTGCGTGCGCGAAAGTTTTTGCAAGTGAGCTCGTCTGGCGCGCGGCCGACGACATGGTGCAGCTCGCGGGTGGGCGCGGTTACGTCAAGCCATATCCGTACGAGCGGATTCTGCGCGATTCACGGATCAACCGGATTTTCGAGGGCGCCAACGAAGTCCTGAGGTTATTCATCGCGCTCAATGGAGTTCAGGCGCCGGCCGAAGCGCTGAAGACAGTCGGGTCGGCGTTGAGACGGCCGCTCAAGAACCTGGGGCTGCTCGGTGGCTACGCGACCTCACGTGTGAAGCTGCGACTGGGCCAGACATCGACGCTGGACATCGACCTCCACGACAGGCTGAAGAGGCACAAGGATTATTTCGAGAAGCACGTCGCCGAGCTGGGAACAGGAACGGACCGCGAGATCGTGCGTCATCGCGAGAAGATCGTCGACCGGCAGCTGGTGCTGGAGCGACTCGCCAACATGGCGATCGATTTATTCGCGACAGCCTGCGTTATCGCGCGGACTCAGAGTCTGATCGATGAGCAGGGCGTTGAGAACAGCGAGCGCGAGATTGCGTTATGCGATCTGTTCTGCGTCGAAGCGGGCAGAAGATTTCGCACCGCCCGCCATATGCTCGACTCAAGAGAAGAAGAGGTCGATGAAACGCGACGCGCGGTTGCTGATGCGGTACGAAAGGGGAAAGGCTACTTCGTGCGGGATGCGATTCTCGAAGAGGACTAACGAGGATTCTGTACCGGCGGCTGCCCAGTGATTGACGTAACCGCGGTATCCACCGTCTTCAGCACCTGAATCAAAATCTGCGGATTCCGATCGAGCGTCTGCACCACCCGGTTGACGATTTTCGCCACGTTGTCGAGATCGACGTAGAGATACGCCTCGGCCATCACGCCGACGATGCCGAGCTGCACTTTCTTGATTCCGACATCGACGCCGGCAGTGAGCTGAACCAGGTTCATGGCATTGGCATCGAGCGCGACATGCGCTCTGACGTCGGAGACGGTCAAGCCAATCGAATCGACCGATAACTCGGGAATCTCGAGGATGACATCGCGGTTAGGCGTCAGCGACGTGGTGCTGGCGTATGTACGTTGGCCCGTCGGTTGTTGCGCGAGTGCCGGCGTCGCGGCAGCGGCGCAAAGGGCGAATCCGGCAATCAGAGTTCCAGCACGCATCGTCACTATCTCCTGGGTTGAGGGCTCATCGCCCCGGGCCTAACCGAAGTGCGTCGTTAAAGTCTTTGAGCGAAGCCACGAAGTGGACCCGCCCCCTTGCTCCCTGCACCGTGAGATTCACGCTCGGCAGGAGAGCGCTGACTCCCGCACAGACCGCGTATCTGCCGCGCGATTCGTCCGCGAGTCCAACACTGATCGCAGCCGCAAGATTGGTGCGCGTCCATGTTTTACGTGAGATATCGAATACGAGAGTCGTATCAACCGACTGTCCGAGGCCGATCACCTGATTCACACCGGTGCTGCTATCGGCGGCAGTACCGGACGACGCACTGATGTGAATGCCGTTTCCGCCCGGACATCCCGCCATCGTCCCGGTGCTCGAAGCGTTTATCATCGGCGCCAGCGTGGGAATCGGCGTTGGTCGCGGCGGCGATTGTGCCGGTGTCTGCGCCACGAGGGTCGACGCCCCGATTATCGTTGCCAGCAATGTCAGAGCTGCGTGATTGATCATTGAGTCGGTGGCCTCGGATTTTGCGCGCCGCTGCCAGCCGCGCCGCCAATGAACGCGCAGTTCGATACCGACGTCGCATCGACAGTAGCCTGCGGGGGCACGTTGGTCTGCCGAGCGCCACCTTGTGCCGGTCCGACTCGGAGCTGATTCGCCAGGCATTCGGCGTTCACCCGGCCGATCAACTCCACGGCGATATACACATTCCTATAGGTAGTGCCGGCTACGACTGGAGATGGGAGATTGTCGCGCTGCACCACTCGTACAGTGTCGCCGCCCCAGCACAAGCGAACGCGAACGTGCGGTTGTGAACCAAAACGGACTTGGTCGGCGTGCACCCCGACCAGCAGCATCACATCGGCAGGACCAGTCTTCGCGCCGCCAATACCGAATGAAGCGCTGTCCGCTCGCGGACGTGTCGTCGTGTCCCGCGCCGATGAGTCGCCGCCGAATCCGATGCGCGTTCCGACGCTACTATCATTCGCGAGGACGGCCGCACAAGTGGTGCGATCGTCAGCGGCGATATTCTGCGCGGCGCTGACATCTGGGCAGATACAAATGCGCAACGCCGCGCACACGAACACAGCGTACGTTTTTGACAATCGACGCATCGCTTTCCCGAAGAAACGAAAACGAGAAGTTCAACATCCGTGCCTTTTTGCGTCTTTCATGCTGAGGGCGAGGTTTTTGCATTTCGCGTATCGCGAAGCCGCGGTTGCCGGCTGGTCTGCAGTGATGTGGCGAAACCATCGTCGCTTCATATCGAGGATTCAAAGCATGCGTACCCGTTCGCAGCATCTCCTTACGTCGGCGATGACGATCGTCGCGCTCCTTCCATCAATCAGCGCCGCGCAGATTCGCTCGACTCCAACGCGTGTCTCGAGCTCGGGACAGCCGTGGCAATGTCTTCCGACGGATTCAGCACGCGCATTCAACAGGACATTGCGCGCGGACAGCCTGGCTCGCCAGCGAGCGGCAGGGGGAGCGCCCGCCGGGACGAGTCCCGTCACAGGTGGAACGGGTCGCTCGCACGAATATCCCGAGTACGATGTCGTGCTCGACATTCCGAATCTCTGCGTCAATCGCGTCTTTCTGAAAGTCGATAGCCTCACCGCGAAACTGAACCTCAACGCGCGCGTCGCGAATCTCGTTCGCGTTGATGCGGGTGCCGACGTTCTGATTGGTAACGTCGATCTGACTATTCAGGGAGTACGCGCGCAGGCACTGCTTCTAGTCGATCTGGATGATGTCGTCTACATCGTCGACAACACCCTGACCTTCGTCGACAACCACCCGGAGATCGTGCAGCAGCTGGGAAGCACACTCCAGAACACCGTCGGCTCTGTTGGCGGCCTCGTGAATCGTCTGTTGATGGGCACTGTGAACGGAGTGCAGCGGCTGATCGATCCGAGCAACGGCAACATTCTCGAGAAGGCGGTCAGCGCCGCCGGCCAGAACGCCGCCGAGAAGGTCGTCGGCAACATCACGAAGCTGCCGGTGATCAGTCAGGTGACCGACGCGGCCGGGAATCTCGTGAAACAGGCGCGGGATGCGGCGACGAACGCGATCGTGTCGTATACCCTGAATAAGGCGGGAAAACTTCTTACTGCAAGTATTGTCCAGGCGGCAACTCGGTAGAAAACTGCGGACTGTTTCTACTCGCGCCTAGCTGTAACGCGTTCCGGGTTGTGGGTAGCACAGTCGCCTGTTCCCGGTAAACTGGCCGTTCACAAAACTCACCGGACCGGCAGGTGCGTTAAGAATCTCCAAGTGTAGGAATGAACGTCGGCGCCCGCCGATGCTTGGAAGCTTGTTCATAAGCGTACGCGATCTTGATCAGCACCGGCTCGCTGTACGCCCGCCCAAAAAACGAAATCCCGATCGGAAGCCCGTGTGAGAATCCCGCGGGCACATTGATATTCGGGTAGCCGGCGACGGCGGCGGGAGTGGAGCTGCCTCCCGTGAAATGATCGCCGTTGATCAAATCGGTCGGCCACGCCGGTCCGCCCGTCGGTGCGACGATCGCATCGAGCTTGTATTTGTTCATCGTCGCATCGATGCCTTCGGTTCGAGACATCCGGAGATCCTTCGCCAGCTCGTCGCGGTATTTCTTTTCGGTCAATGGCCCCTTCGCCTGCGCCTGGATCATTATCTCCTGGCCGAACCACGGCATCTCCTGCTCTTTGTGAGCCTCGTTGAAGGCGATGATGTCCTGCAGAGTTCTCACCGGCGCTTTCCGGCCCAAACCTGCGAGGTACTTGTTGAGATCAGCCTTGAACTCGTAGAGCAGCACGTCGAATTCGCTGTCGTCGAACTTGCCGGCGGTCTCGAGATTCGCGGGATCGACAATAACCGCACCCGCTGATTTCATCGTCGCCAACGCATCATTGATCGTTTTGTCCACAACATCGCTGTAACCAAAGAACTTGCTGCGAGCGACACCGATTCTGGCGCCGCGCAATCCGTTGGCGTCGAGGTATCTCGTGTAATCAGTGATCTGGCCCCGCGAGCTGGCGGAAATCGTGGCTGGATCGCTCTGATCCGGTCCGGCGAGCGCACCGAGCAGAATGGCTGCGTCACGCATCGTGCGAGCCATCGGACCCGCCGTATCCTGGCTGTGGGCGATGGGGATGATGCCCGATCTGCTCAGAAGTCCAAGGGTAGGCTTGATGCCTACAATTCCATTCGCACCCGACGGACACACAATCGAGCCGTCGGTCTCCGTTCCAATGGCCAACGCGCAAAGATTCGCGGACACAGCGCCGCCCGAACCTGAGCTGGAGCCGCACGGATTTCGGTCGAGCACATAGGGATTCCTCGCCTGCCCTCCCCGCCCACTCCAGCCACTGGTCGAATGCGTCGACCGAAAATTCGCCCACTCACTCAGGTTGGTCTTGCCCAATATGATCGCGCCGGCCGCACGCAGCTTGGCCGCAATAAAAGCGTCGCGCAGAGGTATCGAGCCCGACAGTGCGAGAGAGCCCGCGGTAGTCATCATCTTGTCCGCGGTATCGATGTTGTCCTTGATCAGAATCGGAACACCGTGAAGCGGACCGCGCACGCGACCGGATTTGCGCTCCTGGTCCAGCGAGTCGGCGATCGATAACGCGTCAGGGTTCACTTCGATCACGTGACGCAGCGTCGGCCCCTTTCGATCGAGCTCGTCGATGCGATTCAGATAAAGCTGGGTGATCGACCGCGCTGTCATTCGACCCGACGACATTCCCGCTTGCAGATCGGCGATGGTCGCCTCTTCCAGCTCGAACGCCGGAATCGTGAAACCGCGCTTCGCTGCCGCCGAAGATGTCGCCGTCTCAGCAGGCTGGCCCGCGAGTGGTTTTCCGCGCACCGCCATCGCCCCGGCAATCGCGCCGAGTCGCACGAAATTTCTACGATCCATTTTGGTTTACCCCGAGTAGTGGCAGGATGCGGGAGGCGGGAGGCGAGAACGCCCTGTCACGTTCATGGTCGGACTGGCAGCTCTCGCACTTCCCACGTTTCATAAATCCGAGCAGGTCCTGAGAATCGCCCCACAGTTCTGACACACCAACTTGCACTTGAACGCTCTGATATCCGTCGAGCCACAGACATCGCATACCTCCGGCGCTGGCTCATCCAACGCCTCCCGTCTCCCCCCTCCCGCCTCCCTCAATCGAAGTCCAGGCCGAGGTTGAGCGCGGGCGAAGAATGAGTGAGCGCGCCGATCGATATCCAGTCCACCCCGGTCTCGGCGATCAGGCGCACCGTATCGAGGGTCACGCCGCCGGAAGCCTCGGTCACCGCGCGGCCGTCGACCAGCCTCACACCCTCTCGCAGGTCTACCAGCTGCATGTTGTCGAACATGATGACATCGACGCCGATGTCGAGCGCGGCCCGCACCTGATCGAGCGTCTCACACTCGACCTCGATTTTCATTCCCATCGGAGCGAGCGCGCGCGCCCGTTTGACCGCCAGGCCAATGTCACCGTCCACCGTCGCCAGGTGATTGTCCTTGATCAGAACGGAAGACGAAAGATCCATCCGGTGATTCAAGCCACCGCCGGCCCGAACGGCGTATTTCTCCAGCCTCCGGTACAGCGGCAACGTTTTCCGGGTATCGAGAATGTGCGCGCCGGTCCCCGCGATGGCGTCGACGTAGCGCGCGGTCATCGTCGCAATGCCGGAGAGATGCCCAACGAAATTCAGCGCCACCCGCTCCGCCGACAGAATACCGCCCGCATGGCCGGAGAGAAACATCACCGGTGTCTGCGGATCGACCCGCGATCCATCCTCATGATCGACTCTGATGGTGATCGGCGGATCGAGCTGCTCGAATGCTTCCCGCGCCAGGTTGAGCCCGGCAATTACGCCCGCCTGCCGCGAGACCAGCCGGCACCGCGCTCGTCGCGTCGACTTAACAGTTGCAGCGGTAGTGATGTCGTGCTTGGTGTCGTCTTCCTCGAGCGCGACGGAAACGAGCTTGGTCGTCTCCTTTTTCGTGAGGGGAAAGTGAAGACCTTCCTCCCAGAAGAATCCGTGAGCGCCAAGCTCGGTTTCCTTACGTTGATTCATTCGCCGGGATCGTCCGATGCTTCCGGGACTGGTGATAGTGGAGTCTGGCCGCCAATCGCGACCATTCGTTCGATAGCGAGCCGCGCGCGCGATGCAATCTCCTCGGGCACGGTGATCCGATGCTCCAGCCGTTGCAGGGAGCTCAGCACCTTTGGCAGGGTCGTCACCTTCATGAACGCGCACACCGCCCTCTCGTTCGCGGCAAAAAAAGTCTTGGTTGGATTCTCGCGCCGCAGCCGGTGCAGTATTCCAACCTCGGTGGCGACAATGAACTCGTTGTTCGATGAGATGCTCGGGCGCTTGATCATTCCTTCGGTGGAAAGGATCTGCACACCCACCGGATCGATATCGCCAGCCGACACCGCCTCGACGACGCTCGTCGCGCACCCGCACTCGGGGTGAATCAGAAATTCACTGCCGGGGTGCGCCGCGCGCTGCAGCCTGATGTCCTCGGGGTCGATCCCGGCGTGCACGTGACACTCACCCATCCAGACGTGCATGTTCGTTCGGCCAGTGATTCTCCGAACGTGCGCGCCGAGAAACATGTCGGGCAGAAAAAGAATCTCCTTGTCGGCGGGAATCGAGTTCACGATCTCGACGGCGTTCCCGGACGTGCAGCAGTAGTCGCTCTCCGCTTTCACTTCAGCGGTCGTGTTCACGTACGAAACGACCACCGCCCCCGGATGTTCCGCTTTCCAGTCCCTCAGCTGCTGCGCGTCAATCGTCGCCGCCAGCGAACAGCCTGCGGCGAGATCGGGCAGCAGCACGATCTTCTGAGGCGACAGGACCGCCGCCGTCTCCGCCATGAAGTGAACGCCGCAAAAAACTATGACATCAGCCTTGGTCTTCGCGGCTTCGCGGCTCAATCCAAGCGAATCGCCGACGAAATCGGCCACATCCTGAACCTCGGCGCGTTCATAGTTGTGGGCGAGGATAACCGCGTTTCGAACGCGCGCGAGATGTTTGATCTCTTCCCCGAGCGCGGCGTACAGCTTTTGATTCGTTTCTACCATTCTATATGTCGGCCGGTCCACTTTCGTTTGGCGCGCGGGAAATCACTTCTATAGTGCCCACCGCGTGACTCCTTTCTCAACAGCGCGGCGTCGGCGATCAGCAGCGACGTTTGCACCATGTTTGCTTCCTCGGTCGCGCCCGCAGGAAGTCGGGATTGGATCTCCTTCAATTTAGTCAGGCCGAGTCTCAACCCGTTGGCGCTGCGATCGATCCCGCAGTGATCCCACATCACCTGTCTGATGGCGTCGGCGGCGACCTGCGCCGCGCCGCGATCCCGAAGAGCCGCGACCTCCCACTTCCTCTTCCTCGGCGGACTCGGCAGCTTTTTTGTATCGATCATGTCGCGCGCCACACGTTCGGCGAATACCAATCCTTCCAGAAGGGAGTTCGAGGCCAGACGGTTCGCGCCGTGCACGCCGGTTCGCGAAACCTCACCGCAGGCATACAGGCGCGTGAGACTGGCACGGCCGCGAAGATCGGTGACGATGCCACCCATCATATAGTGTGCAGCAGGCGTCACGGGTATCAGATCGACCGCGGGATCGACTCCGCGCGCGCGGCATATAGCAAATATTCCCGGGAAGCGCTTCTCGAACGTCTTGCCCAGTTTCCGCGCATCGAGGAAAACGGTTTTCCCGCCGCTACGCTCCCGAAATATTTCCCGGGCGACGACATCGCGCGGCGCAAGCTCCGCGAGCCGGTGACGCTCCAGCATGAAACGCTTCCCTTCCTCATTCACCAGGATCGCGCCCTCGCCTCGCACTGCTTCCGAAATCAGCTGCAGCGGATTCTCGGGGGTGTCGAGCGCAGTCGGATGAAACTGGACGAACTCCATGTCGGCCAGCTTGGCACCGGCCCGATGGGCGATAGCGAATCCATCGCCGGTCGCCACCTGGGGATTCGTCGTGTACCGAAACAGCTGTCCGCACCCGCCCGTCGCGAGGACCGTCGCATCGGCGATGATCTCGACGGGTTTGCCCGCGACAGCCGCCTTCACGCCGAACACCACTCCGTCCTGCACGATCAGTTCGAGGATGCGCGCCTTCTCCAGCACTTTGATGTGCTCGCTTTCCTTGACGCGTTTGATGAGCGTCCGCGCCACCTCGGCGCCCGTCTGATCGCCGTGCGCGTGGACGATTCGACGGCGCGAGTGAGCGGCCTCTCGCCCGAGCTTGAAGTTCCCGCCAGGCTCGAGATCGAACTGCGCCCCCGCGGTGGCGAGCTCGCGGACGCGCGCCGGACCTTCCTCCACCAGAACCTGGACCGCTTTCGCGTCGGCGAGAGCAGCGCCGGCGGCCAGAGTGTCCTGGCGATGGAGCTCAGGCGAGTCTCCTGCACCCAGAGCCGCGGCGATACCACCCTGGGCGTAGGCAGTCGCGCTATCGAAGAGCGAACGCTTGGTGAGCACCATGACTTCAGCGTCAGCCGAGGCGCGCCATGCAGTGTGAAGACCAGCAACTCCGCTCCCCACTACGAGAAAGCGCGTCCGTATCCGCTCGGCCATATGCCCGTGAAATCAACGTGTAAAGAGAGCGCTTTTGAAGGGCCTCAATGCTTGCGACGCCCTGTCCGGTCGGCGATTCTTCCTTCAGATGCGAAAGCTTCTAATCGTAACCTCCCTCCTCTTAATCGCGCACATCGCCCTTCTCTTCACCCGCCGGAGCGCCAGCGCCGAGGGGACGATGGGTCAGGCGGCAGCGTCGTCAGTTCGCATTGGGATAGTGCTCGACGTCGGCGGGCGCGGTGACAAATCTTTCAATGACGGCGCGTACGCCGGCGCCGACAGCGCTACCAGAATGCTCGGCTCGAACATCAGGTTCATCGAGCCCGGCGAAGGCGCGGATCGCGAAGCGGGACTGAGACTGCTCGCCGCCGAGGGAATGAATCTCGTCATTGGAGTAGGGTTCATCTTCACCGACGACCTCGCGAACCTGGCGAAGGAGTATCCCAATACCGCGTTTGCGGGGATCGACTACGCGCTGGCAACTGACGCGAAGGGCAACGTCATTCCACCACCACCGAACGTGGCCGCGCTCAAGTTCCGCGAGGAAGAAGGATCGTACCTCGTCGGCGCATTGGCGGCGCTCGTCAGCCACACGAAGAAGGTTGGATTCGTCGGCGGGATGGACATTCCACTCATTCACAAATTCGAGGCGGGGTATCGGGCGGGCGTGAAGAAAGTCTGTCCCGATTGTCAGGTGATAGCGCAGTATGCCGGCGTCACGCCCGACGCGTTCAAGAACCCGGGCAAGGGTAAGGAGCTGGCCCTCAGTCAGTACAACCAGGGCGTCGAGGTGATTTTCCACGCTGCCGGGTCGACTGGGCAGGGTGTCTTCGAGGCGGCACGCGCGACCAACAAGCTGGCGATCGGTGTCGACTCGGATCAGAACGACGAAGCGCCTGGGCACGTGCTGACTTCGATGGTGAAAGGAGTGAACACCGCCACGTACGACGCGATCCAGCGGGTGCAGAACCACACCTTCAAGGGCGGGATTTATTCGTTCGGCCTGAAGGAGGGCGGCGTCGGCTACATCTACGACGACCGCAACCGCGCGCTCATTCCCGACAGCGCGCGCGTGAGGGTTGAGGAGCTCAAGCAGGAGATTATCGCTGGACGCATCAAGGTGCCCAGCACGAGATGAGCGAGGCGATCAAACTCGAGCGCATCGGAAAAGCATTCGGCGATGTCGTCGCGTTGAACGGCGCATCGCTCGAAGTCCAGTCGGGGGAGATTCACGCGCTGGTCGGTGAGAATGGCGCCGGCAAATCCACTTTAATGAAAGTGCTGGGTGGCCTGATCAAGCCGGACGAAGGCCGCGTCGATGTGAACGGTCGCGATGTCACCGGCTGGTCGACGAGCGATGCGATTGCCGCGGGCATCGGCATAGTCCACCAGCATTTCATGCTCGTGCCGACACTGACCGTCGCCGAGAATCTGGTCCTGGGATGCGAACCGAAGAGCCGCGCCGGTGTTCTGGATCATCGGCGAGCTGCGGAGGATGTGCGCAAGCTGTCTGCCGGAACCGGGTTGGCAATCGAGCCCGAGCGACTCATCGCAGATCTCTCTGTCGGCGAAGCGCAACGCGTGGAAATTCTCAAAGTTCTTTTTCGCGGCGCCAGAATCCTCGTGCTCGATGAGCCTACTGCCGTTCTCTCTCCGCCGGAAGTCCGCGAGCTGTGGGCAGTGTTGCGGCGGCTGCGCGACCAGGGAGATACGATCATTCTGATCACGCATCGTCTCGACGAAGTGGTTGATCTCTCCGACACAATCACGGTCATGCGCGCCGGCAAAACTGTCGCGCGTATCAAGACGGCTGACACGACCCCAGCTGAAATCGCGCGCCTCATGGTCGGACGCGAAGTGTCACTCTCGGCGGGGAAGAGAGTACAGCCGCTCAACCAGTCGGCCCCGGCAAACTCCGATCAGGGCCTCGTGGTGCGCAATGTCAGCGTCGTCGGCTCGCGCGGCATTCGCGTCGTCGACGACGTCAGCTTCAGCGTGAAACCGGGCGAGATCCTTGGCATCGCCGGCGTCGAGGGAAACGGCCAGACGGAGCTGATCGAAGCAATTGCCGGTCTCCGGTCCGTAGCCGCAGGGCAGATTCTCGTCGATGGCGTGGAGATCACCCGTCACAGCGTCGCCAAACGGCATGACGCGGGTCTCTCGCATATTCCCGAAGACCGACACCGTCGCGGCTTGATCCTCGAGTATACAGTCGCCGATAACCTCATACTCGGCGTCCAGAAGTCTTTCGCCAGAAATGGCGTACTCGACAACGACCGCATCCTGGCGAACGCCTCCGAAGACATTTCGTCCTTCGACATTCGGCCACCCAACCCGATTCTCGAGGCGCGCGCGCTCTCCGGCGGCAATCAGCAGAAGATCGTCGTCGCCCGCGAGATGGGAAGGCAATTCTCGGCGCTGCTCGCGTCGCAGCCAACTCGAGGCGTCGACGTGGGCGCGATCGAATTCATTCACCAGCAGCTGCTCGATGCGCGGGCAAGCGGGAAGGCGATACTGTTGGTCAGCGCCGAGCTCAATGAAGTGTTGGCGCTCTCTGACCGAATTGCGGTGATGTATCGCGGGAAGTTCGCCGGCGTTATGTCGAGCTCAGACGCAACCGAAGAGATCCTTGGCGAGCTCATGATCGGCGCAAGAAAGGGCAACGCCGCGTGACCGCAACGCCGGCGGCAGCTCGCGCCCAGATAATTACGCGCGCCCCGTGGCGAGAGCACGCTGAGGAAGCGCTGATTCCGCCGCTCGTCGCGTTACTGGTGGCGGCGATTTGTGGCGATCTCCTCATTCTGAGTTACGGCCAGTCTCCCGCCGCGGTCTATCGACTGCTTCTCGAGGGAACCTGGGGCAACGCATACGGATTCGGGCAGGTTCTTTATAAGGCGACGACGCTCGCGTTCACCGGGCTCGCTGTCTCATTCGGTCTCCGCGCCGGCTTGTTCAACATCGGCGGAGAGAGCCAGCTCGCGGCGGGAGGATTCGGCGCCGCTCTGACCGGGCTCGCTCTACCGGTTGGCACGCCGCTCATTCTCGCGCTGCCGCTCTGCATGATCGCCGCAGGTCTCGGCGGCGGCGTTGTCGGAGCGGTCCCCGCTTATCTCAAGACGAAGTTCGGCGCACACGAGGTGATCGTGACGATCATGCTCAACTTTGTCGTGTTGGCGCTCCTCAACTGGTTCATCGCCGGGCATCTGCACGTTCCGGAGACGCTCCACACTCCCGAGATCCATGCCGGTGTTCTGCCGCGCCTAGCCGATCTCAGCTCGACATTCCACGGCTCGGCCGCCAATCTCGCACTCATCGTCGCGGTGCTCGTCGCCGCGGCGGTCTGGTTCTATCTCTTCCGCGCGCGCGGTGGATACGAGCTGCGCGCGGTTGGTCTCCAGCCGGACGCCGCCGAGTACGGGGGCATCAGCGTCGGACGGGTGTGGATGCGGGCTCTTACTTTCTCGGGCGTCATCGCCGGGATCGGCGGCATTAACTACGTCCTCGGCTACAAGCATTACTACGAAGATGGATTCGCCAGCGGAGCGGGATTTCTGGGAATCGCCGTGGCACTCGTCGGTCGTAACCACCCAATCGGCGTCCTGATCGCGGCTTTCTTCTTTGCGACGCTCTCGCAGGGCGGACTCGCCATTCACGCTTTCGTGCCGAAGCAGATGATGGATGTGTTACAGGGCGTGGTGATTCTCGCCGTCGCGATGTCCGTGCCCGAAGTGAGACGCGTCCTGCGCAGCGCGCGCCGCACGAGGGAAGCATGAATCCGATCTCCTTCCTGACCCAGATGGTGCGCATCGCCATTCCGTACCTCTTCGCCGCCAGCGGTGGTGTGGTGGCGGAGCGATCGGGTATCGTCAGTCTCACTCTCGAGGGGTTCATGCTGACCGGCGCGTTCGCCGCCGTACTCGGCACCCACTATTCCGGCAGTCCATGGATCGGAGTTCTCGCCGGGATGATCGGCGGGCTGATCTTCGCCATGATCCACGCGGTCGCGACCATTCGATATCGAGCGGACCAGGTTGTCGTCGGCGTCGCTATCAACCTCCTGGCAATCGGCGTTACGAGATTCTTTCTCAAGCTGTTCTTCGCCAGCTCCTCCAACTCCCCGCGCGTCACCGGTTTCGGCGGCAACATCAACGCCGCGGGTTTTGACAACCCCCTCCTCTGGCTCGGCGTTCTCGTCGCGCCTGTCGTCGCGTTCGTGATCTATAAAACTCCGTTCGGTCTTCGCGTCCGCGCCGCTGGCGAGCATCCCGATGCGGCCGAGAGCGTTGGAGTGAGTGTGACGCGGGTGCGATACATCGCGGTCGCAATCTCCGGAATTCTGGCTGCACTCGGCGGTGTGTATCTCGCGCTCGATCAGCATCAGTTTACCGACCAGATGACCGCCGGCCGCGGATTCATCGCCATCTCAGCGGTTATCTTCGGAAGATGGGATCCCATACGCGCCGCTCTCGCCTGCCTGCTCTTTGCCGCCGCCGAGACTTTTCAGATCCAGCTACAGGGCAATCACGCGATTCCATCGCAGTTCGTGGAGATGATCCCTTACCTGCTGACCATCATTGCTCTGGCGGGCGTCGTCGGACGCGCCGTTCCGCCCGCCGCGCTCGGTAGAGCGGAGAGCTGATGCAATCCGGAATTCGCGGTCGGGTATCGCGCGCGGCCAACGCCAAGCTCGCCGTACTCATCGTCACGAATTTCGTGGACATGGTGGGATTGCTGATGATCATCCCCCTGCTGCCCTTCTACGCGCGTGAAATGGGCGGCGGCGCGCTGATCGTGGCGATTCTGATGGGGTCGTTCACCGCGGCGCAGCTCATTAGCGCGCCGTGGTGGGGACGATTCTCCGACAAGTACGGAAGACGCCCAGCGCTCCTGGTCGGCCTCTCAGCGGCCTGCATCGCATATGTCGTGTTTGCATTCGCGACTTCGATCTGGCTGCTGCTGCTTTCGCGCCTGGTGCAGGGTGCCGGTGGTGGAACGGTCGGTGTTATCCAGGCATACGTCGCCGATTCGGTCGAGCAACAGAATCGCGCCAAAGCACTCGGCTGGCTTTCCGCCGCGACCAACGTTGGTGTCGCGATTGGTCCAGCCATCGGATCAGCCGCGCTCAGACTCGGATCGCGTGGTCCCGGTCTGGCAGCTGCGGCTCTTTGTCTGGTCAACATCTTCTTCGCCTGGAAATTTCTGCGTGAGTCTCGTGACATGACCGAGGCCCACGAGAAGAAGCCGCGTGCATCACGCACTGTTATCGCCCACGTCATCACGCACCCGGCGGATCCCGCTCCTCGCCTTATCTGGATCTACGCGATTGCGATGGGCGCCTTCTCCGGACTGATGGCCATACTGGCGCTTTTCCTCGCCGATCGGTTTGGAGTTACACGCGATCGGATCTGGATTTTCTACACTTACGTTGGGGCGATCTCGGTGATCACCCGCGCCGGAATTCTCGGACGCATGGTCGATCGCTACGGCGAAGCATATCTCTCCCGAATCGGCCTGACGCTGCTCGCCACCGGACTGGCCACGCTTCCGCTCGCCCGTGGGTACATCAGCCTCGCCATTTCGGTCGCGCTGATTCCCCTCGGCACCGCGTTCACCTTCCCGTGCGTGACGTCGATGCTCTCACGGGTGATTTCCAGTCGGGAGCGCGGATTGTACATGGGTGTGCAGCAGACTTTCGGCGGATTGGGTCGAGTGATCATCCCACTGTGGGCGGGTTTTTCTTACGACCATCTTGGCAAGTCCGTCCCGCTCTATACCTCGGCGGTGATCGTCGCCGGCGTGATCATACTGGGCTTTGGCATCGACGACGGCCGGAAGGCCGAACTGCGCGTAGCCAGTTAAACGCCTGCCCCACTACTCCGGACTAGGTGGTGCGTAGTCAGGAATGTTCTTGCCCATGAACGCCAGACGCTCCTGGATATCTTCATCCGTCGGATCGAGTGCGGCGGCCAGCATTATGTCGCGAAACGCTTGCCGGTAATAACTCGCGCTGGCGTCCCCTGATGCCTGTCGCCCCAGCTCGTAGGTCACATGTGACCGCTCGCTGAGAGCATCGGCAAATTGTGGTACCTGGGCGAGCACGCTGTTCAAATCAGCCAGAGCGTCTTCGAGCCTGTCGGATCTCGAATTGTAAGCCGCGCGTTGATATCGGAATTCCCAGAGATTGCCATACTGCAGCGCGCGCTGGTACGCCTCGATCGCGTCGCCATCCCGCCCCGCGCGTTCCGCCACCCGTCCCTGATCCCAATCGACGAAGCCGCCGAGTGCGGCGATACGGGGGTTGGTTTTGACGTAAGGCGCGGATTCATCGACGAACGCGTTCATCGCCTTGTATGAGCCGCCCCACCTCGGTAGAAGAACAAGCATGTGGCCCATCCGGAGCACGAAGCTGTTCGGCTGCAGTTTCAGCCCTTCCTGCAGAAATCGCTGTGATGCGCGCACATCACCCTGCTCTCTGGCGAGGTCGATCAACTGCCGGTACGCGACAATCGACTTGGGCTCCAACCGCAGCGCTGCATCAATATCTGCCAGCGACAGCGTGAAGAATTTGTTCATTCGCTGGATCTGGTCCCTCGGCGTTTCGCGGTACAGGGCGCCTCCACGTGCGTTCCACGCCGACGCGCGAAAGAACATCGCGCGCGCGAGACGCGCCGCCGGAGACTTGGGACGCTGCTTCACCCACTCCGTGAGAGGAGGCTCCAATGAAGGAACGGCAATGTCGAACGCGGCGTATGCGTCGAACAGTCGGTACTCGACCCGAAAGTCGCGCAGCACGCTGTCCGAGTACGCAGCGAGCACCCGGTCGAGCACATCATATGATTTGTTCAGGAGCAGCTGGCGGATGGCAAGGCGATTGACCGTCTGCGTCGGATATCCAAAATCCTCTGCCGGATTCACCGCCGGCAACAACACCGAGCTAGTCCCTGCCGGCATTGGCGTCGTGGATGCATTGCTCGCGACGACGGGCGTGACCGGTGTCTGCGGTTGTGCGGGCTGATCGTCGTTCGTCTCGGCATTCTCAGTCGCCGCGGCCCCGCTGGTGATTGCGCGACCCCGCACATCTCGAAGCGTCGCGCTCACATGAAGTGGATTGCACGTCGGACCTTCGACTACGGCGAGCGCGGCGGTGCCATCATTGCGGCCCGTTTCGAAACACGTTTCGTCGCCGTGTTCGTGCGAGGCCGAGGCGCGCCACCCGTGTTCATCGGCCCGCTCGACTGAGAGCTTCACGCCGTCAGGCAGCGTCAACCCAACGATCAGCGACTGGTCGGCAGAGTATCGGAGATTCGTGGCGTAATAAACGTCTTCGGCTGACGCGAGATCGCCGAGCGCGGTCCGCATCTCGTTCCCCTGAATCGTCGACGTGTCCCTTCGGCACGCGGAAAAGGAGAGCGTAGCCGCGAGCGCGAACCACGGAGCGATGTTCGTGAGGGAAGCGGTAGTCCGTTGCATCACCAAATGACGCCGAAACACGGACGTCGCAACCGCGCTTCAAATAGGGGAATTACTTACTCGCTTCTGCCGCTTTCGCCGGCTGCAGCCTGTATCCGGCGTAGAGAAACACTCCACCACACACCAGGAACAGGAGCACTCGCCAGATCGTCTCGACGCTCGCCATGTCGACCAATAACAGGCGGCCAACGACTATCACCATCGTCACGCCGCCGAGCTGGCGCAGCACGCGCTCTCCTCCGCGCTGCCGGCTGACGATCAGTAGAGCCGCGCCGAAAATCGCGTAGGCCGCGGTCACCAGCGGCGGCCACACCGGCTCCAGCAAATTCATGATTACGATGAGCGAGGTCAGATAAGTAAGCCCGGCCAGTACCGCTCCGTGTACGCGTTCCGCGGGGTCGGCGAATAGTTTTCTGCTTATCACGGCGCTCGCGCCCACGGTGACCAACTCGGCGATCACCCAGCGCCAGCGCAGGAGTCCATTGCCGGGTAGTGAAAGGCCATGTCCGATCGCTACTACCAGCGAGATGAGGACCGCGACCTTGGCGATCGCGCGCGGGCCGATCAGCGCTTTTCGGATATAGATCACGATCAACGCGGCATATATCGAGACGACGGCGACACTTTCCGGCGTTGGCGCGATCTTGAGAATTCCGAGCAAGCTCCACAGCGCAGCGGCCGTAAAGATCACTTGCTCGAGCTCCGTATCCTGAATCTTTCGGATTCCGAACGACAGTGCGGCCGATCCCAATCCGACGAGAAGGAGCCCGGATACTTCTGAAGGGATGCTCACCCAGATATTCGCGAGACTGCTGATGGCGAGGATTGGGCTGAGCAGCGTCATCACCCATAGCGCGAGGCTATCCGGCGAGCTTTTCCCGCCGCCGAGGGACTTCGAGAGATTATCCAACCCTTCCATAATCCGCTGTGATGCCTCACTGACCGGAGCAGGCGTGTAGCGATTCGATCCGGTCTGAAGCAACTGCCGCCGCAACGATGGAACGCGGGTGAACGCAGCCCCGGCTAGAATCAGCAGAAACGAAACCGTAATGGCGCCAGGCGTACCAGCGCGAATCACCCCACCCGAGATAGCCGTTCCATTCACCAGAACCCAGAAGGCGACGAAAGTGATCCACAGCGTCGACTGCCAACCGCGCACGAGATAGATGAATATTCCGGCAAATGCGACCGCACCCAGATAGAGCGCGAATGGCGTCAGCGATGTAACCGGCGCGAACAAAATGAAGGGCGTCGCAAAACCCGTGGCGATGGCGATGAACGCGAAGACTTCACTGCGTTCCTGAAGTGAAATCCAGGCCGACGTGAGAGTCAGCACGAAGAAGAGCAGTCGCGCGGACGGAATGGAAATGAGTCCGTACCACACCGACGCGGCGTAGGCGGTGAGATACCACACCGCGAGTGCACCGCCATAGAGCACCTGGCGCAGACCGTGGCCGTGCGGCGTTTTCGCATCTGCATCCACGCGAATTGCCGCCCAGAAAAGACCAGCACCCACGAGCGCGCCGGCGAGCGCGCGAATGGGCGGTGTGATCCAGCCCCTGTCGATGGCGTATCCGTAGAGAAACAGCACCGCGATCACAACGAATCCGATGCCCAGCCGGCTCAGCCACCACTCGGGGCTGCGCGACATGAACCAGCTGGAGACTATTGAGCCGAGGTCTTCACCAGGAACGCGTGGGGAAGGTGCGACACGGACGCCGGAATCGCGCGACGCAGATTCCCGCGTCCCGCGTCCCGCATCCCGCGCGCCGCTTCCCGCCATCGCTTCAACCGACTGCTGAAGCGCGGCGAGTCCGGTCTCGAGTCGAGAAAGGCGATCCTCGATCTCGCGCTCTTTTAGTTGATCCATCAGTC
>Ga0136846_1214205_pt1 | contig 19703 bp, 15 predicted proteins | sample HopSoiMetagenom2_FD_96841 | JGI IMG/M metagenome (GOLD analysis project Ga0136846, IMG submission 96841) | Grasslands soil microbial communities from Hopland, California, USA - 2 Assembly 2016 (version 4) | ecosystem: Environmental > Terrestrial > Soil > Grasslands | place: USA: Hopland...
CCGCCCGGCCCCTTCGACCCGGATCGTGTCCCCGGCCGGGCGTGCGTGGAGCGGTGACCAGCCCCGCGGGCTGGAGTACTGGGTCCGGCTGCACCAGATCTACCAGCGGGAGATCGTCGATGAGCGGGACCGGTTCTACCTGGCCATGCTCCGGCAGCTCGGCATCGAGAAAGGAAAGCCCTTCGCCCCCCATCCGCGGCTGGCGCGCATCCTGGCCGAGGCGACCGCGGCGAGCGAGCTGATGGCCCAGGCGAACTCGTTCGCCAAGCGCTTCCCGGCCGCGCGTTACTGGCCGGACCGGCAGTGGGATCTGGCCGTCCAGCTCGACCACTCCGATCAGCGCGGCCCCGGCTATGACCAGCTGCTGGAGCGCGCCGCCTGGTTCTATGAGGCGGTCAGCTTCTCCGAGGCGATGAAAAGCCAGACCCCCGGCGCCGGGCAGGCCTACCTGGGCGCCTACACCGACGCCAGCGGTGACTGGCTCGACGGCGCCCAGGACTACACGCTGCACATACCGGCCGACCCGCCCGCCCAGCTGTTCTGGTCGGTCACCGTCTACGACATCGGGACCCGCTGCCTGATCGACAATGACCAGCAGCGCGGTGACCGGGGCTCCCGTGACGCCGGCCTGGCCCGCAACCCCGGCGGCTCAGTCGACGTGCACTTCGGCCCGGCCGCTCCGCCGGGGCGGGAATCCAACTGGATCCAGACCATCCCGGGCCAGCACTGGTTCTCCTACTTCCGGTTCTACGGCCCGCTGGAAAGCTACTTCGACCGCAGCTGGAAACTCGGCGACATCACCCCCGTCACTACCCAGACGCCATAAATGACCGGAACAGCGGCACGCTGGCGGAACACCGACCGCCGGATCTGGCGGCCCGCATGATGAGATGGCCGGTGTTCACATCGCTGGGCGGGTACCGGCCGGGGTGGCTGCGCGGTGACCTGATCGCGGGCCTGACGGTCTGGGCGTTCCTGGTCCCCGAAGCGCTGGCGTATGCCTCCATCGCCGGGGTATCACCGGTCGTCGGCCTGTACGCGGCACCGGGCGCGCTGATCTTCTACGCGGCGTTCGGCAGCTCCAGGCATCTCGTCGTGGGCCCGATGGCCGCCACTGCGGCACTGTCGGCGGCTGCGGTAGGCAATATCGCGGCGGGCAAGGCCGGTGTTTTCGCGGCGCTGACTGTGACGCTGGCCCTGACCACTGGCGCGCTGGCGCTCGCCGCGGGCCTGGCGCGGCTGGGGTTCGTAGCAAACTTCATCTCCGAGCCGGTCATGAAAGGTTTCATCGTCGGCCTGGCGCTGACCATCATCGTCGGTCAGCTGCCCAAGCTGGCCGGCGTGGAGAAGGGGTCCGGCGACTTCTTCCGGCAGCTGTGGGATTTCCTGACCCGGCTCGACCAGATCAGCTGGCTTACCTTGCTTGTCGGGCTCGTCTCGCTAGCGATAGCGCTGATGCTGCGCAGATTCGCGCCGGTGGTGCCCGCGCCGCTGGTGGCCGTGGCGTTCGGGATCCTGGCCGTGTACCTGTTCCACCTCCAGCACCATGGCGTGAAGATCGTCGGTCATATCAGTAGCGGCCTGCCGTCGTTCGGCCTGCCCAGCGTCCCGTCCGCGGACTACCTCAAGCTCGCCGGGCCAGCCGTCGGGGTGATGCTGGTCGGGTTCGCCGAGGGCCTGGGCGCAGCGAAAACCTATGCCGCCAGGAACGGATATGAGATCAGCCCGAACCGCAAGCTGATCGGCCTGGGCGCCGCCAACATCGCCAGCGGCCTGTCCAGCGGCATGGTGGTGAACGGGTCCCTGTCGAAAACGGCGGTGAACGGCTCGGCGGGTGCCCGGACCCAGGTCTCCGGCTTGTTCGTCGCCGTACTGACCGTCCTGACGTTGCTGTTCCTGACCGGCCTGTTCCAGAATCTGCCGGAAGCGACGCTGGGCGCGATCGTAATCGCTGCGCTGGTCGAACTGGTGGACATCGCATCACTGCGTGTCCTTTACCGGACCTATACCTCGCGCCTCGGCCAGATCTACGGTCTCGCCGCCCGCGCCGACTTCATCGCCGCGCTCGCCGCGCTGCTGGGCGTCCTAGTCTTCGACACCCTGCCGGGGCTGTTCATCGGGATCGCCGACTCGCTGCTGCTGCTCTACCGGGTATCGCGCCCGCACGTCGCGGTCCTGGGGCAGGTGCCCGGCAGCGATGGCCGGTGGGCGGATGTGACTGGTCACGCCGAGGATCACACTGTGCCGGGGGTGACGGTGCTGCGGGTCGAATCCGGGCTGTTCTTCGCCAACGCCGACCACATCCGCGCCGCCATTCTGCATGCCGCCACAGCTGATCACGCCCGCGCGATCGTCCTGGACTGCGAGACCATCCCGTCCATCGACGTCACCGCAGCCCGCATGCTCAACCAGCTGACCGCCGACATGAAAAGCCGGGGAATACGGCTCGTAGTCGCCCGCGACATCGGCCAGGTCCGCGACATGCTCGCCCTCGCCGACCAGGCCAGCAGCGCCCCTGAGTACTTCGGCTCCGTGGCCGAGGCCGTGAACGCCGTCCGCTCCGGCCCATCCAGCGGATCTGAGGTGGCCGATTGACGGGGGCCAGTCCATCGTTCTGTGAGCCTCTTCGATCACCTGGAAGGCAGCACAGATACGGGCGGTACCGTCACCAGCAACCGGCAACCGATTCAGCCAGGAAGCGGAGTCGACATGCTAAGTCAAGCCATCGGTGATCTGCTGCCTTCCGCAGTGGGCGTCGCCCTCAGTCCGGTGCCGATCATCGCCGTGATCTTGATGCTGTCCACTCCCCGGGCACGAGGAAACGGCCCGGCATTCGCGCTCGGCTGGATTGCCGGCCTGGTGATCGTCAGCGTCATCGTCCTCATCGTCGCCGCCGGTTCTAAGAACCCCGGCAGCACCTCGTCGGATGTCGTGAACTGGATCAAGGTGGTTCTGGGGGTGCTGTTCCTGGCGATGGCAGCCAGGCAGTGGACCAGCCGGCCGAAGAAGGGCCAGGAGCCCGCCATGCCGAAGTGGATGCAGGCCATCGACGGGTTCACCCCGGCCAAATCGCTGGTGCTGGGCGGCGCCCTGTCGGGTGCGAACCCGAAGAACCTTGCCCTTACCCTCGCCGCAGCGGCGTCGATCGCCCAGGCCGGGCTCAGCGGTGGGCAGAGCACCATCGCCGTGGCGGTCTTCGTCGTCATCGGTTCGCTGACGGTGGCTGGGCCAGTGCTGTTCTTCCTCATCGCCGCTCAAGCTGCCGCCAGGCCGCTTGAGGCGATTAAGGAATTCATGTCGGACCACAACGCCGTCATCATGATGGTGGTGCTGCTGATCCTCGGCGCGAAGCTCGTCGGCAACGGGATCACCGGACTCGCCAGCTGAACCACCAGGACACCCGAAAGGGGAACGACATGCCAGGTGCCATCACCGGGCTCAGCATGAGCGAGCAAGAGGTCACCGATGCCTATATCTACGTGCTGGGGCGCTACCTGGTGATCCGCCAGGAACATCTTGACCTGTCCGAGAGCGGCACCGGTTACAACGTCATCAAGCACAACCCGCCTGTGCTCGCCGGGTCGGACTCGGGTGCCGCGCCGGCTTTCGTCAACCCGAATCTCGACGTTGTGTACTCAGAAGCCTGGATCGCCGTAGACGACGACACGCCTGTCATCCTGGAAGTACCTGAGGTGCCGGCCGGGTTGTACTACACGGCCCAGATCGTCGATGAGTGGGCGGAGATCCTGCATAACGTCAACGAGCGCAACTTCCCCGGCCACCCTTCCGGCCGGTTCGCGATCTGCCTGGCCGGTTCCAGTCCGGTTGTCCCGGCCGATTGCGTCCGGCTGGATATCCCGACAGCCAAGGCCAAGCTGCTCGCACGGGTCGAGATCGGCGATGACCTTGACCGGGCGGTGCAGCTCCAGCACGGTTTCGCACTCACCTCCACCGGAACTGCGTCGATCACCCCGGCCGTCCGCATCGAGCAGTTCACCAACCGGGAGCTGCCAGGCGCCTGGATGTTCACCCAGCCGCGCCTCGGCCAGGCCCTGGCCGCAGCAGATTCTTGTCCCCGAACTGGCGACGTGCGCCCGCTGGCCGACAAAATCGCCGCATTCGCCGCAGCCAGCGACGACAACCTTGCCGCTACCGACGAGCTCATGCACACCGTGGCGATTCCGGGGTTCTTCCGGCACCTCGCGGGCTTCAGTGTCCCGGTCAACGGCTGGGGGTCGACCGGCAACCGGCACAACTTCGGCGACGACTGGGGATTCCGCACAACGGCCAACTACGCCGGAATCTGGTGGAATTCGGCGCTCGAAGGGCTCTACCTCCTGCTCACCCCCGACTCAAAGGGACACTGGCCCAGCGGCGACGGCAACTACACAGTCCACTTCGCCGGCCATGACAACCCGGCGCTGCACGCGAAATCGTTCTGGTCCCTGACTCTGTACTCGCACCCCGACATGTACCTGGTGCCCAACCCGATCAGGCACTACTCACTCGGACGGCAAAGCGACATCACCCGAGACGGCGACAGCTTCACTGTCTATATCGGACCAGAACTGCCCGAAGGCGCACCCGAGACCAACTGGCTCCCGACCCCGAAAGGGAGCGAGTTCACCATGTGCCTGCGCCTCTACCAGCCCGCCGACGATGTGCTTGCCGGCCACTGGAGCCCGCCGCCGCTCGTCAAGGCGACCTGATGGCAGCGACCTCACCGGCAGTCCCGCTGGCACGGATCAACCGCTGACCGGATTGCTGCCGTTCCGCATCGCAGGGCGACGTTCCGGAGCATGGGCTGCGGTCCAGAGCCGGGCATTTCCCGCAGGTTCCCGTTCCTTCTCCCCGGCTTTCTCGCAGGCGCGAAATCCTGGTGAGTAGGCGCCGCGTCATGGCTCAGCGAAGCTGACCGCACAGCGACGCCGCAAGCGGCCTGTGCCGGGGCGGCACCATGCGACGAGCGATCACTAACCGGCGGTCGCGAACTCGGTGAGCCACGCCACCGCCGACCTGGAGGCCGCCGGGATACGGCTGCGGCCCGACACCATCGCCCGCCGCATCGACGTGGCCGACCGCAAGCTCCTGGTCACCACGGCTGGAGGCGGCGAGGAGGTGCTCGGCTACGACAAGCTCGTCGTCGGTACCAGGCCGTCCCGGGCCGCCCGCCCATCGGCGGCCTGGCCGGCCCCGATGCTCTCGGTCCCGTCGACGGGATGCACCTGCTGCATTCGATGGGCGACACCTTGCCGACGCCGGGGCCACGCTCGGGGTCAAGGGAGCGATCGCGGTCGATCCGATAATGCGGACCGGCCTGCCCGATATCTTCGCCGCCGGAGACTGCGTGATTACCCACCACCGGCTGCTCGGCGAGACGTACCTGCCGCTGGGAACCACCACGCACAAGCAGGGCCGGGTCGCCGGGGAGAACACCCTCGGCGGCACCCGCCAGTTCGCCGGGAGTCTGGGCACCCAGGTCGTCAAGATCTTCGGCCAGGCCGCCGCCCGTACAGGCCTGCGCGACCACCAAGCCGCCACGGCCGGGTTCGACCCGGGCACCACCGAAACCCAGGCCGATGACCACAAGGCCTACTACCCGGGCAGCCACCGCATCAACCTCCGCGTCACCGGCGACCGCGCCACCGGGAGGCTCCTCGGCATGCAGCTGTTCGGCCACCAGGAAGCCGAGGTCGCCAAGCGCGTCGACATCGCCGCCGCCGCCATCTTCCACGGCATGACCGTGGACGCGGTCAGCGACCTGGACCTGTCCTACACCCCGCCGCTCGGCAGCCCTTGGGACGCCGTCCAGATGGCCACCCAGGCCTGGGTCCGCCAGACCCGGCCACGCTGAACTTCCCCGCTCAACGCGCAAAGGAGCACCACCGTGCCAGGCATACCGCCCAGCGCGGCTCCAGAACCCACCGCCCAGCACAGCTTCCGCAGTAGCCGCAGCCAGCCCCGGCGGCCACGCGCCCACCCTCACCGGGGCGGGGATCGACGTTCGACGCCGTTCTTCTCCGTGGCCTTCGCCCGGTACCAGCAGCAGCATTCCCGCGTGACTATCGGCTACTCCGAAGTGGGCAGCAGCGCGGCCATCACCGCGCTCAACCCGGGCGTGTCCCTGGGCTCGAACCTCAGATCCGTCAGCGGCTAGGGTGCTGGCTTGGCATGTCTGGCACCCAGCCGGCCTGGATCGCGGATGAGGCCTGGGCCAGCCTGTCAGGCTGGCCCAGGCCTCTCATTCTGGTCAGATCTGGATGCGCAGGATCTGGCCTTGCCCGGCGCCGGAGCCGAAGCCCTTGTTGGAGACATAGAACGCTCCGTCCGGGCCGACTGTCATGCCGGTCGGGAACGTCAAGCCCGAAACGACCGTCTCGGGTGGACCGTGCCGGTCGACCCGTACGATCGCCCCGGTCCCCGGGGTCGGGGCGCCTGCGGCGGTGCTCATCTCCAGCGCGTACAGCTTGCCTCCGCGGAAGGCCAGCCCGAGGACCTTCTCTACCCCGGTCGCGCGGACTTGGAGCGTGCGGTGGCCGGTCAGCCGCCATACGTGCTCATCACCGGCACGATCTGTGGGATCAAACACGCCCAGGTTCGCGATGTAGATGCCGCGATGGTAGGTCAGCGCAGTGGGAACCACGTGCCCCTGGCTCGCCGAGATGTCGATCACCCGGCTGATCGTGCCGGATTGCGTGACCCGGTCGAGCTCGCCGTGGTTGGAGTCCATCGGGTACAGGGCACGACCGATGGCGATCATGCTGTACCACGTCCCGTCTGGGTCGAAGTCCTCCGGATCAGGATGGGCAACCGGATGCGCCATCTGGAAGGCGCTCAGGTTTGCGATCAGCTTCCACCGGCCGTGGTGACCCACCTTGATGACGCCGTTCGGGACGGTCGGCACGCCGTGCGAACAGCCGGCGCCGGACAGCAGCGCGTAGAGCTGGTGGCCGATGAAGGCGACACTGGAGACGCCGCTGACCAGGCTGCCGCTGGCCGGGTTGGTCTGGGTCGAGGGCAGCGCGTTCACCACCGTCGTGACCACGCCGGCCCGGCTGATCTTCGAAATGCGCCCGCCGCGCACCGGATCATTGGTGCTTCCGGTATAAGGGGCAGCCGCACCCGCGGCCTGCGGGCACAAGCCAACCGTTGAATGGGTGCCGCCAAGACCACCTTCAGCGACATACAGGTTTCGGTCGGGCCCGAATGTCAGCCCACGCGGATTGTTGAGGCCTGTCGCGAAAACAGAGACCACTGTGGCGCCATGGTGGCGCGCGGTCAGCTGGCGAGCGGATGCTTGGCCACTTCCCGCCAATCCCAAAGAACCGGCGAATGCGACGGCGAGCAACACCGTCAAGAACCGTCTCATCTTGCCCCCCTTTCACAAGGGATCGTGACTTAATGTGCGTTCGTGACGCAATTCGCGGGGAGGCGTTTACGGACACTACACCCAGACAATCCGCAGATGCAACAATCAGGACGAGTGGACATCAAGTTCGATGGCTGTCCGCCGCTTGGACTAACGGCGGCCGACGGGAGGCCCTTACCGCCGTCTGCGGTGTCATGACCCACGAAGAGGCCGTCGATGGTTGGCCAGCTGTCCGGGTTCATACCGGCACGGCGACAGGACCGTCGTGGCCCGCGGCACCGCCGTGGCGCACCTGCCAACCGGGAGTGGTCATCGATCCCGGTCGCGACCTTGATCTCGGCTCCGCCGACCAGGAAAACCTGGCCCATCATCCATCTGCCACAAGTCCATCGCCCGCGGCCGCCCCGACCGCCGTAATCCTCCCGTCGGCGCCGCCTGCGCGCGGCTACCGGGCCATGACGCACCAGCGCCAGCTGCATCGCCACGATCCGCGCCTCACCAGCGCGGGCATCTGATGCGGGCACGACGCCGGCCGAAGGCCGGTCCGCCCGCCCACCCACGTCCCGAAGCCAACGCGCGAGGAAATGTACCAGCTACTTACTCTGGCTGACCTACCTTGCAACGTCCGTGGACGTCCGCCGACGTCCGCTGGTGTCAGGCGTCGTTGTTACTCAGTTGGTTATTCACCGGCTCGGGGCGCCGCCAGCTTCTGATCCGCAGATCATGCCGCTGGTGCCCATAGTTTCCACATGTCTGACGTGGTGGGGATGGCACTCACCAGTGTGCGTTGTTAGCCTGTGTTCCGCGGTGCTGTACGGCCAGGTTCACGCCGGTGCAGACCAAGATCTGGTGATCTGAGGGGGAACCAGTTATGGCGAAGTACGTGTGCTTCTTCACCTACACCAGCGACGCGTGGGCACGGATGATCCAAAGCCCTGGCGACCGGACCGCCACGATACGGCAGGTGGCTGACTCGCTGGGCGGGTCAGTTGAGTGCGTTTACTGGATGTTCGGCACTCACGACGGGATGGTCATCATAGATGTTCCCGACTCGGTCAGTGCCGCCGCCATGAGCGTCACCGCTGGCAGTTCGGGTGCCTTTAAGACAATGGAGACGCGTGAGCTGCTGACTCAAGAACAGCTCGGCCAGGTCCTGTCGCGATCGAAAGATGTCACGCAGGCTTACCAGCCCCCGGGCCAGCAAAGCTAGCGCGGTCGGTGCGCTTCGCGAATTCGGACCTTCTGCTTTTCAAGAGAATGCGCCAGTCCATGCGAGCCCACCACAGGCCGCTTGAGCAGGCCAAACGATGTATTTAGGGCCCTCGGTGTCCAGGATTGACCTCTCGCGTCCACAACCGTTGTTAGCACTGTGTTAGCAGGTGGCCTCTGGCCAGAGAGCAATTCAACTTGACCCTCCGCCTCTGAGGCGGGGAGTCAAGCTCGCGCGGTCACTACCGCGGCGCGTCTCCCACGTTTGATTCGCTGGCGTTAGCCTCTGTTCAAGCTGGATCGCGGGGCGACGCCGCGACAGCACCTGCACGCCGGGCGGTGCGCCTTCGGTGACGCCGGACCGCGGTGACGATAACGAGCGCCCCGGCGCCGAGCCCAATAACCAGGATGGCGACATCGTGCCATGTATGGTGGCCTGTGGCGAGCCTGCCCACCCCGTAGGCGCTGGCCGCCAGCGCCACCGTCCACATGAGCGAATCGAGCAGGTTCCAGAAAGCGAACCGGTACGGCGGCATCTTCGCCGTGCCCGAGACGATAGCGGGGGTGACGAATACCGCCAGCCGGCCCCACCGGGCATACAGTCCCTCGCCGCGCTCCATGATCTTCTCCCGGCGTGCCTGGTGCCTGCCGGGGCGTTCCAGCAACTGCCGCCCCCAGCGGCGGCCGATGGCGTAGCCGCAAAGCCCGCCTGCCTCACCGGCGACGACTGCCACGGCGATCACCGCCGCCAGGTCCAGCCGCCGCTGGCTGGCGGCCACCGCGGCAGCCCCCAGGGCAGCCGTGCCGATAGCAGGCACGCCCGCCCACGAGGCCGCAACCAAGACGAACAGCAGCAAGTACTGCCACCACGTGTTTCCCAAGCCTGCGGCCACTATGTGCTCCCGCCTCACCTGACGGTACTCCAAGCTTCCGGTCAGGCCCAGCAGCTCCGAGGTCCCGGTGAACAGGCAGTTGTGCGGGTTGACAGAATGACAAGCTCCTCCCGAGCGTGCTGACCAGGTGCATGGCGCCGCTGCGGAAGACCCAGATCGTCCCGGCTGACGTCCGCGGGATCGGTGGACACCTGTGGGTGGGGAGCTCGGCGAACCGGCCGACCTCTCTGAACACCCCCTGGCGACCACGACGCCGCTGACGGCCGTGCCGGGTATTGATACCCGGCACGGCCCGCGAACACGCTGACCCCGCCGGCTGTCTCGCTCCCACTCATCGCTGCGGCCGCAGGCATGGCTGGCGCGGCCGAGATAGCCAGCGCGGTCCCAGCGGCCAGTGGTTTCATGCCTTGATCGTTCGGTCGCCTATTCTCGGGCGAGCATGGCTACGGCTTCACGCTCGAGGTCGATGTAGGGGTCGCCGCTGACGTCGACGGCGACGCGCTTGATGGTGCCGCCGATGAAGTTGTGCGGGTGAGGGCCCGGGTAGTCGTCGGTGACGGGTTCCCCGCTGTCGCGGCCCACGCACAGGCCCTCGCCTGCCAGGGAGAACGAACCGGGCTGGGTCTTGATGCGGCCTTCGCCGACCTTTGTGTCGCCGTGGTAGAGGGACAGGATCCCGGTGGACACATGGGGCGGGTCCTCGCCGTCCTTTTCGAAAGACGCCGAAAGGATCAGATTCTGCCCGGTGGGCAGGTCCTCGGTTGCGTCGATCTTCTGCTCCATCATGCCGACGAAGTTGTAGGCGTAATGCAGCCGGTTGTCCTTGACGTACAGGGCATGCCCGCCGAAGCGCGAACCGTGCGCGAACAGCACACCCTGCGCGCCGGGGGCGGGTATGTCGGCCAGCGCGCCGATGGTGTAGGAGCGGTTGCGGACGTTCACCGCCTGCGCCTCGGGCACCTCGGCGGTGCCGGGGAAGTAGACATAGCGGTCGCGGGGCGAGGCCAGCTGCGGCCGCGGCGTGCTGAGGATCTCCAGCGGGGACCGGTCATCCAGCGGGAACGCCCCGTTGTCGCCAGCCTCCGCGAACCACAGGTTCACCAGTTCACGGAGCTTGTCCGGGTGCTCGGCGGCCAGGTCGTGCAGTTCGGCGCGGTCGGTATCGGTGTGGTACAGCTCCCAGGTGTCGTCGTTGAAGTCGCTCCACCCGCTGAGCGTCGGGTGGGTAGTAACCGCCTTCCAGCCATCATGCCAGATCCCGCGGGAGCCGAGCATGGAGTAGAACTGGGTCTTGCGCGCCGACGGCGCAGACGGATCGTCCACGCTGTAGCGCATGGTGACCCCATCGAAGCGGCTTTGCACGTGGCCCTTGATCGTGGCCGGCGCCTGCACCCCGAGGGTGTCCAGGATGGTCGGCACGATGTCGATGGCGTGATGGTACTGATGGCGCAGCTCGCCCCTGCCCGCCGTGGCCCTGGGCCAGGAGATGATGCACGGGTCGGCGGTGCCGCCGTTGAACTCGTACCGCTTCCACATCTTGAACGGCGTGTTGAACGCCATCGCCCACCCGTTCGGGTAATGGTTGTAGGTCCTGGTCCCGCCCAGCTCATCCAGCATCGCCAGGTTCGCCTGCATATTGTCGGGGATGCCGTTCGCCATCAGGTTCTCGTTCACTGACCCGTCGGGGCCGCCTTCGCCGCTGGCCCCGTTGTCCGACACCAGGATCACCAGCGTGTTCTCCCGCTGCCCGGACTCCTCCAGGTAGTCAAGCAGCCGGCCGATGTGATGGTCGGCGTGCGCCAGGAACCCCGCGTACACCTCGGCCATCCGCGCGAACAGCCGCTTCTCCTGCTCCGACAGGGAATCCCATGGCCGGGTGACGTCCAGCGGCGGGAACGGCTGGCCCGCAGGCCCCGTGCGGGTCTCCGGGGTACCGATCGGGTTGACCGGGGGAAGCTCGGTATCGGCCGGGACGATCCCCAACTGCTTCTGCCGAGCCAGGGTCTGCTCCCGGATCGCCTCATACCCCATGTCGAAACGGCCCTTGAACTTGTCGGCCCATTCCTTGGCGACATGGTGCGGCGCGTGGGCGGCGCCAGGCGCGTAATACAGGAGGAAGGGCTTGTCCGGCGCGACCGTCTTGGCGTCCTTGATGAACTCCAGCGCCTTGTCGGTCAGGTCCTCGGTCAGGTGGTAGCCCTCGGCCGGGGACTTCGGCTGGTCCACCGGGTGGTTGTCGTAGACCAGGTCCGGGTACCACTGGTTCGTCTCCGCCCCCAGGAACCCGTACCAGCGCTCGAACCCCCGCCCGGACGGCCAGTTCCGCCGCGTCGAGGCGACGTTCATCTCCACGGTCGGGCACAGGTGCCACTTGCCCACCATGTAGGTGTTCCAGCCTTGCTCGCCCAGGATCTCGGGCAGCATGCCGTTTTCCGGCGGGATGGTCCCGCTGGCATTCGGGAACCCGATCGCGGCCTCGGTGATGCACGCCATTGAGTTGCGGGTGTGGTTGCGGCCGGTCAGCAGGCACGACCGGGTCGGCGAGCACAGCGCCGTGGTATGCCACTGGGTGTACCGCACCCCCTCAGCCGCGATCCGGTCGATGTTCGGCGTCTCGATCGGCCCGCCATAGCTGCTCATCGCGGAAAAGCCCACATCGTCCAGCACGATGTACACCACGCTCGGCGCCCCGTCAGGGGCCTTCGGCGGCTCGAACGGCGACCAGTCCGGCACCGAATCACGGATGTCGACATTGATCGTGCCCTTGAACTGCTCGCTCACTACACTGCCACCTCGCCTGAAGACGTCTCGCTGGCTTCCCCGACGTGATCATTCAGAAATCCGGCGGGGCTGGCATCATCCACGCGGCTCTCGCGCCCTCACGACGTTCGGCACACTCATCCTCGCAGCGTCGTTACCAGCCGGGCATCCCCCCGCCGGGGTGAGAACCCCGCCATGGACAGCACCGACCGGGCAATAAATCTCCGCCCGGCTGACACCCACTGCCGTTCGTGATCCACGACGCCGGCGTCCTGCTCCCCGTGACAGCGGGAGGCCAGCTGGCCCTGAGTCAGCGATACTTCATCCTGCGGCCGACCGCAGTGCTGAAGCCCGGTGCATGGAACCGCCCGCACCGTAAGAGAACCCTCCGGAACGCAGCCAGAACTTGTCGCAGATGGCCAGAGCATCCTGGCGGCAAGCAGTCGCTTTCCACCAGAAGGGCTACGAAGAGTTTTGCTGTGCCATTACCGTGCCAGCCTGTTACATCACCGCTGGAAGGCGATCGGCGGGAGCATCCCTGATGCGACCAGAAGCAACGCTGAGCCATCCAGATCGTACGACGCGGCCCTAACTGCAACGGGAGTTAGACATCCGGGTAGATGGTGGCCCAGTCGGCGGCCATGTCGATCACGGTCCACTTGTGCTCGGCGGCGGCGAGGATCTGGCCGGTGCCGCTGCCCAGGATTGGATCTCGGTCATAGGCGTACTCCCGGTCACCGTCGGTATGGTGGACGACCAGTTGCAGGGTCCGGCACGGGCTGGCTGCGGCCCACTGAAGCATGGCCAGATCGCCATCGGTGTTCCCGGCGGCCAGGATCGGGCGCTGCCCGACGTGCCGGTGGATCGAGCTGGGCTTCTGCGGGCCGTCGTCGACGACCTGGACGGTAGCGCTTTTGACAAGTTCGGGCCCGTCGTCGCCGACACGGAAGTCGGTGGCGCCGACGCTGCCGATCACCCGGTGCGGGGGCAGCCCGTAGACATCGCCCGCCCAGGCCCGCATGAAGTCGGTGCCGCCGCCGGAGAAGATCCAGCAGGAGAAGCCACGGCGGTCCAGCAGGCCGAGCAGCTCCAGCATCGGCTGGTAGACCATCGCCGGGTAGGGCCGCCCGAACCGCGGGTGCCGGGCCGAGGCCAGCCAGCTACGGCACGCGGCGTCGAATTCATCGGTGTTGATGCCCGCGTGGGTGAGCGCCACCAGCTTCATCAGGGCCGACATCCCGCCCGCGTGCAGCTCTTCGAGGCTAGTGGGATGGCCCAGCTCAGCCGCCCGGTCCAGCGCGAACACCAGCTGAGCGTACGCGGGCTGTTCGGTCCACAGCGTGCCGTCATTGTCGAAGACCGCAATACGGTCGCGTTCGGGGACGAAATCCGGCGAGTCATGATCGGTCACCGCTTCGACGAACCGCATGATCGACTGCTTCGCGGTTGTCTCACGCCAGCTCGGCAGCTCATCGGTGCTCACGGCCCGCTCCCCCGTGCCTGATGCTGATCTCGGCCCTGATCGGCTCATCACCCGGAGCTTAGGCGGATTGTCCTGCAGACGACTCATCCCGTCCGGGTGATCCGCCTAAGAAAACACCGCTCCTCGTCGGACAGCCATAGCGTGCCGCAAGGTAACGAAGCGTGATAGGCGGGTCGAATCTCCTCCGACGCGATCGGACGGCGCTTGTCGGGATGCTGGGTGAACTCGAGCACCGGCAGGCCGCCGTTCGAATTGACGGCCGCCAGGAGCGGCCGACGGCTGAAACCCAGGCTCCGGCACATGGCACCGGCGAGCCTGCAATAGAGCGGACCTCTCACTCCCCGGTACCCGCGGCGGCCGGCTGCAGAACTCTGTCCCCGCCTGCGCGTACCCCTGTCAACGCTTCACCTGCGCCCTCACGGACGCCTGCGCATGACTCGGGGCCGTCGTGGCTCGCTAGGCCTTCGACGTAGAGCTCTTTCATCTCCTCCTCCAGACCGGTTTATCCCGGCGCACGCCTCTTCGTCCCGAAGCCAACGCGCGACGTTACTGACCACCACTCTTACTCTTTCTGACCTGCCTCGGACCGTCCGTGGACGTTCGCTGGTGTCCGCCGGTGTCTGCGGCGGTTGTTACTCATTTAGTTACTCACCCGCCAAGGGCGCGGTACTGGCCGACGGTGCCCGAGCGCTTCGCTTCCGCTTCGTTCACCACCCTGGCCTGGAGTGCGGTCGGCCTATATCGTTTGACCTCCGGGCCATGGACAGGGAGGGATAAGTCATGGCGATCGAACTGGTGCCGTTGTGCACGATGCGGATTCAGGCCAAGCCGCCAGTAGAGGTCGGCGCGGGACCGGCCGGAACGCGGATCATCTTTGAGGAAGCAGGCGTCGAGGTCCACGGAGACCGCCTGCGCGGGCAGCTGGAGGGATCTGCTAGCGACTGCGTGCTCGTCGGCCCGGACGGGACGGGGACGGTGGACGTCCGCGTGACGCTTCGCACCGATGACGGCGCGGCCATCTTCGTGCAGTATCAGGGCCGGGTGGACCTGTCGCGGGGTTTTCAGTTCCCGCTGACGGCCTACGTGGCGCCGCGCTTCGAGACCGGCGACGAGCGCTACGCGTGGCTGAACCGGATCCAGGCGGTGGGCAAGGGCACCGTCAACGAGGGTCTATCGGTTGACTACGAGTGGTACGAGGTCCGCTAACTGCGGCTGTTACCGAGTGGATGCTCCGGCACAGCCGCGCCCACTACCTGCTCACTCTGGCGTTGACCTGCTGGATTAACCGTCAACGATGCGCAGCAAGCGGCGGGCGTTGAGCATCGTTGTAAAGCCAAAATAAGGCAAGCCATGCCAGGCTATGCACCAAGTGGTCGGACCCGCGCGGGCGGCTAGTGACCGGCAGCGGTGCCGAACAGCACGATCGTCAGACCGCCAGCCAGGAGATAAAACACGAGCCAGAGGAAGAACGACCTTTCCTCAAACCAGTCGGCCAGTCGACCGAGCAGCAGAATGATCCCGACGACGACGACGATGCCGATGACTAGTTCCATGATGTGTCTCCGCTCGTAGCCCGGGAAATCGGGGCCAATGTAAGTACGAGTGAATGCGGCTAAGCGGAAATACATCCCCCGGGAAGGCAGCTGATCATTACCTCGGTGCGCGCCCGCGAGGGCAGGCTAGTGCGCTGACACAAACGGGCCTGCACCGCCGCCGGTACCGCATGACCGACCAGGCCGAGCAGGTGGTGGCGTCCTTACTGCTGGGGAAGGAGGTCGAGATGGTTAGCAGGCGCCCGGCAGATCGGCCCCGGGGGTTATCGGGTACTCGACGAAGTTCACTTCGCTGGTCCCAGGCACGGTGATCATTACGTCGTCTGGAGCCTTCCCGACGATGGCGAACCCCGCGTTGAGGTCGCAGGAGTCGCCCGCCGTCACCTGGTACTGGCCCGCCGGGAGCTGGATTGCGTACCTCCCGCTGCCGTCCGTTATCACGTGGGCTTCCTTCTCGTAGCTGGCGTTCACGAGCCATCCGAACCGGACATATGCATTCGGGTATGGCTCCCCCATGTCGCGGCGCGTGATTAGCCCGGACACCGTGCTATAGGCGCCACTGCTCGGACCGGCGCTGCTCGGACCGGCGCTGCTCGGACCGGCGCTGCTCGGACCGGCGCTGCTCGGACCGGCGCCGGACGAGCAGGCCGCTAGTCCCAACATCAGGATCACGACGAAAAATATGCGCTTCATGTCGCCCCCAAGCATCCGATCGTGACTGCGTTCGCGCCGTCACTTACCCGGAGGCCAGGACCTGCCGCGCAGATACATCCACGACCGTCGTTCTCGGGACTACAGCTTCAGGGATGTTACTCCTGGGACATGACGGACAGCTGATGTTCACAACGGCCGACCAGGCGCTTAACCGCAACGCTTTAGCTGCGTATGGCAGGCCGCCTGGTGGACGGTGGCCGCCATGAGTAGGCATCTTGATTGGTCAGGGTCCTGTCACCTCAGTCCATACGGCGGGTCAGCCCGGCCGCTCATTCCCTCTCATCCGCTCGCGTCCGCCCTTCGCTGTTCACGGCCGGGCCGTCAGGCCCGGCGCGCCGAAGGTGCGCCCTTGATGATCGTGAAGAAATCCTCACAGCATCGCCATGGTGGCTGTCGAATCGTCCGGACGCAGGCTGGCTACGACTGCTCGCCTGGGTCATGCCGACCCGGCTATCACCCTCCGGGTCTACGCCCATGTGATCAGGAGCGCCGAGGCTGCCGCTGCGGACATCTTCGCCGAGGCGGTCAAGGCAGCCTGTTAGCAAACCCGTTAGCAAGAAAGCCCCTTCCAGGATCGGAAGAGGCTGGTGAGCTGGGAGCCGCCTATCGGAATCGAACCGATGACCTACGCATTACGAGTGCGTCGCTCTAACCGACTGAGCTAAGGCGGCAGCGCCGCCCGGCTGGACGACGCGATGAGTCTACCGGAAGCCGCGCCCGGGTCCGGCCCGGCCAGCCGGGTTGCCGCTCGTAATATCCTCAGGCGTGCGGCTACCCGGAGGCGAGGACGCCGATCCTGACGGATCGGCGGCAGCTGGCCGCCCCGCGGCAGCCGCCGGCCGGGGCCTGACCGGGGTGCTGCGCAGGCACTGGATCTTCGCGGGACTGGTGGTACTCGCGGCGGCGCTGCGGGGCGTGGTGCTGGTGGCCTATCATCCGGCGCTGATCTTTCCGGACAGCGTCCGGTACCTGCAGTACGCGCACAACTTCACCGCCGGGCACTGGAGCCCGGACGCGCTGCGGCAGAGCGGGTACTCGGTCGCGATCATCCCGGTGCTGCTGCTGCGCGCCCTGTGGCTCATCCCGCTGGCGCAGCACCTGGCCGGGCTGGCCACCGCCGGGCTGGTGTACGCGGTGCTGATCCGTTTCGGGACGCGGCCCTGGCTCGCGGCCGTCGCCGCCCTGCCGGTGCTGTTCGACCCACTGCAACTGGTGCTCGAGCAGTACGTGCTGACCGACATCGGGGCCATGCTGCTGATCATGGCGGCGCTGGTCATCCTGGTGTGGCGGCGGGACGGGCCGCGGAAGCGGGAGACGGCCGCGGCCGGGCTGCTGCTCGGGGTGGCGGTGACGTTCCGGGACCAGGACCTGATCATGATCGTCCCGGCCGTGCTGTTCCTGCTCATCCAGGTACGGCCAGGACGCGTGCTGCTGACCCGGCTGGCCGCGGTGACCGGGTGCTTCCTCATCCCGGTGATCGGCTACCTCGGCTGGTTCGCGGCCGCGCACGGCCAGTGGAACTTCACCACCTTCGACGGCGCGTTCCTCTACGGGCGGGTCGCGGACTTCGCCTCCTGCTCCGGGCTCGCGCTGCCCGCCGGCGAGCAGCCGCTGTGCCCCGCGCAGCCGGTCGCGCAGCGCAACGCCGACTTCTACACCTGGAACCCGCAGTCGCCGCAGTGGACGTCCGCCCCTCCGGCCGGGATGTCCAGGGATGCGGTGGTGCGCGATTTCAGCCTGCGGATCCTGCGGCATCAGCCGGCCAGCTACGCCGAAGCCGTCGGCCGCGACCTGCTCTACGGCTTCTCGCCGGCCCGCGGGGCCGGCCCGGAACAGTACTCCCCCGTCTATCTGCAATTCCGCACCTCCGTCCGGCCCGACCAGGCGGCCTACGCCTCGATCGCGAAACTCGGCTACCCGGCCCCAGCGGCCGAGCCGGGACCGGCCGCCTTCCTGACGGGCTACGGACGGTGGGTCTACCTGCCCGGGCCGGTGCTCGCGGCCGGCCTGGTGCTGGCCCTGGGCGGGCTGGTCACCGGCTGGGTCAGGCGACGAGCCAGCGGAGGGTCCAGTGGACAGGGCAGTGGACGGGACAACTACACAGCGACCCTGCTGTTCACCGCCAGCGCGATCCTGATCCTGCTCCCCCCGGCTATGTTCGCCACCTTCGACTGGCGGTACCAGCTGCCGCAACTCAGCCTGATCCCCGTCGCGGCGGTGCTGGGCTCTCACGAGATCGTCAGGCGGCGGTCAGCAGGTACCCAGGCGGGCCGGCCAGCCTGACCTGGTGACGGCCACCAGGAAGACAGCGCATCCGCCTGCGCTGGACCAGGAGGACGCCGGGGCCGCGCGAGCACGCGGGATGGGCGGGGCGGGATGGCGGCTCGTTCGGCGGCATTGGTTTTTTGCTTTCCTGCTGGCGGGCGGGGTGGGCCTGCGGGTCCTGGCCATGGTCGCCTACCGGCCGGCGCTGCTGTACATCGACTCGTCCAAGTACCTGGACGGGGTGGCAGGCACCGCGCCGCAGGGGTACCGGGCGCTGCTGCGGCTGCTCGACCCGGTCGGCGGGTTCGCGCTGGTAGCGGCCGTCCAGCACCTGTCCGGGCTGGCCATGGGGGTGGCGCTGTACGCGCTGCCGCGGCGCCGGCCCGCCCTCGGCTACAGGGCGCCGCGGTGGGTGGCGGCGCTGGCCGCGGCGCCGGTGCTGCTCGACGCGTACCAGCTCCAGCTCGAGCAGACGATCATGCCGGACGTGCTGTTCGAGACCATGATCACGGCGGGCCTGGTGCTGCTGCTGTGGCGGCCGGCGGCTAGCGCGCGGCTGGTCGCGGCGGGAGCCCTGGTGCTGGGGGCGGCCGCTACGGTGCGGGAGATCGGCGCGGTGCTCGTGGTGCCCGCCGTGATCTTCGCCGTGATCGCCGCCGGGGCCGGGGCGGGCTGGCGGCGCCGGGCGGGCCGGGCCGCGCTGGCCGCGGGCTGTTTCGCGCTGCCGGTGCTGGCCTACATGACCGGGGCGTACGTCACCGGGCAGCGCTTCGGGCTGGGCAGCAACGGGCCGGGGCCCGAGTACGGGCGGGCGGCGGCCGCGGCGGACTGCGCCACCCTCGTGGTCCCGGCCGACGAACGGGCGCTGTGCCCCTCCCCCGCGCAGGTGCGAGCCCTGGGGGGCATCGACGGGCTGCTGCACGACCCGTCCTCGCCCAGTCACACTGTGCCGGTGCCGCCGGGCGTTACCCGGGGCGAGCGGCTGGACCGGTTCTCGGTGGCCGTCGTGCGGCAGCAGCCGGACCGGGTGGCGTGGTCGGTCATCCGGGACTCGGTCCGGCTCTTCGCGCTCACCCGGGACGGCAATCCGCAGGTCACCCCGATCACGCGCTGGCAGTTCCAGACCTCCTACCCGGTCTACCCGCGCCGGTACTCGCTGGCCTTCTTCACCAGGCTCGCGCAGCAGAACAACAGCGGCGGCGACCTGGCGGCGGTCCGGCCGGCCGCCGCCATCCTGCGCGGCTACCAGCTCGGCGGCGGTTACACCCCCGGGCCGCTGTACGCGGCCTTGCTGGCCGCCGGGGTACTCGGCGCCGTGCTGGAACGGCGGCGCCCGGCTGGCCTAGCCGGGGGCGGGGACCTGGCCGGAGGCGGGGGGCTGGCCGGGGCTTGCGTGCTGGTCACGCTGGCGGCCGTGATCCTGCTGGTCAGCTCGGACGCGTTCGAGTTCTCCTGGC
>Ga0136846_1233945_pt1 | contig 19700 bp, 15 predicted proteins | sample HopSoiMetagenom2_FD_96841 | JGI IMG/M metagenome (GOLD analysis project Ga0136846, IMG submission 96841) | Grasslands soil microbial communities from Hopland, California, USA - 2 Assembly 2016 (version 4) | ecosystem: Environmental > Terrestrial > Soil > Grasslands | place: USA: Hopland...
ACAGTATCCAGAGGCTCGGCTCAGGGGGCAATGCAAAACGGTACCAAAAAGCAAAGTCAGGCCCACTTTGGGAAGAGAGCTTGCGCCTTCGACCTGTATGGCGATGAACTCTGAATGAGAATTGCCGCTGGCATGTCCGCTGCCATTCTGATCCTTGGCTCGGCGCTCCCTTTCTCCCGAGCCCAAACTGTCGAATTGACCGTTGCCGCGGCGGCAGATTTGAGCTTTGCGCTTCCGGAGATAGGACAGGCTTACGAGAAACAAACTGGCATCAAGCTGAAATTTTCGTTTGGTGCATCCGGCGCGATTACGCAACAGATCCACAATGGCGCGCCCTTCGACATCTTCTTCTCCGCCGACACGGACTATCCGAAGCAGTTGATCGCGGGCGGAGAGGCCGACGCCGCCAGCCTTCATGAGTACGCCATCGGAAACCTTGTGTTGTGGGTTCCGGCGGAGTCGCCTTTGGATGTGGGGCAGAAAGGCATGGACATTCTGCTGGATGCTTCCGAGAAGAAGATCGCCATTGCGAATCCGCAGCACGCCCCTTACGGCAGAGCTGCAGTCGCAGCGTTGAAGCACGCGGGCCTTTATGATCGCGTGGCAGATCGACTCGTGATGGGCGAAAACGTCTCGCAGGCAGCGCAATTTGCCGAGTCAGGAAATGCTCAGGCGGGATTCGTTGCGCTGGCGCATGCCGCGTCTCCGACTATGCGAGGCAAAGGCAAGTACTGGCAGGTTCCGGCGGAGTACTATCCTCCGCTCGCGCAAGGAGTCGTGGTGCTCGCACATTCATCGCATAAGAAAGAAGCCGCGGAGTTTCTGAATTATGTGAACTCAAATGAGGCAGAGGAAATGTTGCGGAAGTATGGTTTCACGCTTCCAGAGAAATAGTCCTGCGCTAGTTGCGTGCGCCACGCAACGCAATCGTAGTCGCAAGCAGTTCCGCAGCGAGACCGTTCTTCTCCAGATGTGAGGCTACGGACCTGCGCACCTTCGTCAAAGATGCCTTCGCGTCCACAAAGACCAAGACCGATGGTCCCGCGCCGCTGAGAGCAGCACCAAGAACACCGTCTTTCCCGCTCAGTTCCTGCAAACACGGGAGCAACGGACAGAGCGGCGCACGGTAAGGTTGGTGGATGCGGTCTTCGAGCGCTGAAGTAAGCAACTCAGCGCGGCCTTGTGTGAACGCAGCCAGAAGCAGCATCGAGTTCTGGATGTTGACCACGGCATCAGTACGCGAATACTGTACCGGCAACACGCCACGAGCTTTTTCGGTCGAGAGGCTCTGCTCGGGCACTGCTAGCAGCAGTGGCCACTTGCCTTTCGGCCGTATGCATACGACCTGTGCCTCTGCTTCGCCGGACATGCGGGCGACTGTGAGACCTCCCATCCAGCACGCAGAAGCGTTGTCGGGATGATGCTCGCGCCGGGAGGCTTCGCCGATAATCTGCGCATCGTTCCATCTCAGATCCCCAAAGTGAACCGCCAGAGCAATTCCCGCCAGACGCGCGGCTGCCGACGATCCGCAGCCTTTGCCGATCGGAATGTCGTTTGCAATGCGGAGAGACAGGGGCGTAACTTCGGCCCCGGCGCTGGTCAGCACCTCGCGGTAGGTATCCAGAATTAAATGATTCTCGATTTTCCCGCAGATCGCTTCATCGCGTCCTGTTGCAGAGATGTGAAATCGCTCGGCGGATCTTGCATCAATCTTGATGCGGAAGTCCATCGCCAGCGCAGCCGCATCGAACGCCGGACCGAGATTCGCAGAAGTAGCCGGAAGCGACAGCCGAAGAGCCTGAGATTTCTTGCTTTTTGTCGGCATGTCAGGCTAGGACTTCTCGGCTTTCTCCAGCATTCTTGTGATCGCGTCCAATTTCGCATCAAGGACGACCGGTGGATGACGAAGCGATCGCAATTCGCCGGCTTCCGGGAACATCTCCCCGCGATGAAACTCAATCGTGAAGTCAGGATCCTTGAGCAGGTTCCCGGTAAGGACGAGCACGACGGTCTCATCATGCTTCACGAATGCTTGTTTCACCATTTTTTTCAATCCGGCGAGCGTGACCGCCGATGCTGGCTCGCACCCAATGCCTTCCGCGCCTATCTCGGCCTTCGCTGCGGAAATTTCGATTTCGCTCACCTGCTCGCACGCGCCTCCCGTGGATTCGATTACGTTCACAGCCTTCTTCCACGAAGCCGGATTTCCGATGCGAATCGCTGTCGCGCGCGTTTCCGCCGGCACACTGATCAGGTGCTTACCTCCAGCCTCGCGCAGCGTGCGCACCAGCGCGTTCGCACCTTCCGCCTGGATCACAGACAATTTAGGCAGCCGCGAAATGAGGCCGAGTTCGCGCATTTCGCGTAACGCTTTTCCAATGGCCGAACTGTTGCCGAGATTGCCGCCCGGAACAATGATGTGGTCGGGAACCTGCCAATCCAACTGCTCGAGCAGTTCAATCGCAAGGGTCTTTTGCCCTTCGAGCCGAAAAGGGTTGATTGAGTTCAACTGGTATACCGGAGCGCGCCGAACCAGTTCCTGCAACAACTTCAGGCAGCCATCAAAGTCTGTGCGCAACTGGCACGTGACTGCTCCATAGTCGAGCGCCTGCGAGAGCTTGCTCCACGAAATTTTGCCTTCTGGAACCAGCACAAGGCTGCGCATGTTGCCACGCGCCGCATATGCGGCCATCGACGCGGATGTATTTCCGGTGGAAGCGCATGCCACCCAGCGGAATCCAGCTTTACGCGCGAACGTCGCGGCAACCGTCATTCCCGCATCCTTGAACGATCCGGTTGGATTCATTCCCTGATGCTTCGCGAAGAGTCGCTCCACACCGGCGCTGCGAGAGCACCGGGGCAATTCATACAAAGGAGTATTCCCTTCCCGCAAAGTGATTGCGTCGTGCTCGTCGTCGAGCGCGGGCAGCAAATCACGAAAGCGCCAGACGCCGCTGAGGTCAACCGGCTTTTGCGAGGCTCGGCGCTCCCGCCAGAGAAATTTCAGCTTCGCAGCGTCGGGCGTGACTTCTTTCAAGTTGGAGTATGCGATCTCGAGAAGGTCTCCGCAATGCGCGCAGCGGAAGTCCTGGCCGGCCGCGTTGCTCAGGTCGCCGCAGCCGATGCAGCGAAAGCGATATTCAGATTTGTGCACACCGGCAGCGGAAGTAGAGAGCGATGACATTGGCCCGATTTACTTCTCTCTCCGCAGGTAGTCATCCGTCTTGTTGATCCAGTCGGCGCGCGGCGGAGTGAACACGTCCAAATCGACCGTATCTTCGAGTGCTAGAGCCTTGTGCGGCATGTTGGAGGGAATGCAAAGCACCTCGCCCGCATTCACGACGATTTCTTTGCCATCGATGTAGAACTTCAGCGCGCCTTCCACGATGTAGGTCAACTGCTCATTCTTGTGGCTGTGCAGCGGGACGATGCATCCCTTTTTCAGGAGCACGCGAGCCAGCATGATTTCCTGCCCAACCACAAACTGGCGCTGCAGGAGCGGATTCAGATCTTCCAGCGGGATCGTGTGCCACGGGATATATTGCAGCGCGCTTTTCGGCACAGCTTTTTTCACAAACGCACGCTCAACGTTTTTGGCCTTCGGCTTCGAGGGACCGGCAACCGATTTCGATTGTTTTTTCGATTTTGGCATGTTTGTCTTCAACTCTCAGGAGACGCCTTCGATGATGCGAACGTCCCTCTTCACATCTCCCAGAACCTTCTTCGCTTTGGCATATTCCGGACTCTCATAAGCAGCAACGGCATCTTGCACGCTGTCAAACTCGACGACCACCGATCGCTCATTGATTCCCGCCTCGTAGACCTTGACGGGCAGGCCGCGAGTGATAAATCGTCCCCCATGCGATTGCACCACCGGAGTTGCGAGCTTCACGTAATCCTGCAGCACTGCCGGATTGGCAATCGAATGATAAAAAGTGATCCAATAGGCTTTAGCCATTCGCTCCTCCGTAGTCAAGCAACTGCGCGTTATTGCACCCGGCCGTTGTACAGTTTCACTGCCGTGTCGTGCAGGTAAGCGTGTGCAAGTTCCAGCGCGCGCGCTTCGGTAACCTCTCCTGCGGAGATCATCTCGGCCAGCGCCGCCGCCAATGCCATGCGCGACGATTGCGCACCCAGCCAGTAGCTCTCTTCCGCGCCCAGCACCTGATTGTACGGGAAACAGTCAGTCCCGAACGTGATCTTGTCGGGGAAGGTTTCCAGCCACATCTTCAGAATGTCCTTGAACGCCGACGGGTACTGCGCCAGTTCCCCGAACGACGAATCCAGGTAAACGTTCTTCATCGCCGCGAGCCAAATCGCTTCGCGCTCGAGCGGATAGCCACCGTGAATCATCACGAAGGTCGTTGATGCATAGCGCGGATCGCGCAGCACGCTTTCCAGATTCATGATGTTGCTTTTCGACAGGTTGAAATAGTCACCGATGCCGATAGCTGTGTGAATATGCACGGGCAGATGCAGATGTCCCCCTTCCTGGATCAGGTAGCGGAAGATGAAATCCTGGAACGTGCGATATTCCTTCTCGGTCGGGATACCACCAGTCACATACTTTTTGTAGAGATCCTCTGCTTCATCACGGCGCGGATCTCCGAATGTCGTGGGCCGGAAATACGCGACCTCAAATTTCATGGCAATGCCGCCGCGCTTGGAGTTATCTTCGAGCGTCTGACTGATGAACTTGAGGTACTCGTCAAAACTCGCGGGAAGCTTACTAACATTCTCCTGTTGCATCCAGCGGTGGAGCATCTTTTCCTGCAGAGGTATGTACACGCCCTCGTCTGGATTCCGCGCAGTCTCGCGCTCATTGTTGAACGGCCACATGAATGCATCCGCGAAGAATACCCACGGGAAGCGCTTGGCATCAAGATAGTCGGGCATCATGGCGCGGTTCGCCACTGATGCCTCGATGTTGATCTTGTCGAGAATCGAATCGAAATAGGCCGTGCCCTTAAGCTGGCTCTTCAGTGCCGTCTTCTTTTCCAGCAGCCACTTGGCGTGCTCCGGCGAGAGATCGTTGTAGGGATATCCGAACAAGGCTTTGGCGGCCGCAGCGAGCTCTGGATTGTCATCTCGCGTGCGCAACGCCTCGCTGGCATTGGGAGGAGCGGCCATCGCGTCAACATCGGGATCATCCGCGTAACCGGGATGCGCATGGTGATCGAATGCCGCGATCTTCTCGATCTGCGGCAGGAGCCGTTGATAGATCTGTTGAACATCGGGGCCGGGGAAAGGCCGCGCCTGCGCCGCACAGAGATTCGCTGCAGTCAGGAAGAACAACACTCGCATTGCGATTCGCATAGATCTGCCCTCGACTAGACACACAACACGACTGGTTTGATTACCGGACGGCCGCTGTTCCCTGCCAGGCCGTGGATACTTTCTGAATGCGATCGATCGCTTCCTTCAGTGTCTCAGTTGACGAAGCGAACGAGAAACGAACGAAGTCCTTGCCCTCGTCTCCGAATGCGGCTCCAGGAATTGCCGCAACTCCGGCGTCTTCGAGCAGGATTCGGCAGATGTCTTCTGCCGTCATGCCCGTGCCAGTGATGTCTACCCAGGCGTAGAATGCGCCATCGGGAGGCAGGCAGCGGAATCCCGGTACAGTGTTGAGGTCACGGGAGAACTGGTCGCGGCGGCGCGCGAATTCTGCGACCATGCGCGGCGTAATGCTTTCACGATCGCGAAGCGCCTCAATGGCGGCGTACTGCGTGAACTCGGCGACACAGGTATACGTGTTCACGACCATCATGTTCAGAGCGGGCACGACTTCCGGAGGTGCGACGGTGTAGCCCAACCGCCATCCGGTCATGGCGAAGCTCTTCGAGAATCCATCGATGATCAGCGTGCGCTCGGCCATGCCCGGATAACGCAGCATGGAAAGATACTCGCCACCGTAGATGATGCGCGCGTAAATCTCGTCAGAGAGCACCCATAGATCGTGCTTCACAGCCAGGGCCGCTATCGCACGCTGGACGTCATCCCGGTAAACCGTACCGGTTGGATTTCCCGGAGAATTCGTTAAAAGCATTCGCGTGCGCGGAGTAATTTTCGATGCAATCTCGTCGGGATCGGGCTGAAGATTGTTGCGGGACGAGAGCGCGAATGGCACGGGAACCGCGCCCAACCCCAGTGCGATCGAGGCGTATCCGGGGAATCCGGGATCGGGGTAGAGTACTTCATCTCCGGGCTCTAGCAGCGCCATCATCGACTGGAACAGCGCGATTTTGCACCCGGGCGCCACAACAATGTTTTCGGCGGCGACTTTAATGTGGCGAGTGCGATCGAGATATAACTCGAGCTCCTGCTTCAGTGCGGGCAGGCCGTTGACGGGGCAGTAGCGGTCCTTCCCTTCCGCCAGGGCTTTCGCTGCCGAGTCGATCACCGACTTCCCGGGATGGAAATCAGGCTCGCCCAGCTCGAGATGAATGATCGAACGTCCTTCAGCTTCGAGTTGTTTGGCGCGTGCATAAACCGAGAGCGCGCCCTCACCACTCATTACCGACATTCGTGACGCAATTTTCCGCATGCATCTCCTCGAGCTATGAGCTAAGGCAAACTGGAGATTGGCTCATCGCTCGTCATAACCCTTTGTACATTCCGCCATCCACCAGCACCGTCTGACCTGTGATATACGACGCGCGCTCCGATGCGAGCCACACGACTGTATCCGCAAATTCGTTGGGCTGACCGACACGCTTGACCGGAGCGTCAGCGGCCCATGCGTCGAAGAACTCCTGCTCGGGCTTTCCCGTTGATACCGAGCGCGCCTTTGCTAACTCTTTCAGGCGGTCGGTCGCGGTGAATCCGGGCCCAACGTTGTTCACAAGAATTCCGTCTTTGCCAAACTCGTTGGCCAGGCTCTTCACCAATCCGACGACGGATGTGCGGACGGCATTCGAAAGCACGAGGTCGGTCACAGGCTGCTTGGTCGTGATGGACGTGATGGTGATGATGCGTCCCCAATGCTGGCGCTGCATGTGCGGGATTACTTCGCGGCAGAAGTAGACCGTGCTCAGGAAGTTGGCATCGATGGCGCGGCGCCAATCTTCGATTGTGGCCGCCAGAAACCCTTTTGCGGGAGGACCTCCGGCATTGGTGACGCAAATATCTACTGTGCCGAACTTGTCTACGACGGCTTTGACGAAGGCGCTCACGGCGCTCGCGTCGGTCACGTCGAAAGCATCGGTGAAGACTTCTACGTTGTGCTGCTTCCGGATATTCTCGGCACGATGGGCGAGCGCTTGCTGGTTGCGCGCGCACATGGCGAGCCGACATCCTTCAGCGGCGAAGGCTTCGGCTGTGGCGAGTCCCAAGCCTTGACTGGACGCGGCCACCAGGGCAACACGGTTCTTGAGTCCCAAATCCATGGAAGTCAGAGATTATAAATGGTTGTAGCTTGTCTCCGGAACGTCGAAAAGCCGACACCACAAAGGACACGAAGGATTACGGAGGAAATCGGGCTTTCGCTTGCGGCGCGCCAACCGTGCCTTTACTCTTGTGGGAATGTGAGGACCTTATGAGCACGCGTAAACGCAGTCCAGAAACCGCCGCTGTCCGCGGCGCTTCTGAGCTCGAAAAGAAGAATGCTCCAGTGACAGCGCCGATTTATCAGACTTCGACATTCGAAGTCAGTGACAACGAGGAGCAGATCCGCGTCACGACAACCGACCGCTACTACACGCGGTGGGGCAATCCGACGATCACGCTGGCGGAGGAAACCGTCGCTGCCCTCGAGGGGACGGAGGCGTCGCGCGTCTTTGCCTCCGGCATGGGAGCGATCACGACAACGATCCTGGCGTTGCTGAAGGCTGGCGATCACATCGTGGCGCAGCGCGATATTTACGGAGGCGTGACGAAGTTTCTTTCGGAGTGGCTGCCGAAGTTGGGGATCGAAACGACGTTCGTTGATACGAATGACTATGAGCAGTTTGCGCGCGCGATCCGGCCCAATACGAAGATGTTGCATCTCGAGTCGCCAACCAATCCCACGCTGCGCGTTGTGGACTTCAAGAAAGCAGCTGCGCTGGCCAAAGAACGCGGCCTGATCAGCATGGTGGACAGCACGTTTGGAACGCCGATCAACCAGCGTCCTGCGGAATATGGGATCGACCTGGTGATGCACTCAGGGACCAAGTATTTGAGCGGGCACGCGGACCTGACATGCGGAGTCGTGAGCGGGCGGCGCGAGTTGATGGATCGGATCGACGAGAGCCGCAAAACGCTGGGTAACTGCATGGATCCACATGCGGCGTGGTTGCTGATTCGGGGACTTAAGACGCTCGCGGTTCGAGTTGCGCGGCATAACGAGAATGCGCTGCGGGTGGCGGAATTCCTTGAACAGCATGCAAGTGTGCGGCGTGTGTATTATCCGTTCCTAAAGAGCCATCCAGAGCACACCATTGCGCGCGAGCAGATGTCCGGTGGAAGTGGGATGGTGACGTTCGAAATCGAAGGCGCGGGCGAAGACGCTTGTCGCGTCAGCGAGGCGATGCGACTGTTCACGCTGGCAACAAGCCTGGGAGGAGTCGAGTCGCTGGTTTCGATTCCGGTGCTGACGTCTCATGCGATGATCTCGGCCGAACAGCGGCGAGAAATGGGCGTCACCGAGCAAATGGTGCGGCTATCGGTTGGAATCGAGAGCGTCGAGGATCTCATTTCGGATCTGGAGCATGCGCTCGAAGTCGTGCGAGCGCGAGTGACCGTTGCGGTGGGAGAAAGCAGAAGTAAGAAGTAAGAACAACTTCACGATTTGGCTCTGGGTCGCAAGAACTGCTGGGCAGAAATGCGAGTCTTCTTTACATCCCGATCTTTTCCCAAAATGGGATGCGGTCGATTTGAGATGGGTACCCCCCTCCCCTTGATCTACTGGAATCATCAACTTACGGGGAAATTGCGAAGTAATCTATGGAGCTCAGCAACTTAGGGGCAAAATCTTGATTTCAAACAGCTTACGTGGTCAACTCTGGAATTCCCGTTCCAGGATGGGACGAATGTCTGGGCCGAGCGCACTGTCGTCGCCTCGACAATGATGGTGTAAATGCGCTGAGGAGCGCAAGGTCAGATGTCACATCGAGCTGTGGAAAACCACGATTTCCGCAGGCTCTTCGCGTGATCCGAGCAACGCTCGCAGCAAGAGCTGTGTCGAGCGCTTGAGTGCATGGGCTGACAAAAAAACCCGGCCTCTTTCGAGGCCGGGGTACCAACCTCAGACTCTTCTAGAACAGCACTTTCAATCCTAACTGCAAGATCCGAGCGTTGTGAGCGCCGCCAATTTGCAAGAGATTTGAGCCGCCGGGGCCTGCGCAGCTGGGATCTCCGGCGGAGTTGTTCGGACCTCCGTAGCAGCTGAACGAATTTGTACCCGAACTGTTGTTACCCGCAGCGGAGCCGGCATCCCCAGCAATCGGGAGCCACTGCGTGTGGTTGAAAATGTTGAAAGCCTCAGCACGGAATTCGAGAGCCAGGCGCTCCTTTATATCGAAGTGCTTGAAGATCGCCATATCGAAGTTGGTGCGGTTTGGGTTCCGAAGGATGTTTCTGCCGGCGTCGCCGAACGTGAGTCCCCGAGGCGCTACGAAAACACCGGGGTTGTAGAAGTAGCGAGAGTAGCTTCCAGAGGACACCAAGCTGGCGGGCGGAATACCTGAATTCGGATCGCCAACGATGTCAGGATACGAAGAGGTTCCGACGCCGTTGCCAACTCCAGCATTATCAGGGAAGGCCGCGCCATTTGTAATGCTAAAGGGGGTTCCTGTCGAGAATGCCATGATTCCTGACCACTGCCATCCACCGAGAAGCGTATGGCGCATGCCCGCGGCTCGGAAAAACGGGAGGTCGTATACCCATCCCACGTTCAACATATGCCGCTGGTCGAAACTGGAGCTGGCCCGGCTTGCGCTGGGGTCGTACGAGTTGACGAAATTCCCGTCGTAACGATCGGAAGAGTCGTCAATCGAATGGCTATAGGTATACGCGGTATTTAACGTCAGGCCGCCTACACTCTTCCGGCCTGAAACCTGCAGGGCGTGATATATGGACGACGCTGCATTCTGTAGGCGTGTAATGGTCGAGACCCCGTAGAAGGGACGGAACGGATTGGGATCTCCACCGCAAGCTACGAAGAGATTGACGGCAGCCTGTCCCGTAACTGGGACTCCGCTTGGAGTCTGCCCAGTGCCGCAATCGTCGTGAGAAGGAGCATTCGAGATCGGGTCGATCGTTCCTCCAATCGGTTCTCCCGGCTGGTACGGATTCTGGCTTAGCGGTGTGGGCAGGAGTTGATTAAGGTCAATTTGACGACCAAGATGCGTGCCCTTGCTTCCCACATACGACACCGTGAGCACCGTGTGGCTTGGGAGTTCGTGCTGTACATCCAAGTGCCACTGCTGCATGTAGGGCCAAGTCACCTGCCTGGGAATAGAGAGGAATGAGTTTGGAAACGCGGGAGCAACGCCGGTCAAGCCGGTATTGCCGATGTTGAGATATCCCGGAACGTTGTTCTGAGTGGCGACCTGGATGAGCGGCGTGGTTTGGCCCTCCATCCCTTCGGTATTGGCCTCATTTCCGTTGCTGTGCTCAAAGAAGATTCCATAGCCTCCACGAATGGCCGTTTTGCCATCGCCGCGTGGATCCCAAGCAAACCCAATTCGAGGTGCCGGATTGAACAGATGTCCGGCTGAGCAGCCGGTGGGAACGCCTCCCACTCCGCACTGAACCAAGCCGTCCAATGGATCCCCGATCACCTGGTTTGTTGCGATGTCGGTCACTAGCGCGCCGGGTGTACCGATCGCGTTGGCGTTGGCGGGAGCATTTGCCGGAGCATTTCCATCGCCGTCATATATGAACGGCGCGTTCGCTGGGTTGTAAACCGCCGGATCCCAGTTGTAGGTATGTTTGTACTTCTCACGATAGGTACCCAAGAGGCTGAGACGCACGCCCAAGTTAACCGTCAAGCGGTCGCTAACCCGCCAATCATCCTGGAAATATGGTTCGACAATCTTGTAACGGTTGTAGAACTTTATCTGGTTACTCCCCTGAGAAAAGCTATTGATCCTGCCCATCAACAAATCAGCAAAGGGGTTGCCAGTCCCGAGGGGCGTACCTCCAACACTTGTATTTTGCGATGCGACATCGAAGGTAAGCGAGCCACTCAAGAACAAGCTGCTCAATTCATTCTTCTGCGCCGCAACAAAGTAACCGCCAAACTGCAAGTTGTGTCGGCCGACAATCTTGGTCATGTTGTCGCGATACGTGTAACTCGGATTCGAGTTATACGGACCTTCCGGCCACTCTGCCGATGGGTCCATATAAAATCCTCCGCCATACGCTACTCCGCCGGTCAAAGTGATGGCCGGAAGTTTTCCCCCGCCGAAGCCGTTGTTGAAGAGTGCCCCCATCTGGGAGTCAAGGCTCGCCGGACGCTGATAGGCACCCTGCGACTGAAACGAAATGTGATCCGTTGTGTAACTGGCGACGAATTCGTTCAGTAGCGTGGGTGAAATCGTGCTCGTAAGGCGGGCCACCATGCTGACGCCGGGACCGTTGAAACCAGTGCGGACCGTGGGAAACGAAGAACCTGTCCAGATCGTGCTCGACTCTACGGTATTCCAGGAATCGTGGATATAACGGAAGGTCACGCGATTGTGATCGTTAATGTTGTGGTCTACACGGACCAATTCCTCGCGCCAACTGGTGGGCAAGGTCTGGGTTTGAACGAAGCTGGCACCGCCCGGAGTGTCTACGGTGGCTACCGGGATTAATGGAAGCAGCGCGGTCGCGGCGGGGTCAACAGGAACCTGGTTGTTCACGAAAAACGTGCCGGTACTGGGATCGATTGGACAATCCTGAAAAGACAAAGACTGTGGATTGGGACAGACATCCGAGAAATCGCCTGCGCGCTCGGCGCTGAAGGGAACCGGCACGTTAAACGTATTCGGCACCCGCTCGCGCCGCCACTCTTGCGACCAAAAGAAGAACGTCTTTTGCTTGTTTGTGTTGTAAACGTTCGGGATAAATACCGGCCCGCCCAAGGTGTAGCCAAAATCGTTCTTCTTATAGGCGGGAATTTTCCCGGTGTTTCCGTGAGAAGGATCATTGAAAAAATTTTGAGCATTGAACGCGTCGTTACGAAGAAACTCGTATGCGTCCCCGTGGAAGGCGCTCGTGCCCGACTTCGTTTCAACTTCTACAGTTCCGGAACCATTTCGGCCGTATTGAGCGCCGTAGTTTGACGTGAGAACTTTGAATTCAGAAATAGCGTCGAGGCTGGGATAAACATTCAGGGTGCCGTTGCTGCCGTTGTCCATGTTGTCGCCGCCATCGAGTTCCCAGTTGTTGTACTCGACTCGGCCGCCATTCATGCTGAAGGCAACGCTACCATTAATTCCAACTGAGGGCTCGTCTTGTCCTGTCTGATTGCTGACACCTGGAACAAGCGTAACGAGTGAAGTGAAATTGCGGCCATTGAGTTCAAGCTGCGTGATTTCCTTGCCTGTGACCGTGCCTGCCAGTTCAGAGGACTGGGTTTCGACCTGAGCGACATTTTCGCCCTGCACAATCACTTCTGTGCTGACCGCTCCAACTTCCAGGCTGACATCGACGCGTGCTTTCTCGGCGACGTCGAGTTTCACGGCTTTCGCCTGGAACTTCTTAAATCCACCAGCAGTCACGATGATGTCGTAATTACCAGGGGGTAGCGCGGACTGGTTGTAGTCGCCGCTCGCGTTGGTATCCATTTCGCGGGTGATGCCGCGCTCCGGGCTGGTAACAACGACCTTCGCGCCGGAAACGGCAGCGCCGGAGGGATCTTTGACTGTTCCGGTAATCGAACCTGTTTGCGCCCAAGCGGCCGCACAGAACATCAGGACAAGTGACATCCCGAACAGCACTCGAAAAGATTTCATGGTGATGGCTCCCCATTGTCGCGGGCAAGGGCCCGCTTGGTTCAGTCGGCTTCGCCGTGCTGATTCGAGCGCCTGCCGCCCGAACCGCGTGTTCCACATAGACTGCCGCCTGGGAAAGAAACCCCGGCGGGGTTATTAAATCGTATGAATGGTGCGTTTGCGCGACATCCACTGTCAAGAAAAAAGCGCCTCTCAGGGGGTTGCAATTGGATGTTTCTTAGCGGAATCGTTTACGAAAGCTCGAAACCGAGCGCTACGACGAGAGCTTGCGGGTGGACTCGCGGACGACCAGTTCGGGAGCGACCTTGCGATGGCTGGCACAAGTGCCGCGCTTCTCGAGAACGGCATTGATACCGTCGACGACAATCCCGACGGCCGAGGTCCCCATGGCTTCCATTGGCTGGCGAACGGTGGTGAGCGAGGGGGTGTAGATGGCGGAGGTAGCCACGTCATCGAAACCGATGACCGAACACTGGTCAGGAACACGGATACCGGCGCGGTCCAGCGCGCGAATGGCACCGAAAGCGCTCATATCATCGAAGGCGAGCAGGGCCGTGAAGTGCCGCTTCTGGCGGATCAGGTCTTCGGTGAGCTTGTAGCCGCATTCGAAGCTCGACAGGGGATCGCGCGACTCCGGCAGGTCCACGACCAAGCGGGAATCGAGTTCGAGCCCGCACTGCTTCGCGCAATTGCGAATGCCATGCCAGCGCGGAGTACTGTCGGTAAGTGCCTTGGGGCCACGAATGATCGCAATTTTGCGGTGCCCGAGCGAGTGGAGATGCTCGAGGGCGTAGTGGCCTCCGAGTTCGTTGTCAACAATCAGGGAGCTGATGGAGTCCGTATTTAATTCGCAGCCGATCATCGCGGTGGGGATGCTACTTTTTTCCAAGTCGGCGAGCAGGTTGATATCGAGGAATACCCAGTTTGCGACGACGATAAGGCCTTCGATGCGGCGGTCAAGCAGCATCTCGAGATAGCGTTCGAAGCGGCTGCCCTCGTTGTGAACGTCGGTGAGGATGGGAAGGTAGGAAGCCTGGTACAGAGTGTTTTCAATGCCGCGCAAGATCAGAGTGCAGAACGGGTCGGTCATGTCGAATACCATGACGCCGACCGTGTGACTACGCTTGCTGCGGAGTGAACGCGCGAACTGGTTGGGACGGTAGCCGAGTTTCTCCGCCGCGCGCTCGATTCGCTTCTTGGTAACCGCGGGAATATAGCGCGCCAGCGGCGCATTATTCAGCACGATTGAAACGGTGGTCGAGGAAAATCCACTTTCCTTGGCCACATCACGAATAGTCACCATGCAAGCCTGTGCCGAGTTTTGGATCGGCATTCCGGGGGAATTGGGTGTCTCTGAGCGTCCTGCCCCGCGCTTGAATTCCGAGTGAACGCTGGCGGACACTACAGCAGAGAGTAATACCAGTGTCAAGCACACAGATCACATCGAGAGCTTTCGTTTTATTTCTAGCGACGATTACGGCACTGGTTTTCCTGCCGGCGCGGGCAGCTGCGCAGAGTGCGACCCAGCGGGAAAGCAGCGGGGCGAAAGCGAATCCGGCAGAGATTTTTCAGCACGGGCAAGAGGCTCTTCGGCATGGGCAACTTGACGTCGCCGAGCGCGACTTCCGGCTGGTTACGCAGTTGGATCCGCAATCTGGCGCCGCATACTCGAACCTAGGTGTCGTTTACATGCGGCGCAAACAATGGGATAAGGCGCTGAAGGCCCTCCAGCGGGCGGAGCACCTGATGCCGGGAGTGGGGGGAATACGGCTCAACATCGGGCTCGCATTTTATCGGCAGAATGAGTTCGTTAGAGCGATTCCGGCGTTTGAGTCCGTGGTGCGGGAGCAGCCCGGCCAGGCGCAGGCGCGGTATCTGCTCGGGTTGTGCTACTTCTTCGCCAGTCGATGGGCGGATGCAGCAAACACCTTAGAGCCGCTGTGGGCGGAGCATTCGAATCAAGTTCCGTATCTCTATGTGCTTTCGAATGCGGCGCATCGGGCGGGGAAGAAGGAATTGGACGAGCGCGCCGTGACGCAACTGACTCGCATGGGAAATGACTCGCCTGAATACCATCTCTTCGCCGGAAAATATCATCTGAACCTTGACCAATACGATCTGGCGCTGGCAGATTTTGAAGCCGCTGCCAAGGCCGATCCCAAGCTGCCGTTCGTGCATTTCAACATGGGAATCGCGTATGTGAAGAAGCAGGAGTACGCGGCGGCGAAAGATGAATTCATGAAGGATGCGGCGATCGAACCGGATTTGGCTCTGAATTACGACCAGCTCGGAAGTGTGTACTGGCTCATGCAGGATGATGCGAATGCAGAGAAGAGCTATCGCGAGGCGCTGCGGAGAGATCCGCGCCTGGTGGATTCACGCCTCGGACTGGCAAAGATTTACGAAAAGCAGGGCAAGCATGCGGCAGCGCTGGCCGAGGCAGAGGCCGCTGTGAAGGTTGATCCGGAACGCACCGATGCGCACTATGTTCGCGGGCAAGCACTGCTGCATATGGGACGCAAGGACGAGGCGCGCAAGGAAATGCAGCTTGCCGCGAAAGCCGGCACGGATTCGGAGGGGCACAAAGAGGGCAGGCCGGTGCCGTCTCCTGAACTACTCGGGGATTCGCAATGATAAACTTTTTCCGGCCGCACGTTCCCTTCAAAGTACGACCGCTAACTCGCCGTTCTGGCAGGAGGTAGAACTCTTATGAAACGCGTGTTGAAAATTGTGGCGATCATTGTTGCCATCCTGATCGTCCTGGTGATCGCGATTCCGTTCTTCATCGACGCGAATACATTCAAGCCAAAGTTGGAGTCTGAACTGACAGACGCCTTAGGGCGGAAGGTAACGGTGGGCAACATCTCGCTTTCGCTGTTCTCGGGCGGGGTGTCGGCCGAGAATATTGCGATTGCGGACGATCCGCAGTTCAGCAAGTCGCCGTTCGTGCAGGCGAAGTCGTTGAAGGTCGGAGTCGAGATGATGCCGCTGATTTTCTCGCGCGTCATCAACATTACCAACCTCACGCTGACGGATCCGCAGATCAGCCTCGTGAAGTCTCCGAACGGGCAAAAGTGGAATTTCTCCAGCCTGGGGACAAAGAGCGGGACGAGTGAGTCGCAGGCTCCTTCTGGAGGCGCCAATGAGCCGGCAAAGGCAACGCCATCGACCTCGAACGCCAAGCCCGCTCCGGCGAATCCTCAGGAGAGTGCTCCCAGCAATGCGCCGTCGGCAGAACATCCGAACCTATCCGTCGCAAAGCTGAACGTGAACAATGGGCGGCTCACGGTTTCGCAGGCGAATTCCACGATGCCGCAACGTGTATACGATAAGGTTGATATCCAAGTTACAGACTTCTCTTATACTTCTTCGTTTCCGTTCTCGATGACGGCGAACACGCCGGCGGGCGGGAACATGAAGCTAACCGGCAACGCCGGCCCGATCAATGTTGGGAGTGCGGAGCAGACACCGCTCCAGGCCAAGATCAATGTGCAGCATATGAACCTGGCGTCTTCGGGATTTATCGATCCGGCAGCGGGAATCGCAGGCATTGCTGACCTGGATGGGACAGTGAAATCCGACGGGCGGCAAGCGAAGGTCGATGGCACGTTGCGAGTCGCGAATTTAAAGGTTGTGGCGAAGGGTTCACCTGCAGGACAGCCGGTGGACGTGAAGTTCGCAGTCGTACACAACATCGAAAAAGAAGCCGGGACTATTCCGGACTGCGATATTTCAATGGGCAAAGCCGTTGCCCATCTCACCGGCTCCTACGACGCGCATGGAAAGGTAACAACGGTCAACGTGAAGCTGAACGGCGATAACATGCCTGTGGACGATCTCGAAGCCATGTTGCCGGCGGTCGGCGTGATATTGCCTCCCAAAGCAACACTCAAGGGGGGCAACTTGAACGTGCAGATGGCGAGCGCCGGGGCGGTCGACAGGTTAGTAACGACCGGATCGGTGCGACTGCAAAACACGCAGTTGGCGAACTTCAATCTCGGCGAAAAGATGGCCGCCATCTCTGCGCTAGGTGGAAAGACCACAGGAAACGACACCACCATTCAGAATTTTAGTTCTGACGTGAAGAACTCTCCGCAAGGCACAGCAGCCAATAACATCAATCTCACTGTTCCCGCGATCGGCGTGCTTACGGGACTTGGAACCGTCAGCCCCAGCAATGAACTAGCGTTCAAGATGAAAGCCGATGTGAGTGGAATGTCCGTTCCATTCGGAATACAGGGCACGACATCGGATCCGAAGTTCACACCTGACGTGAAGGGAATCGCCACTGGCCTGCTGCAGAACGTTCTGGCGGGGCAGCAACCGGGCGCCGCCGGCCAGCAACAGCAACAACAGAATCCCATCAACAACGTCATGGGGCTGTTCAAGAAGAAACAGCAGCCCAAATAGGAGCGAGCGGCGAGAAGGCGACGAGCATGCCTCAAGGGTCTTCAGGTGCGCCGACCGACTAAAGTCCTGCCCTTCCGGAACCTTCGCGGGCGGTACAGAAGAATCGAAATCCCCACTAGAATCGCAAAGGACGCGATTTTAGGACCGCGGGTACCCTCGAGTGTTTTCCGCAAGCTCTAGACTCGTGCCCTGCCCGAACCTGCGATATGGCTCTTCCGATCGATTTACTAATAAGAATATTTATTTTATCATGAAGAAATCATGACTGGGATATCTGAAACGATTTCGGAAGGTTTGGGGCGTTATTCGATTGGAGAAAAGCTGCGGACGCTGCGCTTGCGCAAAAGCATGGGGCTTGTTGAACTGGGAAAGCACACTCACCTGTCGGCTGCACTGCTTTCGAAGCTTGAAAGGGGAAAGCTGTTCCCCACCCTGCCCACGTTGCTACGCATTGCTCTCGTGTTTGGCGTCGGGCTAGATCACTTCTTCACCGATGAACGTAAGCGGCGGGTGGTCGGCGTTGTGCGAAAAGCGGAGCGGGTCCGCTTTCCCGAGCGGCCGGGCACGCAGGACGTTCAATATTTCTTTGAGTGCCTGGACTACCGCGCCACCGAGCGAAAGCTGAGTGCGTTTCTCGCTGATTTTCAGGAGGTCGCTCCCGAAAAGCTAAAGCCTCATCAACACGCGGGCGTGGAATTCCTTTTCGTGATCAAGGGATCGCTCACTCTTAGAATCGGGAGCGAAGAGTTCACGCTCGATGCGGAAGACTCAATTTACTTCGACTCCGCGGTTCAGCACAGCTACAGAAGAAATGGATCGAAGCCGTGCACTGGGGTGATCGTAACCGTACCTTGAGCGCGGCACACATGGGCGGCCCCGGCGCCACAGCGCTCAAACGGAATGGTAGTATGGATGATTCCGTAGGGAATGAGTGAAAGACGCCGTGAGCCGCTGAGTTCAGACGCGGGGACGGGCGGGCAGCTTTTTGACTCTCCCAGGAATCGAAGGTACTGGAAAGCCAACCTGCTCATGTTGAGATCCGAAGGGTCTGATTCCAAATGGAAGTTGCGGACTGGGCGCAGCAGTCTGCCAGGTCTGTGTTTTCTGATACTTGTTGCGCTGATTGCGCCGGCAGCCGCTCAGGACTTTACGCTGACAACGTCGTCGCTGTCTCCTGATGCGGTCGCTCCTGGCGGCGTTTCATCCACGAACGTCAGTGTCGTCGCAGGATCTGGTTTTGCCGGACCCGTAGCCCTTGCGTGCACCGTAACGCCCACTGTGCAGATCACGAGTACATCGTTTCCCGTTTGCAGCGTCAGCCCGGGATCGCTCTCTGGCTCCGGCGGCGCCTCCGCCACGATTACGACGTCGAGTACCACACCGCAGATCGGCTACACAATTGTGGTGACCGGCACGGATGGCTCGGGCAGCGTGTCTTCGCAGCCGTTGACGCTGACGGTGCTTGGCATTACGCCGCAGTTCACGATTACGGTGCAGAGCGCCTTAGCTCCCAGCACCGTAGTCGCGGGCAAGGGCGCGGAAGGCACGGTGAGCGTGAATCCGCTTGCCGGATACACGACTCCAGACGGTGGGTACATCACGCTGTTTTGCAGTTCCATTACACCGCTGGTTACGATCGCGCCGATCTGCTCTTTTTCGTATCCCTCGGGGCAGAAGGGGGTGACGGTGAGTGGAAACACGCCAGTTAGCTCTACCGTCACGGTCACCACGTATGGACCAATCCCGACCGGAGCAGTTGTGCACCCGCGAAACTTCTATGCATTGTGGTTGCCGATTCCGATGCTGGGAATCGTTTGTTTAGGAGCGGCGGCGGGCGGCAAGCGGTGCCGAAAGGCCTGGGGATTGCTGGGCCTGTTCATCATGAGCGGCGCGCTTCTGCTGCTGCCAGCATGCGCCAATACGACGAGCACGCCATCGACTAGCACACCGAATGGGACCACGCCCGCGAATACCTACACATTCACCATTCTCGGGGTCGATACCAATGGAGTGATTTCGAGCAATACGGGAACCTCCAGCAGCGGTCCCACCGTAAGTCTTACTGTTACCGCGCCGAAATAGCGGGAGTCTTTGTAGCCGCTGCCTACACTACGACCTTCCGGGCCATCCCGTAGCGGGTAGGGTGGACCGGGACTTCCACACAATCAGACCACTTCGCGCAGTCGGCTGCCTTCCAGTCTCGCCAGTTTCAGTGAATAACAAGTTGGACTTCTTCCGCTTCTGTCGCTTGCTCACCAGGCTCGGGAGAGGCTTGGGGCAACTGGGCGGGGGAGAGTCCGCTTACCGTCCGGCGAGCAAGGGTCCTCGATTTCTTTGGCTTTGAATACTGCAGGACCGGCTGGAAGGGCA
>Ga0136846_1236556_pt1 | contig 19700 bp, 16 predicted proteins | sample HopSoiMetagenom2_FD_96841 | JGI IMG/M metagenome (GOLD analysis project Ga0136846, IMG submission 96841) | Grasslands soil microbial communities from Hopland, California, USA - 2 Assembly 2016 (version 4) | ecosystem: Environmental > Terrestrial > Soil > Grasslands | place: USA: Hopland...
AAGAGTGTTTCTGAAAACCTCTTTTTGATTCTGACGGTTTCCGCGGTTACAGTAATGATAGGAAGATCCCTTGCAGGACCAATCGTTCATCGCCTAAAACCACAAGGTGTTTTACTAATGTCTGCTATTATTGCTTCGTTAGGTTTATACATACTTAGCAATACATCCGGTATGATACTTTTCTTAGGCGCGGCAGTATTTAGTCTTGGCATATGTTACTTCTGGCCTACAATGCTTGGTCTTGTATCAGAATATTTACCAGGAACAGGAGCATTAGGCATCAATTTGATGGGTGCAGCGGGTGCGTTTGGTGTTACTATCTTTTTGGTATTCATGGGCGGGTATTTTGAAAGACTAATTGCAAGGAAATTGCCTGATGGAGCTAATCTGGCGATCTACAAAGGCCCTGAAATGAAGGCAACCTTGGAGGAAGCCCATATAGCTGTAGGTCCCGATATACTCCGTACCACTTTACTTATACCGCTTATACTGATCGTATTCTTTGCAGGATTAACAATCTATTTGAATAAAACGAAGAAGCCTGTTCTACTCTCGTCTTAATTTTTACGCAACGTGGTAAGAAGTCAATCTATCTTAAGTATTGCAGTCCTGGTTGCTGCATTAGGTTACTTTGTTGATATATATGATATGCTCTTATTTAGCATTATTCGTATTGAAAGCTTACAATCGCTGAAGTTATCATCAGAACAATTACTGTTTGATGGGGAACGAATTATCCAGTGGCAAATGTGGGGTTTATTGATCGGTGGAGTTATATGGGGAGTAATGGGTGACAAAAGCGGAAGGCTCAGTGTGCTTTTTGGATCAATATTACTTTATTCGTTGGCGAATATTGCAAACGGGTTTGTGCAGACGGTAGATCAATATAAATGGATACGGTTTATTGCCGGAATTGGCCTTGCAGGGGAACTCGGCGCAGGCATCACATTGGTCTCGGAGATCATACCTAAGGAAAAAAGAGGCGTAGCCACGTCATTAGTTGCAGGAGTAGGACTGACCGGGGCCATTGCAGCTTTCATCATCAAACAAAATTTTGACTGGCGTACCTGTTATTTTATCGGTGGTGGATTAGGCGCATTGTTGTTGATACTGCGTATTTCGGTATTTGAATCAGGGATGTTTCATAAAATAAAGGAGATGGATGTAAGGCGTGGGAATCTGTTGATGTTATTCAATAACCGCGAAAGATTTAAGCGATATCTGCAAAGTATACTAATTGGTTTGCCAACCTGGTTTGTGATAGGTGTATTAATCACATTTTCAAACGAATTTGGCAAGGCGATGCATATTTCTGAAAAAATTGATCCAGGTAAATCTATCATGTTTGCCTATGCAGGTATCTCTATTGGTGATATTGTAATTGGCTTATTGAGTCAGAAGTTAAGAAGCCGTAAGAAAGCGTTATATATTTTTTATGCCATTACAATTTTATTTATAATTCTATTCTTTTCCGCACAATGGAATGGATCTGCTAATATAATGTATTGGATCTGTGGAGGACTGGGGTTTGGGACTGGATTTTGGGCAATTTTTGTAACGATGGGGGCCGAGCAGTTTGGTACCAACCTTCGGGCAACTGCAGCTACAACAATCCCGAACGTTGTAAGAGGTACACTTGCAATTTTTATACTTCCATTGTTTCAATGGTTAAGAAGCACAACTGATTATTATACGGGTGGCTGGATCACTGCAGTTGTAATTATGACCATTACAATTGTAGCCGCCATATTTACTAAGGAAACTTTTAATAAGGACCTGAATTTTGTTGAGGAGTAAGCGGCCGAAGAAACGCCATGTATACCATTTAAGTCTGGAAATTAATTTGAACAATAAATATCGATACTCAATTATACTCGTCAAGGTATGCAAATTCAAAATGCATAAATACTGAACAAATGAAAAAAATCATTTTCCTCCTTTTGTTATTTGCTGGAGCAAAGGCACAAACCATACAATTCCCTTTAAAAGCAAGTGAAAACAAAAAATTCCTTGTTGATCAACAAAATCACCCCGTATTCCTCAAGGGGTGTGCGTCATGGCGATTAAGCTACCAGGTAACTTTCGATGAAGCGAAAAAATACCTTGCCGATAGAAAAACAAGAGGATATAATGCATTGATACTTGAAATCACCCCGGATTTGCGGGAATCTGCAGGTGCGAATCAACCTAATGTCAACGGAGAGTTTACCTTTTATGATAAAGATGTAAGCAGGCCGAATGAGAATTTTTTTTGCATATCGACAGCATTTTGCAATTATGTAATGAAATGAACTTTGCTGTATTACTCTGCCCCTTATACCTTGGTTGTTGCCAGGATGGATGGCTCGAGATCATCCAGCAACAGCCAAATACAGTTCAGAAATGCCATGAGTATGGAATATGGATCGCGAATCGATATAAAAAACTACCAAATATTGTATGGGTAAGTGGGGGCGATCATAATGAAACTCCTGAATCCATTTCCTTTGCGGAAGGTATAGCGGAAACAGATAGCAGTCATTTGCACTGTTATCATGGTTACCCGAGCTTTACATCTACGGAAAGGTTGCCTGAAGCACGATGGCTAACACTAAGTTGTAGCTATTCCTATTTTCCCGCTATGGAAATGAATCCCAAATGGCCATATTTGCATGTTTATGCTCAACTCTATCAGGAAAATCTGCGCAATAAACGAATGCCAGTGATTATGTCCGAAAGTACTTATGAATATGAATGGAATGAAACTACGCAATTTCTCCGCAGGCAGGCATATTGGGCACTGTTAAGCGGAACTTCGGGTCATATTTTTGGAAACAGGGACACCTGGACCATGAATAAAAACTGGCCGAATGCTTTGAATACACCCGGTAACCAAAGTATGCAGATATTCCATTCATTTATCTCAACTATTCCGTGGCAAAAACTGGAACCTGATTGGGGGCATACTGTTTTTACTGGTGGTCGAGGCAATTTCAATAATTCTACTTATCCTGGTGGTGAAGATTACGCTACCGGAGCTTTCAGCAAGGACGAGGGCCTCGCTATTATTTATTTACCTACGTACCGTACTATTTCTGTGAATATGCAAAGGTTTAAGTCTCCAGTTGTAGCAAAATGGTTCGATCCATCTACCGGCAAATACACCGTTGTGCCGGGAACCTTTAAAAACAATGCCTCTTCCTATTTTACACCTCCCTCCCGCATTAACGGAAAGAGTTTTGATGATTGGGTGCTAATACTGGAAACAAAATGAATTGAGAAAGATAAAGTGTCAGGATCAACTTCAGCTTGATCCAATTCGCTGTATTATCTATTTATGAGATTATTTTTTGTTCTAAATACGCACAAGCCTTTGCGTAAATAATTTGTTGTTTCATTGGCATTCCATAATGAAATATAAATAATATTGTAAGCACAACAGATCATATTTTTTTTCATGAGAGGCGTAATTCGCAGGATCAAATTTAAGGCGAAAGAGTAACAGAAATCAGGACAAATAAGAGAAGCAGATACCATTTAATCAGCAATTTGAATTAATACTCAGAATGAATTTTACGAGCAATCTTGTTCTTCCAGAAGGCCCGGTAGCACTTAAAGATGGAAGCTGGCTTTGTGTTCAGGGGGGAGTAACCGGTTGTGTTACCCATATAAGCGCGGATGGAAAAACACATAACCTTATCGCAAAAACAGGAAAACCTAACGGTCTGGCTGTTGATAAAAGAGGTTTTATCTGGGTAGCGGAATCAGAGGTGCCATCGCTTCTAAAGATTTCTATGACTGGAGAAGTGGAAGTTGTGCTAACCGGTTGCGACAATGAAGCTTTCCTTTTTCCAAATGATCTGTGCTTTGGCCCAGATGGTTACCTCTATCTTACCGATTCCGGGATCCTGATTGATGAGTTTGAACCAGGTGGAAAAATCAGACTGGATTATGAAAAATTAGCCTACGATGGGAGGGTTTTCCGAATTCATACTCAAACAAAAGAAATTATTAAAATTGATACAGGCATTCGGTTTACGAACGGTATTGCCTTTGGTCCTGATGGTTATCTATATGTCAATGAAACATTGACCGGGAATATTTTTCGTTACAAGGTAGAGGGTGATGCAGTTGGCAAAAGAGAATTGTTTGGTAATGTAATAAATCCAACTTCAGCTCCTGGCTTTAAAGGGCCGGATGGAATGGCATTTGGCGAAAATGGTCAATTGTATGTAACTGTTTTTGGACAGGGTGATGTAACAGTATTGGATAAAAATGGAAAGGTTGCGGAGCGAATCAGAACAAAAGGGATGAACCCAACTAATGTTGCATTTGGCCTTCCTGGTAAAAAACAGATACTTGTAACAGAATATGAATATGGGACAATGGAACTATTTAATGTAAAAACAGACGGTTTAGAGTTGTGGTAATAAATAAAAATTAATCCTAAAAATAATGCGGGATAAAGCCGTTGGCAGATCACAACCTGGTCTGAAAAAAGGAGCGTTGGGGTTAGGTGATGTTTTTATGCAGGCAATCACGCATACGGCTCCTGCCACTGCGATCCTGTTCACAATTCCCTTCATCAGTTCAAAAGCAGGTGTTGCTTCTCCTTTAAGTTACCTTATTGCCTTTATATTAATTATAATATTGGGAATTACCTTAACGCAACTTGCAAAACATCTTCCTTCAGCGGGAGGATACTACACCTACATCAGTCATACGATTAGCCCCAGAGCTGGTTTTCTTACATCATGGATATATATATTGTATGATCCTGTGATCACAGGTTATTCTCTTGCGTTTACAGGAGCCGTTACAGAAAAAACTCTTCTGATAAACTATGGAGTCGTGTTTCCCTGGTGGCTTTTCTTATTAGTAACTGGAAGTTTTGTTGCGTTCGTTTCTTTTCGGGGAATTGAAATTTCCGCAAAGTTGCTGGTGTTATTAGGTCTGACCGAAATAGCCGTAGTTCTTTTGCTGAGCTTTTGGGGGTTAGCCATGCCTGGCAATGGTGGCATCAATTTGAATTCATTCAAACCTTCTATTTCTCCAAGTTTCGGAGGGTTGGCGATGGGTGTTATATTCTCTGTATTTGCATTGGCCGGATGGGAAGGCGTTGCACCTTTAGCTGAAGAAAGTAAGGATCCTAAAAAAATATTTCCCAAAGCGATCATGTATTCGATTGTTGCTATGGGAACTTTTCTTGTGTTTTGCAGTTGGAGTATATTGATCGGTTGGGGTACTAAAGATATCAACTCATTTATTCACGCTAATGAAAATCCAGCGTTTATTTTAGCAAAGAAATATTGGGGTGGTGGATACATCATACTTCTGTTTGCATTTATTAATTCCATGGTGGCTGTAGCTATTTCTGCAAATAATTCTGCAGCAAGAGTATGGTATGCAATGGCAAGATCGGGATCAATGCCTTCATGGTTAGGCGTGATACATCCGCGTTTCCAAACCCCAAAGAATGCAGTAATCCTCCAGTTGATCCTAACGTTTGCAGTAGGTATTGGGCTTGGCTTATTAATAGGCGCCGAAAATGAGTTCGACTTTATGGGTCTGGTCATAACTTTCTCGTTAGCCATTATTTACACAATGGGCAATATAGGTGTGATACGTTATTATCTCACTGAAAAAAGACATGAATTTAATTTCATACTACATATTCTATTTCCTGTAGTTGGAATTGTGGTGTTGGCTTTTGTGATTTGGAGTGGATTGATTCCTTGGCCCCCAGCCCCGTATGGTTATGCATTTTGGGTAGTGGTAACCTGGGTGCTGTTAGGTGTTCTTGTTCTTTTTATAATGAGATGGACAAAGAGAGAAGCGTGGATCGAAAACGCTGGAGATCCGCAAAATGAAAATTCTGTAACCAGGCATTCATGATAAAAGGTACTTCGATAAGAGAATTACATACACCCGCATTGCTGGTTGATTTGGATATAATGGAAAGCAACCTGCAAAAAATGGCCGTCTTTTTCAAGGATAAACCCTGTAAACTCCGACCCCATTTTAAAAATACCAAATGCATCGCATTAGCAAAAAAACAAATTGCTGCGGGTGCAATTGGCATTACTACAGCAACCTTAACTGAGACCGAGAAACTGGTGAACGCAGGCTTCAATTCCATATTGATCGCTAATGAAATAGCGGGCGAATCAAATATAAAAAACCTGGTAGAGTTATCGTTCAATACAGAGATCATACTGGCAGTAGACAATGAGTTAGTGGTAAATGATGTAGCGAGACTTTCCGGAAGTAATAATAACAAACTGAAGCTGGTGGTAGATATCGACGTAGGGTTGAAAAGATGCGGTGTACAATTTGGATTATCAGCTATTGACCTTGCCAAAAAAATTATTGGAAAAGGACTCAAGTTTGAAGGATTGATGGGATATGAAGGTCACCTGCAAAGATTGGACCCGGAAAAACGGGTAAAGTTGTGTGAAGATGCCATGCACCAGTTGATCCTTACCCGGACCATGTTACGTAAAAATGGCATATCTGTAAATTTGATTAGTGCGGGTGGCACAGGCACCTATGCGGTTGCAGGAACTACTGAAGGAATCACTGAAGTACAGGCCGGCAATTATTTGTTAATGGATACTTCGTATGCACCTCATGCACAAGATTTTCAGCCTGCGTTGAGCTTGCTTACAACAGTTATCAGTGTAACTCCTGGGGAGCGATTAATATTGAATGCAGGTATAAAAGAAATAAGTGCAGAACGTGGTATGCCTTCACTAAAAGGTTGTCCGGGGACTACGTTGAAAGAATTACATGCTGAGCATGGTATCGTAGAGTTAGGAAACGATTCTGAAGATGTAAATGTGGGTGATAATATAGAGATGAATGTTTATTATAGTGATGGCACAGTAAATCTTCATCGGCGAATGTGGGGAGTCAAAAATGGTAAAGTAGAAGAAGTTTTCGCCATTGGATAATTATTAATTCAAACAAATTATAATTATGAAGCTGAAAAATAAGGTAGCAATTGTAACAGGAGCCGGAGCCGGAATGGGTCGTTCGGTTGCCATACGATATGCCAAAGAAGGCGCCAGCGTGGTGATCGCTGAAATAAATGATGACTTAGCTAATGAAACATTAGCTGAAATTGTTAGTAATGGAGGAGATGCCATTTTTGTTCCTGTAAATGTGGGAGAAGAAAGACAGGTAGAACAAATGGTTAGCTCTGCAGTGAAAAAATATGGTCGGATTGATGTATTATATAATAATGTGGCTAAGATGCACAAACAGGATGCGAAGGTGCATGAGCTATCGACCGAGGTATGGAACGAGCTGATGAATGTAAACATGAATAGTGCTTTTTTCTGTTGCAAATATGTGATTGCAGAAATGCTAAAAACAGGTGGGGGTTCAGTGATCATCGTTGGTTCTCCCACTGCATTGGTAGCCTGTTCCTCTTCTGATACAGCTTACAGTTGCAGTAAGTCCGGTGGGCATGCACTGGCAAGAGTCATTGCAGGAGCGTATGGAAAGGAAAATATCAGGGCAAATATTATCATACCCGGAACTATGGATACGCCCATGATAAAAGATATCATTGAAGATAAAAAGATAAAAATCGATTTAGAAAATGCAGCAATGCTGGGACGTTTGGGAGCCAGCAATGATGTGGATGGGTTGGCCGTATTTCTCGCATCTGATGATTCTTCCTACTGCACAGGCGCCTACTTTACCGCCGATGGTGGATTAACCGCTCTTTAGAAACTAACACTGAACCTGATTAAGGTAACGAATAAATGATATGTTGAATAGGGATAAATTTCAGGCAACTATTGAGGGGAAACAAACAGACCTGTATCTTTTAAATAATGATAAGGGTATGCAAGCCGCTATTACCAATTATGGTGGCAGGATAGTAAGTTTATTAGTCCCTGGGAAAAACGATGCTATAACAGATGTAGTATTGGGGTTTGATAGTTTGCAGCAATACCAGCAATCTTCACAGAAATATTTTGGCGCTATTATTGGTCGGTACGGAAGCCGGATAGCAAAAAGCAGGTTTAAATTAGACGGCAAAGAATACAACCTTTACCCAAATAACGGACAAAATACTTTACATGGTGGCAAGAAAGGTTTTCAATATATTGTTTGGGATGCAAAAAAAATCGGGAATAATGTTTTGGAACTTACTTATCTGTCAAAAGATATGGAGGAAGGATATCCTGGCAACCTCGATGTAAAAGTAATTTATACACTGACTAATAATAATGAGCTTAACATCTCTTATTACGCAACAACTGATAAAAAAACGATTGTCAATCTCACCAATCATGCATTTTTTAATTTGAATGGCCCTGCCTCTGGAAACGCCAATAATCATCTCCTTTTCATAAATGCCGATAGTTATATTCCCGTAGATTCTTCACTAATTCCGCTTGGTAAAGTTGAACCGGTTGTCAACACTCCTTTTGATTTTCGAGAATTAACAGTTTTGGGGAAATATTTGGAGTCTGATAATGAGCAAATAAAGAACGGACGGGGATATGATCATAATTTTGTTTTAAATGTAAACAAAGAAAATTCACTGTGTAGTGCCGCGATGGTGATAGGAGATAAAAGCGGGATAGTAATGGAAGTTCTTACAGAGGAACCTGGTCTCCAATTTTATGGTGGTAATAATTTGAATTCAACGAATATAATCAGGGGTGGTGGGAAAGATGATTTCCGCATAGCCTTTTGTTTGGAGACCCAACACTTTCCTGATTCACCCAATCAACCAATGTTTCCCAGCACCGTTTTAGAACCAGGAGAAATTTATAAAACAAGCACCGTTTATCGATTCTCCAAGAATCAGATTTCATAACCAATATATCTTAAGTTAATTCCTGAAAAACAATTTGAACTCCAAATGACTAATTTTAAAGGTTTACTCACCATCCTTAGCTGTTTTCGTTTTTAAAGTAATAAAATTACCATCTGACCAGCGGAGTCAAAAAGAGTTCATTTCATTAAATGTTAATTAAGAGTCCTCTTAGTAAAGCTGGGTGAGCCTTTATATGCTTATGACAACTCACCGACTTGCACACCTGAAGTATGTGTAATTAGATTAATGGAGATCAGCTTTGAATAAAAATAGCTCATAAAATTTCAATTTTCGGGCTCACTGCACAATGCTGACGTTCAATCACGATCTAAAAAGCAATTATAATGCCACCACCCATAATTACAAAAGCTTGAAATTTCGCAAACACTGTCTGCCAAATTCATGATTCTAAAATTCGTCTCCACATATATTTTGAATCTTTACATTCAAAAGCTTTATAGGACTTACCTTGCTTTCACCCGAGAACATGGATTGTTGATTGTTTTAAATGGAACCCGGATATATCAATCCAAAAAGGTAAGGTTCATTAATTTCCCAATCGGCGATTGGGCAATTCAATCCTAGGATAAAAAGTTGATTTGAATTAGATTGGTGTAATTTGAATAGAAAGGTTCAAAGAGATTCTCATAATGGGAAAAACCTTTATAACAATATGATAATTAATTAGTTATAAATTAAGCGGAGACTGAGGGATTCGAACCTTAGTCCTAAATAGGCTAGAATTCAATATGTTATGAAAACGCATGTTTACCAACTCACGAATTACTCACTATTTTCACTAGTCATCTAGTAACTGCAAATCTGAGCTTAAAGATACTTATTTTATTACTTTTCTCTGCAATATCAATGTAAGAGGAAAGATTCTGCAACTGCTGAGTTCGGTGATTGAACTATCCTGGGTTCATAATTTATCATTCACTCATTTCATTTGAATTGTTTATAAGGGTTGGTAGAAGATTCAGGTCTCCTCCATACTTAATCATAAATTTTTCCTTTGTTATTTTTTTGCCTTTTCCCTGGCTCGTCCCAATTCCCTCTTTTACCCAAAATAAATGCTCGTCGCCAAAATCGATAAAAACGTCTCGCTGTACATCTCTCCAAGATTTTCGGCACCAACTCCATGAGAAATTGAATTCGTCTTTCCAACTGTTGTCAATTTTGCCATAATGGCTTGATAAGGGGTTGTGAAGTCTATAATACTCCTCATCTTCCTCTAATCCAGATTTAAAAACAGAAAAGTTCTTTTTAAAGTGGGACCCATTAATTATCCAAATCATACGTTCCCCATAAAAGTCTTCTCGCTTGCGAATTGTAGGTCTTTGAATGGGCGAATTTTGAAGTTCAATTACCACGTTGCCTTTTGTGAATATGTCTGCGATATGTCTAATCCCATCTTTGTGAATTATTATTTCACAATTGTCTTTTCCAAAAGCAAACTTCCAGTTTTTGTGCCATTGGGTTTCGGGTTCATACCAACTATCGCAACTCTCGTCTTTGTGATGCGCCCAATGCCAAACATTAATTTCGCCACATTTTGAGAATACTGTCCGTTCGCATAATGGACAAAGCCCGGTTGTCTTTGGTTTTGCTTCAACCTTTTCTCCCTTAACTGTTGCAAATAGCATTAACTAAAGAGTTTTCTCTTAGCATTTTTGTCCAAAATAAAGGCTCAAATACAATGACGCACAACTCAGTACTTTACGCAGCCTTTTGTTACAAAAGATATTGAATTTCAGCAGAAATTTCTCCAGAGTATTGGCAAAAAACGCAGGCTTTTTGAGTCTAGGTCCGCACACCCCACACCCGTCTTATTTCGCGTTAGGATAATGCGGATAACGACTTCTTCATCCTAATAGACTTGTCGGGTGGGATAACCTGCACTCAAGTAATAAGGTTTCTCCGGCTTCGCAGTGAAGGCTATAATAAAAATATCTATCGCTTTTCTAGCGACGAATTCGGAATAGCGTGTAAGGCACAATATTGATTGCATCAGGTAAACTAAATTATCTAAGCTTATAAATCTAAAGTTTATCAGGATAAAATATCCAGCAATGCCGCTCATTGCTTATTTTCATACCTAAACTTTATTCGTATGGATGAAATAAAATCATTGTTGCTGCAAGTATTATCTAACCAGGTCGTTTTATTCAAACGGCTTGAAAAAATTGAAAATAAACTGGAAAAGAAAAGTCGCTTGACAGGAGATCAATCCTATGTGAAGGAGTTAAAAAAGGAAGCGGAAAAGTTTTTAAAGTATATAGAATAATAATATCCCGACGGAGTCTTTACGCAATGACTCGGTAGGAATACACGTATAAGTAGCTGATGACTGCGCGCAGAGCGTCAGGCCAAACGTCCTTTCTTGAGTGCCTGGTAACCGGCGACACCGATCAATGTTCCCCAGAATAATTTTTCGATCCACTTATTGACATCTTCCGATTTGTTTTCCTGGAAGCACACAAGATTGACAAAGGTCTGGCAGTTATAATTAAATTTATTGTAAGGGCGTTGTTTAACTAATTCTTCCAGGCCTCTTTCGATAATGACTAATCTATCCGATGTTGCTTCGCGGGGATAAACAAACAGGGGCATACCTTTGCTAAACTTATTTTCGGGATCAATGAAAGGTCTGCCATTGGCATAGTGATTATGCATAAAGCACCTTTCTCCCATTTCATTTTCGCCAAGCACAATGCCTGGATGTTTGACATTGGATAACGTATCAACTTTGAGGCGGAAATAGATGTTTCCGGTTTCCTCGGTGAAACTAATAAAGGTATTGGTGTTATTAGTAGTTAGTATTTCAACACCATCGTCATATAATCTGTAGAGTTCCATATCTTGAATTTACAATTTTTTTATCCATTTGGCTCAACTACGCCGCACAATTGATACAAACCATCCTTTATTATTCGTCCTATTTCACAATATTAGTAAGATCATAATCAATTAATAATCAATCATGTATTTAAATATTTTGCATGAATTTTCAATAATAATTCATTTATTTTAATTAATAATTGTATATTTGTAATTGAAAAAAATTAATAATCATGACTCAAGTGGATAAAGTAAAAAACCACCTTAGACGGGGACAGGTTTACCGGCGGAGCGATCTGATCAATTGGTCAAAATCGGTTGACCGCCATTTGGAGGAACTGGTAAACGACGGCACATTGCAGAAGCTGTCGCAAGGGTTATACTATTATCCCAAAGAGAGTGTATTTGGACAAACGCCGCCTGACGAAAAAGAGCTGGTGCGCAGTTTTTTAAAAGACGACCGGTTTTTATTGACCTCACCCAATGTATATAATTCATTGGGTGTAGGCACGACCCAGTTGTACAATGAAAGAACAGTGTATAATCACAAGCGCCATGGAGAGTTCAAGTTAGGTAACCGTACCTTTAATTTCCGGGTAAAGCCACATTTTCCAAAAAAGGTTACGCAGGAATTTCTGTTAGTGGATCTTGTCAATAACCTGGATTCGCTGGCAGAAGATCAGCAGGAAGTATTGCAGAAGGTAACGGCAAAAGTTCCCACCATGGATAAAAAGAAGCTCGGACACTCCGTGATGGAATTTGGGAACGTCCGGACGATGAAATTCTTTGCCCCTTTAATAAAATAAAGTGTAGAAATGGCCGCCACATATTTGCATGAGCACAAAGACTTTCCAGATTTGTTACGCATCATTGAGAATGAAACCGGAATTCTTGCAGGGCTGGTTGAAAAAGATTACTGGATCATGCAGGTGCTATATGGCCTTAAAAAACAAGGATTCCAGTTCGAACTCAAAGGAGGCACTTCATTATCGAAAGGATATAAGATAATTGACCGTTTTTCCGAGGACATCGATATCCATATCAAACCTCCTGAAGCCATGGGAATCAATGAGAATCCCAAGAATACAAAACCGGCAAATGTGGAAGCCAGGAAAAAATTTTATGACTACCTGGCCAGTGAAATAAAAATTGACGGTATTCGGGAAATAAAACGAGACCATGACTTTGACGACCCGCAATATTACCGGAGCGGAGGAATAAGACTTCTGTATGATTCAAAGACAGATACAGTGGAAGGAGTTAAAGAAGGTATATTATTAGAAGCGGGGTTTGATAACGTCACACCCAATACCAATCTGGAAATATCGTCGTGGGCGCTTGATAAAGCCATCAAAAATCCGAAATTGGAATTGATCGATAACAGGGCAACCGGTATAGCCTGTTACAATCCGGGATACACCTTTGTAGAAAAACTGCAAACGATCGCCACCAAATTCAGGCAGGAACAAACTGATAAAGTAGCCCGACCCAATATCATGAGACAGTATTACGATGTGGCGTGCTTGCTTAAAACCAAAGAGATTCAGGAGTTCATTGGGACCGATGATTACAAAGTGCACAAGGAAGAAAGGTTCCCCAAAGCTGACCGCGATATACCGGTGGCAGAAAATGAGGCTTTCCTCTTAAATGATAAGGCTATGCGGGAAGAATATAAAAAAAGATATATCGCAACTGCTAAGCTCTATTACAAAGGCCAACCCGATTTTGACGGACTGCTTGCCAGTATTAAAGAATCTATTGGAAACCTCTAACATCGACACCATCTCATCAAACCTTCGCGGTCTGAACCGCTTGCTTTTTGTACTTTTTTATTTTATTGCGGATCGCATCATACCGCTGTATTTCTTCCCGTAAATTATTTACTTCGGGCTTCTCATACGAATAAAGATCGCTGTGCGTATGACCTTCCATATACCGACAACATTGAGCAAAACTGTCCAATAGCTCATTAATCAGTACTTCATCAAAAAATACATTTTTCAAAGAATCGACACTGACCCGTTCATTGAATCGCTGAACAACACCCTGAAAAAGTTCAAAAATGACAAGCGCTTCGTAGCAGGTACGCAACGCAGTGAATCCGGCCTTGACAAGATGCTCCCGGTGATCCGGAGCGCATCCCTGCTTACCAGCTTCACTATAAAATTTCATGGGCTTATCACTATTTCGGTACTCCTTTTCATATGATGGTCCGGCATTCAGGAACACATGGCCCGGTTTGCCATCCCGCTGCTCTATCCAGTGACAGAGAAATTGATGTTTAGTGTCTTCACATAACGTCAAAAGAGCTGAAAGGAACACCAGGTCATGGGTAAATACAATAACTTGTTTACTTTTGGAGATTTCTACAATCCTCTCCGCGATTCGCTGCTTCCTTTTTTCATCAAGTGAATTGACGGGATCATCGAAGACAATGCCGCGATTGATTTCCGATAACTTCATTTCAGACAGGAAATCCGCAATAGCGATAACTTTTTGCTCGCCCTCACTCAAGATAGCTGAAGGGGTATTGCCTTTTAACATAAGCTGTTTGTAGCTCGTACCGGCAGCGCCGGTATGGTTGATTTCAATACCGAATTTTCCGTTAAGGAGGACACATTCGTTATTAAATGTATCAGCATACTTTTGATTAAAATATTTACTGGAAAGATTTTTTTCAGCATCAGTGATAGTGCGTTTGCCATAATTTGCCTTACCTGCCTTCTTTATCCAAATTTGGTTATTGACATAGCTTTCTATTTTGGAAATATGGGTTTCCAGTTTTTCCCTGTGCGTAAGAAGCGTCCTCTCTGCGAGCAGTTCCTTCAGGCGGGCAGACTCCGTGTTTTCCTGCAAACCCAAAATAGTTTCATTGATATCTTTAATTAAACCATCAATTTCCGTGAAGGCGATTTGCGTAGGAGTGTAGGTAGCTGCAATTTTTCTATCAAGATCACTGATGATGGAAGCAGCCGTTGATCTTTGCACTTCCAGGGTTTCACGCAAAGTGGTCAGCACCTCCGGTTTTTTTTCTGTCAGCCAAGTCGTCAGCACTGCATCATCCGGAAAAATATTGTACTCCAGTTTGTCGAATGCTTCCTTTATTTTTTGCAGTTGCTGTGCTGCTGCTGTTGCATTTTTTTCCGCTTCACTTTTAATAAAAGCCCAATACTTTGAGATAAGAGAACTTGCCTCCTCAGATAGTGGCTGCTGACACAACAGGCAATTACTGTCAATTGCGGGATAGGTGTTTTCCTCACTTTGCTTTTTGGCAAAGGTGTGGGCGGCCACAATGAACTGTTTCCATTCGTCACTTCCGACCTCCTGAAGGCGGTCAGTCTGAAATCCCTGGACACCTTCTGCCTTGGCTATCTCTTGTTTAGCGATATAATCAGTAGTGGAGTCAGTGACTTTTTTCAGCGCTTCTGTGGTCATGAATTTATTGAGCTTGTCTATCGATACCTTCGCATTGGTAAGCAGCTGCTTGATGGTTTCCAGGCTTCTGATTTCCTTGTCTTTGTTTCTGGTGGCCAGTAACAGCTCGTCATGCTCCTGCTCAATTTTTTGTTTTCTTGTTTTATCGTCTTCCGTGAAGGGAAGAAACTTCTTAAGGTCAGCCATTTTAATAGCTGCAGAAAGGGTACTTACAAGTACCTTGACCGGGGAATCACCCTCAAACAGCAAAGGAAAGTTATTATCACCATTCCGCAGATTTACTTCTCCATTCACTTTCGTTTCCAATTGCTTTACAGCGTCGGTGAACAACCCAAAGAAACTAAGGCCGGCAGGTCTGAATTCCAGCTCATTTTTTTGATCCAGATGAGGGCTCACACTTTTACCATCAAAAACGGAAAACTGTTCAAACGCGGGGTGAGAGGCATCAGTGGGATATTGAAGCAATATTTCGGTAGCACCGTTCGTAAATTTAAAATGCGCTGCGATGGGCTTTTGCATTCCCACCTGATATATATTAGATAATATCTTTTCGGGCGACTTGGAGTAAAAAACATTTTTGAGTAACCTCGTGTACCCGGATTTACCGGATCCATTACCACCATAGAGGATCGTAAGTTGTGGGCAAAACTGTAGAATTTGTTTTTCAACCAGGGCATTCACCCCTTCGGCATTTTCTAGGCCGCTGAATATAATATCCTCTTCGTAACTGGAACACTGCCCCGGGGAAACCTTTATTTCGATTTTTCGTTTTTCAGTTTCAGGGATAATCTTCAATTCCTGGAGAAGGGCGCCATAAGCTTCATCGATTTCAGTAGAAGTAATGGGTTGATTGGAAAGGATCTTCTCCGCCAATACCTTTGCCCAGTAAGGTTGGTTTTCAGCAAAAATTTTGATTTCGGTTTCAAGGGTAGCTATCTTGGCTGACATCCTCGGTTCTGTACTCACACTCATGTTAGCTGGTTTAAAGTAAAGTATTATCGTATTGAATCTCTATTATAACTAATATTCACAAAAGGTTGGAAAAGACTAACCTGCAAGGTTAAGAAATCATTAATTTTCATCTCCTCGCCTTTCACCACGCTAAAATGCGCCTCCGCCATCCCGAGCGAAAAGATAAATTTCGACGGTACCCGCAGGGCGAGTTCCGGGTGATGGTGCAGCAGTCAGTCATACCGCTCCGGCCCGGTTTTCATGCACAGCCCGTAAAGCTGTCCTAGGCAAGCAGAACAACAGTCTGTATAGTTAATTTAAATGCATTCACTCCTTCACAATTGGATAATTTAATGGATGCACACTTACACCCGGTCATTTAGGCTTGCCTCGCTATTGTTCGGCATTTTTGTAATTTTAATATATAATGATTGCGAAAGATATTAACAATATTGTCCTGACAGATTTTGAAGCGCTCATTGAGAATGAGATACCTGAAGGGCGTAGTATTGAATATAAGCAGGCGCTTTCGATTGCAAATGATACAGAAAAAAAAGAATTCTTAGCCGATGTATCTTCATTTGCCAACTCCGGTGGCGGTGATATCATATATGGTGTTGCCGAAAACGGGACAACCGGAATCCCGGAAAAGCTCGCTGGCCTTACCTTTCCAAATTTGGACGTTACATTACGCCAAATGGATAATTTAATCCGCGACGGCATTACTCCACGTATCAATGGCATTGTCACCAAAACATTTGACCTCGCCGATAAAACAATTATAATTTTCATTCGAATACCCAAAAGTTGGAACAGCCCCCATCAGGTAATATTGAAAGGAAGTAGCCGCTTCTTTGGAAGGGCAAGTAATGGCAAATACCCCCTGGACATTGATGAATTGCGCGCTGCATTTCTATTGACTGATAATACAGCAAATCGGATTCGAAATTTCATTGCCGATAGAATCGCCATGATTGGCGCTGCAGAAACCCCTGTCCCGCTATTCCCGAACGGCAAAATTGCCCTTCACGTTATCCCTGTATCCAGCTTTCAAACATCAAAGTCGTATGACATTCAAAACCCAGCATCACCCATACGCAAAATCAGGCCTCTAAGTGGTGGCAGTCGAACACCCCGCTTTAATTTGGAAGGATTAATTACGTCATCTATGACAGGCCTTGTGAAAGATCATTATGACAACTATGCTCAGGTTTTCAGGAATGGCATCATTGAAACGGTTAGTGCGGAAATACTCTTTGGACACATGGACGAGAAATTTATTCGTGGTTCTGGTGATATAAACTACGAAAAATTGATAGTGGAGACTATTAACGAATACCTTGATACTTATCATGAATTAAGTATCGATTTACCCGCTTTCATATTTTTATCCTTTATTGATGTTGCAGGCTACAAACTGACGGCTGACAATGTCCGCAGCCCATTGCATAACCCGTCCATTCAAAAAAACATCTTTACATTACCGGAAGTGATGGTATCTAGCCATGAAGAAGATATACCAGAACTACTAAAACCGTTGTTTGATACTGTCTGGAATGCATGTGGTTATACAAGGTCCTATAATTATGATGAAACTGGAAAGTGGCAGCCCATAAAATAACTAGTTTCAGAAAAGATTAATCGCTGCATCATTGTAATGACGAGCTCAAAAAAAAGCATCCTATATACCTTTAAATGTCGGGACAGCTTATAAATATAAAATTACCGATGGTTACATTTTGTTTGTTGAAAAAGGGATAATCAAAAGAAGGGTTATTACACATTTATGGATATCTTGTTCTCTCCATAGGCAAAGTTCAAGGTCGGCTCTCCAATCACTCGAAATAATTCGTTCATCAATGCAAAGGCATCATAAACAGGACCGTTGGTACAATATAGTTGCAAGCTAAGCAGTCTATAAACAACGTTTAGTTTAGGCGGGCAATGGAAGAGATAGGCGGGTATAGTAATGGTATATCTTTGTAGAAAAATAAAGGTGTAGGAAGTTGCTGAGTAAACGCTATCCCTCTGCATTTTCATACATTTATAGACTGATACAGAAGCATGGAAATAGAAAAACTCCCAACTTATACAACTGTCATTAATTCTTTAACTGAAAAGAAACGCCGCAAACACCTGCTTTTTGGGAATGGCTTTAGCATGGCATATAATCCTGGAATATTCTCTTACAATGCACTGAGTCATTTCATCGAAGAAACAGATGACGAGTTGTTAAGACAACTTTTTAAAAGTTTAAATACAAAGAATTTCGAACTGATAATGCAACAACTTGACAACTTTGCTGAGATGGCAAAAATCTTCAGTACAGATCCTTCACTTATTGACCGTATTCAAACCACCAGCAATAAACTAAAGACGAGTTTAATCGAAGCAGTTAAGGAACTTCACCCCGAGCATGTTTTCACTATTCCGGAAAACGCCTGCACCTCGTGTCACAAATTCCTGGATGATTATCTGAACAATAATGGATTCGTTTTCTCTACCAATTACGATTTGCTGGCGTACTGGGTTCTTATGAGAAATCAATCGAAGAATGCAAATGATGGATTCGGCAGAGAGCTAGAAAATGAACCAGGTGCGGATTATGAGCCTGATTGGGAACCCGAATTCTCTGAATTGCGCTGGGGTGTAAATAAAAAAGGGCAAACTATCTTCTATTTACATGGCAGTTTGCCAATATTTGATACCGGGATCGATATCATAAAAGAACAATACGATACCGACCACTATCTCTTGGAGAATATCAAACGGCGAATGGAAGCGAAAGAGTATCCGGTGTTCGTTACAGCAGGTGACGGCAAAGAGAAATTAACGCACATCATGCACAACAAATATTTATCATATTGCTACGAGAAACTCTGTTCAATTACGGGTTCTCTGATCACTTTCGGCTTCAACTTCGGCGACTATGACCATCACATAATTGATGCGATCAATAAAGCTTGCAAATACCGAAAAGACGATGGTGGAAAATTATTCAGCATTTATATCGGGGTCTATTCTGACGATAGTTTTAAGAGAATACAAACATTCGAAAAAGAATTTAAATGTAAGGTCAACTTTTATAATGCTAATACTGTAAATATATGGGGACATTAGGAAGAAAGTTCAACCAGATACAAGGCTATAATCACTGATGGCCTTGAATTAAGTTCAATCCCGATCTAAAATGCACATACAAAATCTCTAGCTGGGTTATCAGCGGATTGAAATTTCGCATACAGTGTCTGCGAAATCCCCTTAATTCGAAATGTCGTTTATCAATTCATTTGCTATCTGTATATCCCGGACCTTTATGATCACTACATAAGGTTAGCTCAAGAACATGAAGTGCTGATTCTTTAAATGAAAACCGGCTATCCCAGTTTACACACAGATAAGGTGGTCATTCAATTCCCCAATCGATGATTGGGGAATTGATAAAAAAGTTGATTTTGATTGAATTGGGGCAATTTGACTTGAAGGGTTCAAAGAGATTTTCAATCTCGAAAAAACGCCTATAACTAATTGACAATTAATGTATTATACGCTAAGCGGAGACTGAGGGATTCGAACCCTCGATACCCTTTAGAGGTATACACACTTTCCAGGCGTGCTCCTTCAACCACTCGGACAAGTCTCCATGTTTGAATAA
>Ga0136846_1224244_pt1 | contig 19698 bp, 22 predicted proteins | sample HopSoiMetagenom2_FD_96841 | JGI IMG/M metagenome (GOLD analysis project Ga0136846, IMG submission 96841) | Grasslands soil microbial communities from Hopland, California, USA - 2 Assembly 2016 (version 4) | ecosystem: Environmental > Terrestrial > Soil > Grasslands | place: USA: Hopland...
ATGTCGATCACGCGCAACTACACGCGCGCCGGCGTCCCGCTGCTCGACCTGATCCAGGAGGGCAACCTCGGCCTGATGCGCGCCGTCGAGAAGTTCGACTACAAGCTTGGCTTCAAGCTTTCGACCTACGCGACCTGGTGGATTCGCCAGGCGATCACCCGCGCGCTCGCCGACCAGGGCCGCACGATCCGGCTGCCCGTCCACGTCGCCGAGCAGGTGCGCCGCGTGATGCGCGCGCGCCGCGTCCTCGCCCAGAAGCTGAACCGCGAGCCGCTGCTGCCGGAGATCGCCAAGGAGAGCGGCTTTCCGATTGAGCGCGTGCGCACGCTGCTGGAGCTCGTCGAGGACCCGGTCAGCCTGGAGACGCCCGTCGGCGACGGCGAGAGCCTCTACGGCGACCTGATCGAGGATCTCAAGACCGACCGACCCGACATCGTGACGGCCGAGCATCTCCGCTCCGCCGAGCTCGCTCAGGCGCTCCTGCGGCTCACCCCGCGCATGCGCCATGTCGTCTCCCGCCGCTTCGGCCTCGACGGCGAGCCGGCGCAGACCCTCGAAGAGGTCGGCTCCGACCTCGGCATCACCCGCGAGCGCGTCCGCCAGCTCGAGTCGCGCGCCCTGCGCGAGCTGCGCATGGTCGCTCCGGCGCTCCAGCTCTACCTGCGCGCCGAGTAGCCTGAGCGGCGTGGAGCCGCGCTTCGTCGACTGCCATTCGCACGTCGTGCCGTCCGGCGACGACGGCGCCGAGACGCTCGCAGGCGGGCTCGTGCTCTGCGACCTGGCCGACGAGGCGGGCACCGCGATCCTCTTCGCGACACCGCACGTCTGGCCGCACCTGCCCATGACCGAGGCGCGCGAGCGGGAGGTCCGCCGCGCCTACGAGCGACTGCGGGCGCGGGCGCGCCTCGAGCTGCGGCTCGGGTTCGAGCTGACGCCGGCCCCGTCGCTGCTGCGGGAGGACCCGGCGCGCTACGCGCTCGAGGGCACGGAGGTGGTGCTGGTCGAGATGCCGTTCCCAGGGCCGGCTTCCGACCTGATCGACCTAGCCGAGCACGTCGAGCGGGCGGGCCTGACGCCGCTGGTCGCGCACCCGGAGCGGACCGATCCGATCCTGGAGCGTCCGGAGCTGGCGAGCGAGCTGGCCGAGCGCTGGCCGCTACAGGTGAACGCCTCGAGCCTCACCGGGCGGCACGGCGCCGAGATCGAGCAGCTCGCGTGGTGGCTGGTGGAATCCGGCGAGGTCGCCGTCGTCGCGTCGGACGGTCACCGGCCGAGCAGGCCGGCGCGCGTCGACGAGGCGTACGAGCTCGTCAGGGCCAGGGTGGGGGAGGAACGGGCGCTGCCGTTGTTCGACGGCTCGGCGCTCGGGCTCAGCTCCGCGCGACGGACTCCATCTCGCGAAGCCGCGCCAGGCGCTTGAGCGCCTCGGTCTCGATCTGACGCACGCGTTCGCGCGTGAGCCCGAGCCGCCGGCCGATCTCCTCGAGCGTCTTCGGCTCGGAGTCGTCGAGCCCGTAGCGGAGGATCAGGACCGACCGCTCGCGCTCGGCGAGCGCGTTCAGCGCTTCGCCGAGAGCCTGGCAGCGGAGCGAGACCTCGACCTCTTCGTCCGGCAGCGGCCCATCGCCGGCGACGAAGTCACCGAAGACCGCGTCCTCGGTCTCGCCGACGGGCTGGTCGAGGCTGGTCGACGCCCGCGCGGCCGCCTTCACTTCATGCGCCTGCGCGATCGGCAGATTCGCCTCCTCGGCCACCTCCTCGAGCGTCGGCTCGCGGCCGAGCTGCGTCCAGAGCGTTCGCTCGGCGCGGTTCAGCTTCTGCATCCGCTCGACGATGTGGACGGGCATGCGAATCGTGCGCGCCTTGTCGGCGAGCGCGCGCGCGACCGCCTGGCGGATCCACCAGGTCGCGTAGGTCGAGAACTTGTAGCCGCGACGCCAGTCGAACTTCTCGACGGCGCGGATCAGGCCGAGCGTGCCTTCCTGGATCAGGTCGAGGAAGGGCAGGCCCTGGTTGCGGTAGTTCTTCGCGATCGAGACGACCAGCCGCAGGTTCGACTGGATCATCCGTGTCTTGGCCTCCATGTCGCCGCGCTCGATGCGCTTGGCGAGCTCGACCTCCTGCGCCGCGGTCAGCAGCGGGTGCCGACCGGCGTCGCGCAGGAAGAGCTGCAGCGCGTCGGTGGTCGTCTCCTGGACGACCGGCGGTGGCGGGGGAGGCGGCGCGGCCTCTTTCGGTTCGGGCTCGGGCTCCGAGACCTCGATTCCGCGCTGCTCGAGCTCGCGGAAGACCGCGTCCGTCTCAAGCGGGTCGAGATGCAGCGGCTCGAGGACTTCGATCAGGTCGGCATAGCGAAGCGACCCGTGCTGCTCCGCCTGTTCGAACAGGTCGTGCAGCTCGGGAGTCGCCAGTACGTTCTCGATTTCGACCGCGGTCATGCCTGACAACCTAGCTTCCTGCCACGAACCGTGCCCGTCGAAACCCCGGTCGCTGCACGGTGTTCGCTGGAATGCACGATAACGGGCGTTATGTCAAGTTGCGCCATGGAACCTCTGACGACCCTCCACCCCTGGCCGCCGGGATTGGACCAAAAAAATTCGCCGAGCCGGTCTCCCTTTCGTCCACCGTTTTCGATGACCTTTCCCTTGCGGGTAGTGCCTTCGAACTCGGCTTCGACCTACTTGGGTCCCGTGCTCGGCGCAAGAAGGAATCTAGGGGGCGCGCGACCCCGTATCAAGGCCCTCCGAACACGTCCCGGCCGCAATTTGCGGAAATTCAATTATCCACATTTCCACAGCAGGCCGTGCAGCTTGTGGATAACGCCCGGGCGACGCCGCGGACGTTAGAGTCCGCTCGATGCACCTCCGCGCCCCGTCGTTCTCCCGCGGCGTCACTGCCTTCATCTGGGCGCTCGTCTTCGGGCTCTACATCTGGCTCGGCGGGCTCGCGGTCGGGGTGCACGGCGGCACGGCGTTCATCTTCGGAGCCATCGTCGGCTTTCTCGTGTTCCTGCTCGTGATGGCCTTCGGCGCAGACGCGCCGACGGGTCAGCCGCGCCGCGCCGACCGGCGCTGAGGTCCGGCCAGCGCGAACACCAGCACCCGGGCGAGCTCGGCTCCGATCTTCTCCCGCAGCCGCTCGAACACGGGCCGTCGCGACTCGATCTCGGCGCAGTGCGCCAGGAGGAGGTCGATGCGCTTCAGGTCGCGGGTGTCGAGGGCGGCGCTCATGCGAGCTTGGTATCGGCGTCGGTCCAGCCCGCTTCATCCCTCCCGGGAGGGACGAACGAAGCGGACGACGCCTACTCGGTGCGGGCGGGCTCGCGCTCGCGATCGGCCGTGTCCTCGGCGGCCGCCTCGCGCTCCTCGCGCGCGGTCGGCCGATCCTCGGTGGGAGGAGCCGCGCCGCCGGCGGGAAGCGCCGCAGCGCGCCTGCGCCGGCCGAACGGGCCGTACGCGGCCGGGCCGGACGTGTCGAACGTGAAGCCGAAGACGAGTCCGACACCGAACGCCAGGACAGCGACGTACTCGGCCAGGTCTCGCACGAGGCCGAGGATGCCGATGTCGCTCGACCAGTTGAGGACGTGCGCACGGAACCAGTTCCCGTGCGGCTGGTGCGCGATCACGACCCAACCCGCCGCGACGAGCACGGGCAAGAACGCGAGCAGGAAGACGTTCAGCGACATCCGCGGCCAGCCCCACTTCGTCCAGCCGCCCAGGATCTGCGAAAACGCCATCAGGAGCCCGGCGGCCGCGATCAGCCCGTAGACGGCCCAGTAGCCGCCGGTCGAGCCGTCGTCGACCTGCGTCGCGAGCCAGACGAGCAAGCCTGCCCCCGCCGCGCCGAGCAATGTGACCGTTCCTCGTGTCAAGCCGTACATGCCACCACCTCCGCGCGGGTGGTACCCGGTTGGCGAGAAGTGAACCGCGGCTGCTACTGGAGCGTCAGGCGGCGGCTGTCGAAGCTGGCGGAGTAGAGCTCGGCGACGAACTCCTCGACCGCCCGCTCGGCGTCGGAGGCGAAGACGTGGGCGACCACGCCGACCTCGCGGTCGTTGTGGAACGGCAAGTCGAGGTGCTCGGCGCTGACGAGGTTGACCGAGACGCTGCCGCAGGCGGGACAGCGAACAGCGAGGCCCACCTCTTCCCCACGCCCGGCTAGGACGAGAAACGACGACGGGAAGACGGGCCGCGGCCGCTCCTCGGCGTAGCAGAAGAAGCTCCACGGCCACTCGCCCGCCTGGATGCGGCGGGCGGCGAGGTCGGCGAGCTCGGCCTCCACCAAGTCGACGCTGGCGGTCATCAGATTGACGAAGGTCGCGTCGCCGCCGAGCCCGAGCGGCGCCCAGTCGAGCTCGTCGTGCGCCAGCAGGCCCGGATGCTCGTGCCCGCACGCGCAGCCGAATTCGACCTCGAAGACCGCAGGTTGCGTCGGGCCCGGCAGCTGCTCGAGCCTGCGGAAGGACGACAGCGCGACGCGGGCCTCCCCCCGCTCCGGGCACGGGAACGTGTACCGGGTCGTGAGCGCGTCGTACATGACCCCGTTGTAATCGGCGCCCCGGACGCCAAAACGTAGTGCTAGTAGTGGATCAGCGACTCGACGTCGTAGCTCTCGAGGTGCTTGCGACCGTCGAGGAAGTCGAGCTCGATCACGAACGCCACGCCCACGATCTCGCCGCCGAGCTGTGCCGCCAGGTCGCAGATCGCGCGGGCGGTGCCGCCGGTGGCCAGCACGTCGTCGTGCACGAGCACGCGCTGGCCGTCGTTGATCGCGTCGGCGTGCAGCTCGAGCGAGTTCTCGCCGTACTCGAGCGCGTACGTCGCGCTGACGGTCTTCCAGGGGAGCTTGCCCGGGCGGCGGGCGGCGACGAAGCCGCAGCCGAGCCGGTACGCGAGCGCCGCGCCGAGGATGAACCCGCGCGCCTCCGCGCCCAGGATCACGTCAGGCTTGCGGGGCTCGACCCACTCGGCGAGCAGCTCGACGAGCTCGTGCAGCGAAGCCGGGTCGGCGAGCACCGGCATGATGTCCTTGAAGACGATCCCCGGCTCCGGGAAGTCCGGGACGTCACGGATCTTGGCCTGTAGCTCCTCGACGCTCATCAGTGCGTCGCGACCTCGCGCAGGTCGCGCCAGAAGAGCAGCTGCGAGAGCTCCTGCGCCACCTCCGCCAGCGTCTGGAGCTGCTGGACGGCTGCGTCGCGTCGCTCCGAGTTGCGCGAGCGCAGCGACGGCGCGACGAGCTGCTCGAGCAGGCCGGCCTCGCGGTCGGCGGCCGTTCGGAAGGTGCGTAGGTGCCGCGCCGAGATGCCGAAGCGGGCGAGCTTCGAGCACGCGACCGCGATCTCCACGTCGCCGGCCGGGTAGTGCTTCTCGCCGCCTTCGCGCCGCGGCTGCAGGAGGCCATAGTCCTCCAGCTCGCGTGCCAGCTCCGGCGTGATCGCAGCGCGGTCGCAGAGCTCGGCGAGATCGAGCTCGTCGTCCGGGTCGGCGAGCCCGACCGCGCGCCGGCGGCGGCGGTCCTTCCCTGCACCCGACGGCGAGGCCAGCTCTTGGCGAATCACGCGCAGCGGCAGGAACTCGTCGCGCTGCAGCCGCAGGATCGTCTCGAGCCGCTCCATGTCGTCCTCGCTGAAGAGCCGGTAGCCGCTCTGCGTCCGGCGCGGCGCGAGCAGGCCCTGGTCCTCCAGGTAGCGGATCTTCGAGATCGAGATGTCCGGGAACTCGGCCTGCAGCCGGCGGCAGACCGTGCCGATCGTGAGCAGCCGCGAAGTGGTCGCCTCGGCGGTGCTCATGTCTCGAGGAAGCTCAGCTTGTACTTGCCAATCTGGAGCTCGTCGCCGTTCTCCAGCTTGCCCGACTCGATGCGCTTCCGGTTCAGGAACGTGCCGTTGAGGCTGCCCTGGTCCTCGATGAAGAACGCGTTGTCCTTCTGCACGACCACGGCGTGCTTGCGCGACACGGTGACGTCGTCGAGAAACACGTCGCAGTCCGGCGACCGGCCGATCGTGGTGCGCTCGCCCTGCGGGACGAAATGCTCGCCGGAGCGCCCGCCGCCGGAGCGCACGACGAGCGCCGGGCCTTCGGCGCCGAGCTCCTCCAGCGTCAGCGCGCCGTGCTCCTCCGCCTCCTCGGGCGTGTAGCTCATCGTCGTCTCGGGACCCGGCTCCTCCTTGACGAGGGCCGCGCCGCAACGCGAGCAGAAGTTGGCGGCCTCCGGGTTCTGGAACCCGCACTCGGGACAGTAGATGTGGCTCAAGCCTTAGCCCTCGTTGGGCGGTGCTGCCTTGCCGGCGAGGATGGCGGCGAGCTTGTCCATGTCGACCGTGTCGAACACGCCTTCCCCCCCGGTCTTCTGCAGCCGTGCCTGCAGCTCGGCGCGCAGCAGGTCGATGCGGCCGTGCAGGATCCGCCGGCGGTACGAGACCTCGAGCTCTTCCTTCGTCAGGTCGTCGATCAGCTGCTTGAGGTCGTCGTGTGAAAGCGAGGCGAGATCCGGAAACGGTTCCACGTGAGCCTTTCGTCCGCTGGCGGGCCGCTCCTAGTCAAGCAGAACGACCCCGAAGGGTCAACCTTAGCTTGAGGCTCCCGTGGCCGCCATGGCACCCTCACCCTCCATGATCTCCTCGACCATCGACCGGAGCTCGGCCTCCAGCTCCAGCGACGCCTCCTCGGTCGCGCCCTCGGCGTAGATGTGGACGAGCGGCTCGTCTGGGTCGGGCAGCAGCTGCACCCAGCCGCGCTCGTCGCGCAGCTTGATCCCGTCCAGCAGGTCGACGTCGCGGTCGCGCAGGCGCTCGGTGAGGAGGCGCATGACCGTGCCCTTCAGCGACCACGGGCACGGCAGCTGCCGGTGGACGAGCGTGCTCGCGGGCAGCTCGGCGACGAGCTCCGACAGCGGCGGGTCGACCGAGGCGAGCAGCTCCAGCAGTTTGCAGAGGCTCGCGACCGCGTCGTAGGCCGGCAGGAACTCCGGGAAGACGTACCCGCCGCCGACCGCGCCCGCGAAGATGACGCCGTCCTCGGACGCCGCCTTCGTCAGCTCGGCCAGCGAGGCCGGCGTCCGCACGACTTCCAGCCCGGTGCCCTCGACGAGCGCGTCGACGTGGCTGGTGACCGTGATGGGGAAGGCGACATTCCCCTGCCGGCCGTTCGAGCCGATCAGCCGCAGGTAGAGCAGCAGCGCCTGCTCGACCGGGATCTCCCGGGCCTGCTCGTCGATCAGGAAGAGCCGCTCGCCGGCGCGGTCGAAGACGACGCCGAGGTCGGCTCCGATCGCCGAGACGAGGCGCTTGGCCTGGCCGACCGCCTCGCGCAGGCCGGTCGGCGGTTGCGCGCCGTCCGCCGCGAAGCCGTGCGCGTCGACGGCTTCGGCCCCGAGCGGACCGAGCAGCAGCGGCAGCACGTACGAAGCGGCCGAGTAGCCGTAGTCGACCACCAGCCGGTAGCCCCGTTTGCGGATCGCCTCGACGTCGAGGCTCGCGAGCAGGTCCTGCGCATAGCTCTCGCGCACGCGGGCCGGGTACGTGACCGAGCCGACCGCGTTGAACGCGGCCCGCCGCAGCTCGAGACGCGTGTAGTGCTTCTCGATCTCCTTCTGCAGCCCGGCCGTCAGCTGAATCCCCGGCTGCTCGTAGAAGCGGATCTCGAGCACCTCCGGGTCGGAGTAGCTGACGCCGATGTGGAAGCCCGCATCGAAGCCCTCGCTCTTCAGCAGGTGGCGGCTGACCGAGGCCGGCAGCACGCGCAGGTCGGCGACGTCGACGCCCGTCGAGTTGAGTCCGGAGATCATCGCGCGCTTGATCATCCGGCAGGCCGCCGGCGACTCGCGGCTGGCGACCACGCGGGCCCCGCGCTTGAGCGCCGTCCCGAGGGCGGCGGCCAGGCGCACCGCGGTCTCGGGCGTCAGGTCGACGTTGACCAGACCGGAGACGCCGTCCTTGCCGAACAGGTTCGTCGAGGCGCGCGACTCCCAGATCAGGCTCTCGTGGATCTGCGCGCCGGTCTCGACCTCCTTGTACGGGTAGATGCGCACCTGCGGCAGCACCGCGCTCTGCGCGCCGAGCGTCACCTCGTCGCCGATCGCCGCGCCCTCGTGGACGTGCGCATGCGCGCGGATGTCGCAGGCGCGGCCGACGACCGCCCCTTCCACGCGCGCGCTGCGCCCGACGTGCGTGGCGGCGTCGATCACCGAGCGCTCGGTTCGGGCGCGCTCGAGCAAGGTCACGCTGGTGCCGAGCACCGAGTAGGCGCCGACCGAGGCATCCGCCGCGACGCGGCAGTAGTTGCCGAGGAAGGCCGGGCCCTCGATCGCCTCGAGGTCGTCGACCTCCACCCCCTCACCCAGCCAGACGTTGCCACGCAGCCGGATGCCGTTGATGTTCAGACGGACGCGCTCGTCGAGGGCATCGAAGTTCGCCTGCCGGAACTGGTCGAGGTTGCCGATGTCCTGCCAGTAACCGTCGAGCACGTGTCCGTAGAGCGGCCGGCCCATCTCCAGCAACAGCGGGAAGAGCTCCTTCGAGAAGTCGTACGGCCCGTCGGTTGGAATGTGCCGCAGCGCCTCGGGCTCGATCACGTAGATGCCGGTATTGATCGTGTCCGAGAAGACCTGGCCCCACGACGGCTTCTCCAGGAAGCGCTCGATGCGGCCCTCTTCGTCGGTGACGACGATCCCGAACTCGAGCGGGTTCTCGACCGACTTGAGACCGATCGTCACGGCGGCGCCCTTCTCCTTGTGCACCCTGATCATCTCGGTCAGGTCGACGTCGCAGAGCGCGTCGCCGGAGATGACGAGGAACGTCTCGTCCAGCCGGTCGCTCGCGAGGCGGACCGAGCCCGCGGTGCCGAGCGGCGACTCCTCGACCGAGTACTCGACGTTCAGGCCCAGGCTCTCGCCGTTACCGAAGTAGCCGCGGATCGCCTGCGGCATGAAGGCGACGGTCACGATCACGTCCTCGAGCCCGTGCTCGCGCAGCAGCTCGAGGATGTGCTCCATGCAAGGCTTGCCCACGACCGGCACCATCGGCTTCGGCTGGTTCGAGGTCAGGGGCCGCAGGCGCGTGCCCTCGCCGCCCGCCATCACGACGGCCTTCACGCCGCCACCTCGCGCCTAGCCTTGAGCAGGTAGCCGGCGAGCGCGATCGCGGCCATGACGACGCCGGCCCAGAAGATCCAGAGCGGCCACTGCGTACCCTCGCGCGTGACCATCACGAACCCCAGCGAGGCGTACAGCAGCCAGGTCGCCACCTTGCCGGCGAAGTTGACGGAGAAGTCGTAGCCGCGACCCATGACGAGCTTGTACCCCGCGACGAGCGCCAAATCACGTGCGGGAATCGCCAGCGCGATCCAGGGGAGCCGGCCGGCATGCCAGAGCAGGAGGACGGCCGCGTCGATCATCAGCCGGTCGGCGAGCGGGTCGGCGATCTTGCCGAAGCTCGACTCGACCCGCCAGCGCCGCGCCAGCCAGCCGTCGATCTGGTCGGTCACGGCCGCGACGCCGAAGACGATCGCCGCGGGCCAGCTGTGCCCGCCGTCCGCGCTCAGCAGTAGGACGACGAAGACGGGGATCAGCGCCAGCCGCACGATCGTGAGCGCGTTAGGTATCTGCGCTACCGGGGCTGGAACCGCGCGAGTGGCCACGGTGGAAGGATACGGCGATGGCGGAAACACTCTCGTTGCCGGGCTTCGTCAATGCCCATTCGCACGCCTTCCAGCGCGCCCTGCGCGGGCGAACCGAGGGCGGCGACTTCTGGGCCTGGCGCGACGCGATGCTCGAGCTCGCGGGCTCGCTCTCGGTCGAGCAGGTGCGCAGCGGCTACGTCCAGGTCTACCGCGAGATGGTCGACGCCGGCTACACGGCGGTGGGCGAGTTTCACTACCTCGGCCTCGGCGAGGCGCACGCGGCGGTCGAGGCGGCGGCGGAGGCCGGGATCGAGCTCGTGCTGCTGCTCGCGGCCTATGGGCGCGGCGGGATCGACCGCTTCCGGCAGGACTCCGTCGCCGACTACCTCTCGCAGCTCGAAGCCGTTCGCGAGACGGGCGTTCGCGTCGGCCTCGCCCCCCACTCCATGCGCGCGTGCCCGCGCGACTGGCTCGAGGAGCTCGGGCGCTACGCGGCCGCCGAGAGCCTGCCGCTGCACGTCCACGCCGACGAGCAGCCGCGCGAGATCGAGGAGTGCCTCGCCGAGCACGGCCTCCGTCCCGTCGAGCTGCTCGCGGAGACCGGCTGCCTCGGGCCGCATACGACGGTCGTGCACGCGACCCATGCCGACGCGCGGGAGCTCGACCTGCTGGCCGAGGTGAGCGCGCGCGTCTGTGTGTGTCCGACGACCGAAGCCAACCTCGGCGACGGCTTCGCGCCGGTGCAGGAGCTCTGCGAGCGCGGGATCGGGATCTGCATCGGCTCCGACTCGAACGTGCGCATCGACCCGCTCGAGGAGCTGCGCGAGCTGGAGGGCATCGCCCGCCGCCGCGCCGGCAAGCGCAACGTCGTCTCGGTCTCGTCGCTCCTGTGCTTCGGCTCGGACGAGGGCGCCGCCGCGCTCGGCCTCGAGCGCTGGCCCGACGTCGAGGTGAACCTGGAACATCAGTCGCTCACAGGCGTCGAAGACGTGCATGGCGGACTCGTCTTCGGCTGCGCCGCCGACGTGTTCGCCTAAATCAGAAAAGCCCTGCGTTACAGGGCCTTTCTCGAGTCGGGGCGCCGAGATTTGAACTCGGGACCTCTTGTCCCCCAGACAAGCGCGCTAACCAGGCTGCGCCACGCCCCGTCGGGCCTAGGTTAGCCGAGGGCGAAGGATTCGAGGCCGCGAAGTCCGGCGCCGGGCGTGCACTTACCGTCGCTGGAGACCCGGTCTCCTGACCCGTATCGGACGGTCCGAGGGCCTTCAGAACCAATCCCGGTGAGCAGTGTCTCTGTGCGGACTGTCCCGACGGGTAGCGCAACCTGGCTTCACGTGGCCCTGGCGGTCCGCCATACTGACTCATCGATGTCGGGAGCCGCCCCCGATCACGCCGTGCGCATCTTGCTCATGGACAACGATCACCACCACCTCTTCGCAGAAGCACTTCACGCGAAGCTGGAGCATGACGCACGCTTCGAGGTCGTCGGCATTGCTGCCGACGCCGAGGAGGCCGTTCGCCTCGTCGCCGAGGTGGGGCCGGACATCGTCCTCCTCGACCGAGAACAGGACGCCGGCACACTTTCCGCCACGAGACTGATCTCTTCCCAGAAGCCCGCACCGCAGGTATTGATCCTGGCGGGACCCGACGATGAGTTCCGGGCTGTCGAAGCACACGACGCGGGGGCAGCGGCGTTCCTCCGAAAGCCACGCTCAGCTGCCGACCTGCTTGAGACCCTCGAGCTCGCGACCCTTCTCATCCAGACGGCGGTGCCGTCTGAAGAGCCCGCGGGCGACTAGACCCCCGCGCTCAGACCCCCGACCAGCGGCTCAGGGGTAGCGGGCTCGAGCAACCCATGGATCTGGGCCCAGCGGCTCGCCTCGGTGCGGTTGGCCACGTCCAGCTTCCGGTAGATGTTGGACAGGTGGAACTTCACCGTCTGCTCGGTCACCCACAGCATCCGGGCGAGCTGGCTGTTGGAATGTCCGTCGGAGACGAGCTGCAGGATCTCGCGTTCCCGCTTGGTCAGCATCGCCACCGCCGGGTGCGCATCCGTCGTGCTCGCACCGACGAGTGCCGGTGAAGGCGTCACGCCGGGTAGGAAGAGCGAAGGCGAGAACGTCTGTCGGATTGCCACGCCGACGTCGTCAGAGTGCGCGGTCTTGACCACGTAGGCAGCTGCTCCGGCAGCGAATGCCGCCTGCACCTGATTTGGATCGTCGGACGACGCGAGTGCAATGACTTTCAGTCCAGGTACTCGCGCGCATGCGTCCCGAATGCAGGCAATACCGCCGCCCGCAGGTTCGGCTACCAGGATCCGCGGGCGGTGCTCCTCGCAGAGTGCGAGAGCCCGACCCGCGTCGGATGTTCGTCCCACGACCGTGACACTGTTCTTCACAAGGACGTTCTCGACCGCATCCAACCACAATGGGTAGGGATCGACCAAGACCGCCGTTCTTTCGCCGCTGTACGCCACAGTGATGCCCCTTTTCTCCCCCCAGGAGTAGGTCCGCAAATGGGGTCATAACCCATTTGGGCTTGTGTGTAAAGCGGTGGATAACTACTCGAAACATCCGAAAGGGCAAGAATTCTCGCTATGCACAGGTCCATGGGCAACTCTGGACCTATCCTGGTCGGCCCTTCGGTGACGGGCTAGGAACGCCGGTTCGGCTGGCTGCCGAGGCGTTTGTACAGCCGGTCGATCAGGTCGGGCATCGCCTCGAGCCGCTCGGTGATCACGCGGAGGCGGTACTCGCGGAAATGCTCCGGCTCGACGCCGAGGGCCTTCGCCAGCTGGCCGACCACCTTGTCCGAGGGAACCGGTCGGTTGCCGTGGACGAGGTGGTTCAGGTAGCCGGCCGACAGCTTCGTTTTGTCGGCCAGGCCGCGGTAGGTGACGCCGGTCTCGCCCATCAGTCGCTCGATCGTCGGGCCGAACGGCTCGCCGCTGAACTTCCGCCGCCGCGCCACTAGAGGATGCTCCCGAGCTCGCCGAGCGGGACGCGCCGCTCCTCCCCGCTCCGTCGGTCGCGGACGTCGACGGCGCCATCGTCGAGCGTCTTCTTGCCGACGGTCACGCGCAGCGGGATGCCGATCAGGTCGGCGTCGGCGAACTTCTCGCCGGCGCGGGCGTCGCGGTCGTCGAGCAGCACCTCCGCCCCCGCCTCGTCGAGCGCGCGGGCAGCCTCCTCCGCCTGCTCCTCGACGCCGCCCAACGTCACCACATGCACGTCGTAGGGCGCGATCGAGCGCGGCCAGACGATGCCGTTCTCGTCGTGGCTCTGCTCCACGGCGGCAGCCATCACGCGGCCGGGACCGATGCCGTAGCTGCCCATGACGAGCGGCTTCTCGGTGCCGTCCTCGTCGAGGAACGTCGCTCCGAGCGGTGCCGAGTACTTCGTCTCGAGCTTGAAGATGTGCCCCACTTCGATCGCCACCTGGAGATGTAGATGCGCGCCGCAGCGCGGACATGCGTCGTTTTCGCGAACTTCTCGAAGATCGGCAAAGCGGGCCTCGAAGTCGCGTCCAGCCTGGACGCCGCGGAGGTGTGCGTCGTCGCGGTTGGCGCCGACCACGTACTGGCCTTCGCGCAGCGCTTCGTCGGCGATCACGTCGACCGAGACACCGACCGGGCCGATCGAGCCGCCCGAGGCGCCAAAGGCCTGCTGGATCTCGGCCTGCTCCGCCGGACGGAACTCCTCGCCCAGCGCCTGGAGAAGCTTCATCTCGTTCAGCCGGTCGTCGCCGCGCACGAGGGCGAGGACGACGTTGCCGTCCACCACCACCGGCATCGCCTTCGCCGTGGCGCGGGGATCGACACGCAGAAACTCGGAAACGTCCTGAATCGTCCGCTGGCCCGGCGTCTCCACCTCCTGGGGCTCGGGTAGCGCCTCCGGAAAGTCCGCCGGCGACGGACGGCCGTCGGCGATCTCGAGGTCGGCGGCGTAGTCGCCTTTCTCGCAGGTGACGAGCGTGTTCTCGCCCGACCCGGACGGCGCCAGAAAGGCGTGGCTCCCGCTCCCGCCCATCATCCCCGACTCGGCCGCGACCTCGTGCGCCTTGATCCCGCAGCGCTCGAAGATCCGCTTGTACGCGTCGGAGTGCTTGCGGAAGCTGGCGTCCAGCCCGGCCTCGTCGCGGTCGAACGAGTAGCCGTCCTTCATGATGAACTCGCGTACGCGCAGCAGGCCGCCGCGGGGGCGCGGCTCGTCCCGCTCCTTCGTCTGAAGGTGGTACCAGATCTGCGGCAGCTCCTTGTACGACTGGATCTCCCGCGCATGGAAGGTCACCGTCTCCTCGTGCGTGAGCGGCAGGACGTAGTCGCGACCGGCACGGTCCTTCAGCCGGAAGAGCTCGGGGATGGCGATGCGGCCGGTCGCCTCCCACAGCTCGGCAGGCGTGAGGACCGGCATCAGGATTTCCTGCGCGCCGAAGGCGTCGAGCTCCTCGCGGATGATCTGCTCGACCTTTCGGTGAACGCGCCAGCCGAGGGGCAGGAACGACCAGAGGCCCGTGCTGACCTGGCGGATGAAGCCGCCGCGCACGAGCAGCTTGTGGCTGACGGCCTCGGCATCGGCCGGGTCGTCTCGCAGGGTCGGCAGAAAGAGCGTTGACGCTCGGACGATCATCGTTGTCGCCTGAGGCTACTCCAGCGGGATCAGCGACGCCTCGGCCATCGCCAGCGCGGCGGGCTTGGCCATCTTGAGGCGTTTCGGGCGGTGCATCCCGTCCGCGATCCACTTGTCGATCTCGTGGAACAGCTCGTCGACCAGGATGTCCGAGGAGACCTTCTTCAGCACGCGGCCGTGCGCGTAGACGAAGCCGACGTCGCGCCCGCCGGCGATGCCGAAGTCGGCGTCACCGGCCTCGCCCGGGCCGTTGACCGCGCAGCCGAGGACGGCGACCTCGAAGTGCTGCGGGTAGCCGTGGAGCCGCTCCTCGACCACCTCGGCCAGCTGCTGGACGCCGACGTTGTCGCGGCCGCAGCTCGGGCAGGCGATCATCACCGGCCCGCGCTCGCGCAGGCCGAGCGCCTTCAGGATCTCGAAGGCGGTCTTGATCTCCTCGACCGGGTCGGCGGTCAGCGAGACGCGCATCGTGTCGCCGACCCCGTCGGCGAGCAGCGCGCCCATCCCCACGGCGCTCTTGATCGAGCCCGAGAACGGCGTGCCGGCCTCGGTCACGCCCAGGTGCAGCGGGTACGGCACCTTCGAGGCCAGCAGCCGGTAGGCCCGGATCATCGTCGGCACGTGGCTCGACTTGACCGAGATCTTGAACTCGTAGAAGCCCAGGCTCTCGAGCAGCCGCACCTCCTCGAGCGCTGCCTCGACGAGCGCCTCCGCCTGATCGTGCTGCGCGAGCTCGGCGAGGTGCTTCGGCAGCGAGCCCGAGTTGGCGCCGATCCGCATCGGCGTGCCGGCTTTCTGCGCTGCGCGCACGACCTCGGCGACCTTGTCCGGGCCACCGATGTTGCCGGGGTTGATCCGCACCGCGGCCACGCCGGCGTCGATCGCGCGGAGCGCGAGGCTCGCGTTGAAGTGGATGTCCGCGATCACCGGCACCGGCGAGAGCCGGACGATCTTCGGCAGCGCATCGGCGTCCTCGCTCTTCGGCACGGCCACGCGCACGAGCTCGCAGCCGGCCGAGGCGAGCGCGGCGATCTGCGCGGTCGTCGCCTCGACGTCGTGCGTCTTCGTCAGCGTCATCGACTGCACGACGACGGGCGCGCCGCCGCCGATCTGCACGCCGCCTACGTGGATTGAGCGTTCGCTCGCCACGCGACGAGTCTAGCCCCCGCGGATGTTCCCGATGTCGTTTGAGAGGCCGACGAAGAAGAGCAGCAATACCAGGGCGATTCCCACGGCGGAGACGCGTTCGTAGACCGAGCGCTGGATCGCGCGGCCGCGGATCCCCTCGACGATCGAGAAGACCATGTGGCCGCCGTCGAGCGGGAGTAGGGGCAGCAGGTTCAGCAGCGCCAGCGAGAGGCTGATGATCGCGAGCACCTGCAGGTACTCGCGGTACCCGAGCTGCACCGCCTTGCTCGACTGCTGCACGATCCCGACCGGGGTCGAGACGTCCTTGCGGCCCGAGCCGTTCGCGAGGTGGCCGATCCACGAGCCCATCGCCTTGGTCACGAGCCACGTGTCCTGCCCCGCGAGCGCGAAGGCCCTCGGCGGGCTGTAGTGCGTGTAGCGGATCGCGGCCGGATGGAACCCGAGCGTGTAGACGCCGTCGGTCTTCGTCGGGCTCACCGCTGGCAGCTCGACGTAGCGCCCGTTCCGGATCACCGAGATCACGATCGGCTTGCCGCCGCTGTTGTGAATCGCGTCGCGGATGTCGGTGAAGTCGTAGGCCGGCTGGCGGCTCACGCCGACGATCAGGTCGTTCGAGTGCAGCCCCGCGGTCGCGGCCGGCGACTTCGGGATCACGTCCTGCACGCGGCGTGACGCGTCGGTTGGGATGCCGAGCATGTAGACGGTCGCCAGCAGCACGATCGCGAAGAGGAGGTTCGTGGCCGGGCCGGCAGCGATCGCGGCGATGCGCTTCCACGTCCGCTGGCGCCAGTAGGCATCGTCCCCGAGCGCGTCACCGACGTCGCCCAGCCCGCGCTCGGCGGCGCGGCGGGCCTTCGGCGAGAGCTTTGCGCTGGCGATCGCCTGACCCAGCGTGCCCAACGCGGTGCCGGCCTCGTCGTAGGAGTCCGTGGCGATCAGCCGCTTGACGCGCTCCACGTCGGTCAGGAGGCGCGGCTCCTCGTATAGCGCCGGGCCGAAGTGCACGTCCAGGTCGGACGGTGCCGGCCGGTGCATGCCGGGGATCTTCACGTAGCCGCCGAACGGGATCACGCCGATGCCGTACTCGATCCCGTTGCGCGTCCATTTGACCGCGGCCGGCGGGAACCCGATGTAGAACTTGCGCGGCCGCATCCCGACCGCGCGCGCCGTGAAGAAGTGGCCCATCTCGTGAATCAGGATCAGCAACGCGAGGCCGAGGATGGCGACAAGAACGCTCACTACCCGGCCACCAGCTTTGTGCGGGCTCGATCGCAAGCGACCTGCGACAACTCTGAGGGTTCGAACCAAACGCGTAGCGTTCTCATGCGACCGCTGCTCTTTCGGCCAGACGGCGCGCTTCCCTGTCGGCTTCGACGAGCTCGGAGAGGTCCCGCGCGGGCGCCCCGTCGATCTCGGCCAGCGCTTCCTCGACCGTCGCGGCGATCCCGAGGAACGGCAGCCGGCCTTCGAGGAACGCGGCCACCGCGACCTCGTTGGCGGCGTTGAACGCGCACGGATAGGTGCCGCCCTCCTCCCCGGCCCTGCGGGCCAGGGCGAGCAGCGGGAACGTCTCCAGGTCGGGCGGCTCGAACTCGAGGACGAGACCCTGCGTGAAGTCGAGCGCCGGCACCGGCGTCGCCGCGCGCTCGGGGTAGGTGAGCGCGAACGCGATCGGGACGCGCATGTCCGGGTAGCCGAGGTGCGCGAGAGAGGCGCCGTCGCGGAAGCGCACGAGCGCGTGCACGACCGACGTCGGCTGTAGCACCACGTCGATTCGCTCGTACGGCAGCCCGAAGAGGAAGTGCGCCTCGATCAGCTCGAGGCCTTTGTTCGCGAGCGTGGCCGAGTCCACAGTGATCTTCGGGCCCATGCTCCAGGTCGGGTGCGCCAGCGCCTCGGTGGGGGTCACGTCCTCGAGCTCCTCGCGCGTGCGCCCGCGAAACGGGCCGCCCGAGCCGGTGAGGACGAGCGAGTCGACCTGCTCGAGCCCGCGGCCCTCGAGGCACTGAAACGCCGCGGAGTGCTCGCTGTCGACCGGTAGCAGCAGCCCGCCGCCCCGCTCCTGCGTCGCGAGCGCGAGCCCGCCGGCCGCGACGAGGCTCTCCTTGTTCGCGAGCGCGAGCGTGACGCCGTGCTCGAGCGCCCAGAGCGTGGCGGGCAGGCCGGCGAAACCGACGACCGCATTCAGCACGACGTCCGGATCACTGCGGTCGAGCAGCTCGGTCAGGTCGCCGCCGACCTGGGTCAGCGGCGCCAGCCCCTCGATCGGCTGCGAGCCCGAGGCGGCCGCGACCAGCTCCAGCTCCGGGTGCGCAGCGACGATCTCGAGCGCCTGGCGGCCGATGGAGCCGGTGGCCCCCAGGAGGGCGATTCGCGTCATTCTGCTCGAAGTGTACGAGGGAAGAGCCGTTCCGGATCAGTGCAGCGCGAGGATCGCGTAGTAGGCCGCGACCGCTGCGAACAGGTGCGAGTCGATGCGGTCGAGCATCCCGCCGTGACCGGCGAGCAGGCGGCCGCTGTCCTTCACGTTCAGGTCGCGCTTGACCGCCGACTCGAACAGGTCGCCGAGCGGGGCCGTGACGGCGATCACCGCGCCGAGCACGAGCGACTGCCACAGGTTCATGAAGTCGGAGTGGTAGAGCGCGAAGAACGGCACCAGCACCGCGATCGCCGTCCCCGCGATGAGGCCTTCCCACGTCTTGCCGGGCGAGATCGTCGGCGCCATCCGGTGGCGTCCGACGAGGCGCCCCGCGAAGTAGGCGACCGTGTCGGAGGCGAAGACGGCGAGCAGCACCGTGAAGACGGCGAGCCGCCCGTCCTTCGTCGGCTCGAGCCCGCGGATCAGCAACACGTGCGAGACCCCCAGGCCGACCCAGGCGGTGCCGAGCACCGTCGTCGCGACCGCGACCGTCAGCGACTGCCGCGTCTGCGAGATGCCCTTCAGCACGAATGCGATCGGCAGTGTGACGAGGAAGCCGCCGGTCATCCAGAGCGGCCCGCCGAGCCAGGCGCCGAGTAGGGCCAGCGACGCGCCCGTGTAGCCGGCCAGGACGAGCGGCCGCAGGGGGCGCGCGATCCAGAAGAACTCGTGCAGCGCGAGCGTGGCCGCGATCACGGCCAGGATGAACAGCCATCCGCCGCCCAGCCAGACGAGGTACAGCACGAGCGGCAGCCCGACCACCGCCACCAGGATGCGCGACCAGAACTGGTTCATCGCCCGCCGAAGCGGCGGCGTCGCTGCGCGTAGGCGGCGAGCGCGTCCTCGAGGTCCGCGGCGCCGAAGTCGGGCCAGAGGACGTCCAGGAAGACGAGCTCTGCGTAGGCAAGCTGCCAGAGCAGGAAGTTCGAGATGCGCAGCTCGCCGCTCGTCCTGATCAACAGGTCCGGGTCGGGCAGCTCCGGCGCGTACAGGTTCGCGCGCAGCGAGTCCTCGTCCGGTTCCACGCCTGCCTCCACCAACCGCCGCGCAGCCTCGACCAGCTCCGCGCGCCCGCCGTAGTCGAACGCGATCCAGAGGTTGAGCCGCCCGTTGTGGGCGGTCTCGTCTTCGAGCCCCTCCATCTGCGCGCGCAGCTCGTCGGGCGCCCGGTCGCGGCGGCCGAGGAAGCGGGCGCGGACGCCCTGCCGCGCGAGGTCGGGAAGCTCGCGCTGGATCGTCTCGCCGAAGATCTCCATCAGGTCCTCGACCTCGCCCTCGGGCCGCGACCAGTTCTCGGTCGAGAAGGCGTAGACGATCAGGGTCTCGACGCCCAGGTCGATCGCCGCCTCGACGGTGCGCCGCAGCGCCTTCGTCCCGGCGCGGTGGCCCTCGGCGACCGGCAGGCCCTGGCGCTCCGCCCAGCGCCCGTTGCCGTCCATGATGATCGCGACGGCTCGGGCCCGGTCGTCGCGCTGTTCCTCGCTCACTACTAGGGGATTCGGCGCCTTCAGCGCCTAGACCTCCATGATCTCCGCTTCCTTGCGCTTCAGCAGCTCGTCGATCTCGTGGACGTGGTCGTCCGTGAGCTTCTGGACGCGCTCCTCGGCCCGGTGCTCCTCGTCGCTGCCGACCTCGCCGTTGTCGACCAGCTCCTTCAGGTGCTGGATCGCGTCGCGGCGGACGTTGCGCACGGCGACCTTCCCCTCTTCCGCCATCTGCCGCACCACCTTGACGAGGTCCTTGCGCCGCTCCTCGGTCAGCTGCGGGATCGGTAGACGGATCAGCTTGCCGTCGTTCGAGGGCGTGAGGCCGAGGTCGGACTCCAGAATCGCGCGCTCGATCGTCCCCAGCGAGCCCGGGTCGAACGGCTGGATCGTCAGCA
>Ga0136846_1216165_pt1 | contig 19688 bp, 19 predicted proteins | sample HopSoiMetagenom2_FD_96841 | JGI IMG/M metagenome (GOLD analysis project Ga0136846, IMG submission 96841) | Grasslands soil microbial communities from Hopland, California, USA - 2 Assembly 2016 (version 4) | ecosystem: Environmental > Terrestrial > Soil > Grasslands | place: USA: Hopland...
TAGGACCCCCGGTGGAGATCGGCAATGGCATCCCGCATCCGCGCCGACATCGCTCTTGTGGAGCGCGGCTTGTTCGAGAGCCGCGCCAAGGCGCGCGCCGCGATCGAGGCGGGTTTGGTCAAAGCCGACGGCGTTCACGTTTCGAAGGCTTCCGCGCCGCTGTCGCCGGGTGCGCGCGTTGAAGCGAGCCCGCCGCATCCCTGGGTATCGCGCGGCGGCGTGAAGCTGGCACATGCGCTCGAGCACTTCGGGTTCGATCCGGCGGGCCGGCCTTGTCTTGACATCGGTGCTTCGACCGGCGGCTTCACGCAGGTCCTGCTCGCGCGCGGCGCGGCGCTGGTGATCGCCGTTGATGTCGGGCAGGGGCAGCTCCATCCGAGTCTGGCGAGCGATGCCCATGTCGTCTCGTTGGAAAAGACGGATGCGCGTGCGCTGACGCGCGAAAGGATTGAAGACTTGACGCGCAAAGCCGCTGTCGATTCGAACGCGCCGATGATGATTACGTGCGACGTGAGCTTCATCGGCTTGGATAAAGTGCTGCCGCCCCTTCTGGCGCTTGCGACCCCCCAAAGTGAGCTCGTCGCATTGATAAAGCCGCAATTCGAAGCGGGCGCCGCGCGGCGCAAAGGCGGCATCGTCAGGGATGCGGCCGTGCACGAGCAGAGTTGCAATAGTGTTGCCGCCCTCGTTCGATCGCTTGGCTGGAATGTCGTTGGCGTTGAGCCATCGCCAATTCTCGGTGGGCATGGCAATCGCGAATTCCTCATCGGAGCGCGTCACGGGTGAGCGAGCCGCGTGTGCTGACAATCGAGCGGCTCGGTCAGCGCGGCGAGGGCGTTGCCCGTACGGATGAGGGAAATGTCTTCGTCCCGTACACGATGCCGGGCGATACGATTCGCGCCGAGGTCGCCGGCCAATCTGGGCGCCTTATCGAGATCATCACGCGTTCGGCCGATCGGGAAGCGCCGTTCTGCCCTTATTACGGCACATGCGGCGGCTGCGCGATCCAGGGTTATCGCGAGGAAGCTTATCGCGAATGGAAGCGTGGGCTTGTCGTCGATGCGCTCGCGCGCGCCGGTGTTGACGCTGCTGTCGACCCACTGATCGATGCACACGGCGAGGGTCGCCGCCGCGCGACGTTCCACGCGCGCGTCGAAGCCGCGGGCCAAGCGCGGGTCGGCTTCATGCAGGCGCGCAGCCATGATCTCGTCGCGATCGATTTTTGTCCGCTCTTCGCGCCATCGCTCGACGGAGCGATCGCAGCAGCGCGCGAATTGGCGCACGCACTCGTCGAATTGCGCAAACCGCTCGACCTTCTCGTCACGGCAACCTCGTCGGGACTCGACATCGATGTTCGCGGCGCCGGCGATATCGAGAAGAAACCTACGCAAGCGCTGACCGCCGCGGCCGACCGTCTCGACCTCGCCCGCGTCTGCAACCACGGGCGCTTGATAGTTGAACGCAAGTTGCCGCAATTGCGGATTGGCCGTGCACTCGTCCAACTGCCGCCCGGCGCATTCCTGCAAGCGACCGAAAAGGGCGAAGCAACTCTCGCCGCACTCGTCCTGGATGCCGCAGCCAAGTCAAAACGCCTCGCCGATCTCTTCTGTGGTATCGGTACATTCGCGCTGCGGCTCGCCGAACGCGCCGACGTGCTTGCCGCAGACGGCGATGACGCAGCGCTCGATGCGCTGACACAAGCCGCACGTGCGACCCCAGGACTGCGCCCCCTCAAAGCAGAGCGCCGCGATCTGATGCGGCGGCCATTGTCCCCGGAAGAGCTCGCCCGCTTCGATGCGGTGGTGTTCGATCCGCCGCGGGCCGGGGCGGAAGGCCAGGCGCAGGCAATTGCGCAGTCGCAGGTGCCGCTGGTGGTCGCCGTGTCCTGCAATGCGCAGACCTTTGCGCGCGACGCGGCGATCCTCGTCGCCCGCGGCTACAAACCCGCGCGGATCATCCCCGTCGATCAGTTCCGCCAATCGCCGCATGTCGAAATCGTCGGCGTGTTCCGGCGCGCCGCGAGAAAAGGCCGCACGCGCTCGCTGCTCTCCGGCTGATATGCTTGACAGAAGCACGGTAGATATTTCCCCTTACGACGACGGAGAGGAGAGGTTCCATGAGCGAGTTCACGATCTATGGCGTTCCCGGCAGTCCTTACGTGCGCGCCGCGCTGCTTGGACTCGAGGAGAAAGGCTGCGACTGGCATTTGCAAGCCATGCCGTTTGGTGGTTTCAGGAGCGCGGAGCATCGCGCACGCAATCCGTTCGGCCGCATTCCGGTGCTCGATCACGGCGATTTTCGACTCTATGAAGCGCAGGCGATCCTGCGTTATCTCGATCGCATCCTGCCGGAGCCGCGGCTCACGCCGCGCGATCCGCGCGCCGAAGCGCGCATGAATCAGATTTGCGGCATTACCGATTGGTACGTCATGCCGGAGATTTCGCGGCCGATCACCTTTGCGCGGCTCGTCGCGCCGAAGCTCGGTTTGCCCGTCGACGAAACCAAAGTGGCCGACGCCATCCCGAAGGCGGAGGTCTGCATTGCTGAGATCAGCCGGCTGCTCGGCGATCAGCACTTCATGGCAGGCGACGAGGTCTCGATTGCCGATCTCATGCTAGCGCCGCATCTCGTGATGTTTGCGGAGACGTCTGAGAGCGCGCCGATGCTCGCCCGCCACGAAAACATCAGACCATGGGTCGAGCGCATGAACGCACGCGCGAGCATGATGGCCACGACGTGGGAGAAAGTGCACGAGCTCGCCCGCGCGGCTTAAAGCCGCTGATCAAATCAGCGGCTTGCCGCCGGTCACCGCGATGGTCGCGCCGGAAACGTAGCTCGCCTCCGGGCTTGCCAGCATGACATAGGCCGGCGCGACTTCCCTCGGCTTGCCGGGCCGCTGCATCGGCACCTGCTTGCCGAAGTTTTTCACCTTCTCCTCGGGCATCGTCGACGGGATCAGCGGCGTCCAAATCGGGCCGGGCGCTACGCAATTCACCCGGATTTCCTTCTCCGCCAGCAATTGCGCCAAGCCGCCCGTGTAATTCTGGATCGCGCCCTTGGTTGTCGCATAGGCGAGAAGCTGCGGGCTCGGCGTATCGGCGTTGATCGAGCTAGTGTTGATGATCGAGCTGCCTTTCTTCATATGCGGCACCGCGGCTTTGGTCAGATAGAACATCGCGTAGATGTTGGTGCGGAACGTCACGTCCCATTCTTCGTCGCTTATCTCGCCGACATCCTTAAAACTTGCCTGATGCGCGGCATTGTTGACGAGAATGTCGATGCGGCCGAATTCCTTCACCGCTCTGTCGATGATCGCGCGGCAATGTCTTGGGTCCTTGATGTCGCCGGGCATGAGGATTGCCTTGCGCCCCGCATCTTCGACGACCTTCTTCGTCTTCTCGGCATCTTCGTGCTCGTCGTAATAGCTGATGAGCACGTCGGCGCCTTCGCGCGCAAAAGCGAGCGCGACCGCGCGGCCGATGCCGCTGTCCGCGCCGGTGATCACCGCTTTCTTATCCTTGAGCTTGCCGCTGCCTTTGTAGGAGTCCTCACCATAGTCGGGCTTGGGGTCCATCGCCTCTTCGCTGCCCGGCATCGGCTGCTTCTGCTCGGGGAATGGCGGCTTCGGCTTGCTCATCGTCTTTCTTTCGGTGTGTGGCGCGCTAGCATATGGAGCCACAATCGCAATCGTCACGATCTAACCTATGTGAACAGAGCCACGCGGCTCAGCTAGGGGGATTCGTCACGCGCGGAAGGAGATGCACATGCCAGATACGGCAAAGATCAAGGAACATATGGAAGTGCTCGGCTCCGACGGCCAGCATGTCGGCACCGTCGACAAGATTGAAGGCCAACGCATCAAGCTGACGAAGAGCGATGCCGCCGCACCGGGCGATCATCGCTACATTCATGTCGATAATGTCGCATCGGTCGACACGGCGGTGCATCTCAATCGCACCGCCGCGCAGGCGAAGGACGAATGGGGAGTGGCGAAGGTTTAGTTCACGGCCGCATGGAGAAGTGCACTGGGCCGGGCGTCAGCACCGGCTCGGCAATCCTTGCGAAGTCGCACAACAGCGGTCGCGTCTCGCGCGGATCGATGATCTCCTCCACCCAGAATTTCTCCGCCGTCCGGAACGGCGAACGCAATTTGTTGAGGCGATCTTCGATCTCCCCAAGTTTGGCCTGCGGGTCTCCCGCGGCATCGATCTCGGCACGGTAGGCCGCCTCGATGCCGCCTTCGAGCGGCAACGAGCCCCAGCTCGCCGACAGCCACGCATAACGCAGCGACAAACGCCCCGCCGGCTGATGCGCGGCGCCGGCGACGCCATAGGCGTTGCGGATGATGATTGTGCACCACGGCGTCCTCGTCTGATTGAGCGCCGCCATCGCGCGCACGCCATGCCGGATCGTCGCGGATTTTTCTGCATCAAGCCCGATCATGAAGCCCGGACAATCCGCGAGATAGACGACGGGAAAGTGGAACGTCTCGGCGAGATCGACAAAGCGCACGATCTTTTGGCACGCTTCCGCCGACCACGCGCCACCGTAATGGAAGGGATCGCTCGCGAGCAGCGCGACGGCGCGTCCGTCGAAACGTGCAAAGCCAATGATAGCCGAGCGGCCGAACATCTGGCCCATTTCGAAGAACGAGCCTCTGTCGACGAGCGCCTCAACGATCCGGCGCATTTTGTAGACTTTTCGGCGATCGCGCGGCACGGCGTTCATCAGGCCGTCTTCGCGGCGGTTCGGATCATCGTTGCTCGGCGCGGAGGGCGGTAATTCGTAAATCGACGAGGGCATATAAGAAAGAAAGCGTCGCGCGGCGGCGAACGCTTCGTCTTGCGTGTCGACGGCGTGATCGACCGCGCCGCTGCGCGTCTGGATTTGCCAGCCGCCGAGTTCCTGCTTGCCCAGATCCTGTCCGAGCCGCGCGACGACCGGCGGCCCGGCGACAAACATCGCGGAGTTTTTCGTCATCACCGAATAATGCGTCGACGTCAGACGCGCCGCCCCGAGACCGGCGACGGAGCCCAAGCCCAATCCAACCACCGGCACGACCGGAAGGTTGGCCGTCATCATATAGAAGCCGCGCGTCTGATTGACCTGGCCCGGCAGATTGGCGCGCCCGGTCGTCTCGATCGTCTTCACCGAGCCGCCGCCGCCCGATCCTTCGATGATTCGGATGATCGGCAGGCGAAATTCCTGCGCCATCTCTTCGGCCATCAACGGCTTCGCGTAGATCGCCGCGTCCGCCGAGCCACCGCGCACGGTGAAATCGTCCCCAACCACGACAACGGTGCGCCCATCGACCTGCGCGCGTCCAAAAACGCAATTCGCCGGCGTGAGGCTCTTCAGCTCGTTCTCAGAATCATATTCGGCGATGCCGGCAATGGCGCCGATCTCGCGAAAGGTATGCTTATCAACGAGCCGGTCGATGCGCTCGCGCACGGTGAGCCGGCCGCCCTCGTGCTGGCGCTTCACCTTGTCGGCGCCGCCCATCTCGCGCGCCAGCGCCTCGCGGCGCCTGAGCTCTTCGAGTTCGAGCTGCCAGTTCATTTCGTTCTCCTCGACGCCTTTGTCTTTTCCTGCCTTATAGCAGTGGAGCGCAATTGCGAGAGCCGGGGCAGGGAATGGCGGAAGAGAAGATCGTCACCGAGGTCGCGGGTCGCGTCTGCGCCATTGCCGCAGAGCCCGGTGCGAAGATCGGCGCCGGCGAGGACGTCGTGCTGATCGAAGCGATGAAGATGGAGATCGGCGCCTCGTCGCAACGCGGCGGCACGGTCGAGTCGATTCTCGTGAAGATGGGCGAGATGGTGCAGGAGGGCCAGATCGTCGCGGTCGTGAAGAGTTAGCGAGCGAATGCACGTAACGTCCACCTCCCCGCACACCCGAAAGGTGATCCGGGTCCAGGGCAGACGCGCATTGCTCTGGGTCCCGGATCGCGCTTTCGCGCGTCCGGGAATGTGGAGGAGCATTCACCACCCGAGCAAAAAGCTAACCGCCATTTTTTGCAGGCGCCCATATGGCGGGGCGAGACGCTCGAAGCCATTCATGAAGCCGACCTTGTGAATCGCGCGGGCGTGGCTGAAGCGCTTGAAACCGTCGTAGCCGTGATAGGCGCCCATGCCGCTCGGGCCGACGCCGCCGAAAGGCAGATCGTTTTGCGCGACATGCATGAGCGTGCCGTTGAGCGTCACGCCGCCTGAAATCGTGCGGCCCAGAATTTTGCGGCGACTCGCCTCGCTATTTGTGAGCACATAAAGCGCCAGCGGACGGTCCTTATCGTTGATGATGCGCAATGCATCTTCGAGCGAATCGGAAGAGACGATCGGCAGGACGGGCCCGAAAATCTCCTCGCGCATCAGCAGCGACTCGCGTGGCGGATCGAGAACGATAGTCGGCGGGATTTTGCGGCTGTTGCTTGGCGTGTCCTCAGCAATCGTCAGAACTGTCGCGCCGGCACTCCGTGCTTCCTCAATCGCATTCGTGAGCCGGTGATAATGCGGATCGCTGATGATCGAGGTATAGTCTGGATTGTCTGATATGCGTGGATAAAGCCCCTTCGCCTCGGCGAGAATCGCTTCCGCGAGCTCCATGGCGCGCGCGGCGGGCGCGAGCACATAATCCGGCGCGATGCATGTCTGGCCGGCATTGACGAATTTGCCGAAGGCGATCGCACGGGCGGCTTTCTCGGTTGAATAATCGGGACAGACCACGACAGGCGATTTTCCGCCGAGTTCGAGCGTCACCGGCGTGAGATTGGCGGCGGCCGCCTGCATCACCGTGCGGCCAATCGAGGTCGATCCGGTAAAAAGCAGATGATCAAACGGCAGCGCGCTAAACGAAGCGGCGACATCCGGGCCGCCGGTCACGACCGCGACATCGGCCGGATCGAACGCCTCGGTGACGATTCCCTTCAAAAGCTCGGAGAAACGCGGCGTCAGCTCCGACGGCTTCAGCATGACGCGATTGCCGGCCGCGAGCGCATCGGCGAGCGGCGAGGCCGCCAGAAACAGCGGATAGTTCCACGGCGATATGATGCCGATCACCCCGAGCGGCTGGTATTCGACCCAGGCTTTGGCCGGCTGCATCGTCAGCGCGACCCGGCGTTTTTCCGGCCGCATCCAGCGCACCAGGTGGCTCTTCGCGTGGCGAATCGCTTTTATCGCGGGGACCAGTTCGAGCAGCTCCGTCTCGTCGCTGGAGCGATGGCCGAAATCCTCGGAGATGGCCTGCGCGATCTCGGCACGATACGAGAGCAGCGCCTTTTCCAGCCGCTCCAGCAAGGCATGGCGGCGCGTCGCTCCGGGCGGGCCGCCCTCGGCAAACGCGCGTTTCTGGGCCTGGAAGAGAAGTTCGGCTTCGTTGCCAGCGTGAGCCGGCTGAGCAGGCGCGAAAGTCTGGGCCGTTGCCGCTTGTGCCGATCCGTCCATAGCGACCGCTCCTGGCTAGCCCGTCCGACGAGCAAGGGGCGATCTTAGGAAGTTTAAGAGCCGCGGCCAATCGGCCGGACGCGGCAGTTCAATCAGGCCCGGGCAATGCCGAGCGACTGCAATTGCTGAAAGGGCTCGCGCACCGACTCGACGAGCGATCCCTTCTCGCGTCCGTCAAGAGTCTGCACCTTGGCGTGCTCGGCGATGGCTTCTTCTAGATGGAGCTTCTCGTCCTCAAGCTGGCCGCGCAGTTCCGCGGTCGAGTTTTTCAGGTTGTCGCGCCGGGTGCGCGCCGCCCGCGCATAGGTCGGGTAGGCGAAATGGCTCGGGTCGGAAATTCCGGCCCGCTGTTCCTCGGCGAAAATTTCCCGGTCGAGATCGGCGGCCATCCGCACGAATTCCGCGATCATCGCCTCGATTTGACTGACACGCCGGCGCTTCTCGTCGACCTGGAAGCGCTTCAGCCGAATAAGAGTATCCCGCGACTTCATTTCACTCCACTCCAGGACGCTTGATCATCGCCCAACACTGCTTACCGACCGCGATACCAGGAAAGGATGGAGGAGGGAGGTTGCTGCTTCCTTACGAGCGGGCCACACGTCGCGGAAAAAGGCGGAAGTAAGCCGGTTTTGCCGCGCACCGGCCTCGCCGCGAGCCAAAGCGTAAGCTTCGGTTAAGATTCAGCGTTAACAATTTGGGCAGCGGTGCTTCGCGCTGCTTTCTAAACGCAAGTCAGGTCGGATGTCCTGTGCCCTTTTCATAAACTTTTGGCAGAGGACTCCGCCGCAGGGATCAGAGATCGTTAACCAATTCCCGGTAACGTTACGAAATCGAATTCCGTCGCGTTTGCCTCAGGACGTGGGCCGCCCGGCCAGGACCCGAAGAACGGCGCAGAGCGGCCTTGGGGAATTGCGGGGCAAGGGTGGGGACCTCACATGCGCGTTTTATTGATCGAAGACGACCGCGCGACCGCGCAGAGCATCGAGCTGATGCTCAAGTCCGAGAATTTTAATGTCTACACCACCGATCTTGGTGAGGAAGGCATCGATCTCGGCAAGCTCTATGACTACGACATCATCCTTCTCGACCTGAACCTCCCCGACATGTCGGGTTACGAGGTGCTGCGCACGCTGCGCGTGGCCAAGGTCAAGACGCCGATCCTCATCCTCTCCGGCTTGGCCGGCATCGAGGACAAGGTGAAGGGCCTCGGCTTCGGGGCCGACGACTACCTGACTAAGCCCTTTCATAAGGACGAGCTCGTCGCACGTATCCACGCGATCGTACGCCGCTCCAAGGGCCATGCGCAGTCGGTCATCACGACCGGCGACCTCACCGTCAATCTCGACCAGAAGACGGTGGAAGTCGGCGGCGCCCGCGTGCATCTCACCGGCAAAGAATACCAGATGCTGGAGCTGCTCTCGCTCCGCAAAGGCACGACGCTCACCAAAGAGATGTTTTTAAACCACCTCTATGGCGGCATGGATGAGCCGGAGCTGAAGATCATCGACGTGTTCATCTGCAAGCTTCGAAAAAAACTCGCGAATGCCAGCCAGGGCCGCAACTACATCGAGACGGTATGGGGCCGCGGCTACGTGCTGCGCGAGCCAACCGACGCCGACGAGCGCATCACGGCGTAACCGAGCGCTCACCTCGCGTGAGCGCGTAGAAACTCCACGATTGCCGTATTGACCTCGGCCGGGCGCTCCTGTTGCACCCAGTGGCCGGCGCCTTCGATCAGCACCTTGCCCTTGATGTTCGGCGCTATCCGCTCGATCGCGGCCAGCGCCCGCTCGCCGATGACGCCGCTGATGACGGGATCTTTGGTGCCGGCGATGAACAAAGCCGGCTGCGTAATGACCGCGCCCTGCCATGGGGCGGTGAGGTCCCAATTGCGGTCGATGTTGCGGTACCAGTTCAGCCCACCGCGAAAACCGGTACGGCGGAAGCTTCTTGCGAAATGCATCACATCGACCTCGCTGAGCCAGCCCGGCATCTGGTCCGCCGGCTGGACGAGCGAAAGAAAGCCTTCGCCGGGCTTCAAATTCAGCCCGCCGCCGGTGCCACGCAGTCCTTCGCTCGCTTTCGGATAAAACAGCTTACGGAAGGTCATGACGGGGTCGGCCTCGAACTCCGCCTCTGCGACGCCCGGCTCCTGGAAATACATCCAGTAGAAGCGCTCGTGCCCGGCCGCGCGAAGCATGCCGAGCGGCCGCGCCGGCCCGCGCGCATACGGGGGGACGCTCAAGCCGACCACCGCCGTAAAGACATCCGGCCGAAACATGGCGCAATGCCAGGCGATCGGCGCGCCCCAATCGTGGCCGATCACAATCGCCTGCGTCTCGCCGAGCGCGGCGACGAGCCCGATAATGTCGCCGGTGATGTGGAAGATGCTGTAGGTGGAGATGTCTTTCGGTGCGCTCGTGCGGCCGTAGCCGCGCATATCAGGCGCGACGGCGTGGAAGCCGGCGTCCGCGATCGCCGGCAGCTGGTGGCGCCAGGAATAGGAGAGCTCCGGCCAACCGTGACAAAGCACGACGAGGGGGCCGCTGCCTTGTTCGGTGAAATGCATGTCGATGCCGTTCACCTTCAGCTGCCGCTCGGTCATTTGCGCTGTCATCAGAGACCCTTATGTAAGAGGCACGGCGGAGCAGGCTGGTTGACGCGGGCGCTTGGGGGGACCAGCATAGCCTCAGTTGCGCCGCTTTCGAGGCCCTTCCGGTCGGGAGGGCCTTTGCGATTCAGGGCAAGATGAACACGCCGAACAAAACGAGTCATATCAGACTAACCTCGCATCCTGAGCCTGGCCTCAGGCCGATCCGCTGGGGCGCGGCGAGCGCCGAGGAGCGCGGCCCGGTGATCGGCACGGTGACCCGCCAGGGCGAGCGCAACGTCATAGGCTCGCACGGCGGCGCCTACGGCATCTACCGGGCGCTCGCGGTCTCAGCCGGCGCGCTCAATCCGCTGGCCAAACCCGATCTCACCAATACCAGCCCGGCGCTTAAGATCGGCCCGTACCCGCAGTGGTTCGAGCCAGACCGCATCGTTGCGCTCGATCCGTTCGGCCATATCGCCCAGGAGGTGTTTGCGCGCGAGATCGCCGAAGGTCTCGACATCCGTCCGACGATCGCCGTCACGAAGGCACGCCTCAACCTGCATGAGATTGGCGAAGCGATGCGGCTCCGGCGGCTCGAGCCGGATGGCGCGATCCTGCATGCCTCCGGCGATATCGCGGTGACCAAGACCGCCATCGATCCGGTCTGGTATTTGCCTGGTATCGCGCATCGATTCCAAATTGACGAGACGCGCCTGCGCCGAACACTCTTCGAGCAGACCGGCGGCATGTATCCGGAGCTGGTAACCCGCCCCGACCTCAGCGTCTTCCTGCCGCCGATCGGCGGCGCGACCGCTTACGTCTTCGGCGACGTGCAGGATTTGGCTGAAGGCCGCTCGCGGCTCACCTGCCGCGTGCACGACGAGTGCAACGGTTCCGATGTGTTCGGCTCCGACATCTGCACCTGCCGCCCCTACCTCACGCACGGCATCGAGGAATGCGTCATCGCAGCGCAGAAGGGCGGCGTCGGGCTCATCGTTTACAACAGAAAGGAGGGCCGCGCCCTCGGTGAGGTGACGAAGTTCCTGGTTTACAATGCGCGCAAGCGCCAGGAAGGTGGCGACACCGCTGCTACCTATTTCGAGCGCACGGAATGCGTGGCCGGCGTGCAGGATGCCCGTTTCCAGGAATTGATGCCGGACGTGCTGCACTGGCTCGGCGTGACGCGGATCGACCGCTTCGTCTCCATGAGCAACATGAAATACGAGGCGATCGTGAAAACCGGAATCGAGATCGTCGAGCGCGTGCCGATTCCCGACTGGCTAATCCCGCCGGACGCGTCGGTCGAGATCGAAGCCAAAAAGGCGGCGGGTTATTTCTCGTCCGGTGAGAAGCCGAACGCCGCCGACTTAGCGCGCACCAGCGGACGCGCGCTGGAGAAATATTGAGCCGTGCAGGCGGTCGCGACGCCGCAGGTTGATCGGGCGCTGTCGTTATTGAGCGCGCATGCCGTGCGCGAACGTGCGCATCGCATGCGAGCGCTCTGCGAGGACGGCGGGTTGCAGCATTGGCGAATCGAAACATCGCGGCTCGATGCGGTTGCCGATTTTGTCGTCGAGACGATCTGGGACAATTACCCGCTTCTGAGCATTCCGTTTCACGCGCGTTGGCGGCATTTCGCGGTCGGCGGCCACGATCGCTGGGCGGCGCTCGAAGCGAAGGCAGGCTGGAAAAACGCGGCGCAAAAAGCCCGTCCCGCGTTCGATCTGGTTATCGTCAGTGTACTTCTTGACGCGGGTGCCGGGCCAAACTGGCGCTACAGGGATGCGCAGGGTTCGGTTCTGTCGCGTTCGGAAGGACTCGCGGTCGCATCTCTGGAAATGTTCGCCGCGGGGGCATTCTCTGCAAATCCGGACGAGCCGCTCCGCCTCGATGCGGAGCGTCTGCGCAAGCTGAGTGCCGACGATCTTCGCCGCCGCTTCCAAGTCTCCGCGGATAATCCGCTCGTCGGATTGGAAACCCGCGTCGCGCTGCTGAAGGCGCTCGGACAGACGTGTCTCGCCACGCCAAGCATATTTGCACGGAAAGATAGCGCCCGCCCCGGCGGCCTCTTCGATCATCTCCTCGCGCAAGCAAGCGAGAACATCAGCGCGGATGCCGTGCTGCACGCATTGCTGCGGCATCTCGGCCACATCTGGCCGTCACGCCTTTCGCTCGATGGCCTTCCGCTCGGCGACACCTGGTGCCATCCTGCCTTGCAGACGGAGGATGAAACAAGCGGCCTCGTGCCGTTCCACAAACTCTCGCAATGGCTCGCCTATTCGTTGATCGAGCCGCTGCAAGCGGCCGGGGTCGAAGTCACCGACATCGACGCGCTCACCGGTCTGCCCGAATATCGCAACGGCGGTTTATTCATCGATCTCGGCGCGCTCGTTCCTCGCGAGGCCTCCGCTCTCGACCAGACTCACACCGTCGATTCGCTCTTCATTGTCGAATGGCGTGCGCTTACAGTCGCTCTGCTCGACGACATCGCCGAGCGCGTGCGCGCGCGGCTCGACCTCGATGCTTCCCGGCTGCCGCTTGCCTGCGTGCTCGAAGGCGGCACATGGGCGGCGGGCCGCCGGATCGCGCGCAAAAAGCGCGCCGACGGTTCGCCGCCGCTGAAAATCGCGAGCGACGGCACGGTCTTTTGAGGGGAGTGCGCATTGGAAGGTGTCATCGTCGTCGATCATCCCTTGGTGCAGCACAAGCTCACGCTGATGCGCGAGGTCGACCGCTCGACTAAAGGCTTTCGTCAGCTGCTCAATGAAATCGGCATGCTGCTTTGCTATGAAGTCACGCGCGACTTGCCGACCGAGATGATAGAAATCCAAACGCCGCTTTGCAAAGCGCAGGCGCCGATTCTTGCGGGAAAAAAGCTGGTGCTGGCGCCGATCCTTCGCGCCGGCGTCGGATTTCTCGACGGTATGCTCGAACTCGTGCCCTCGGCGCGCGTCGCCCATATTGGACTTTATCGCGATCCCGCGACGCTCGTTGCGGTCGAATACTATTTCAAGGCGCCGCACGACCTGCATGACCGGCTCGTCATCGTCACAAATCCGATGCTTGCGACGGGAAATTCCGCGACCGCCGCGGTGGAGCGGCTGAAGGAGCGCGGCGCGAAAGATATCCGCTTTGTCTGTTTGCTCGCCGCGCCCGAAGGCATCGCCAAATTGCGCGGCGAGCACCCCGACGTATCGATCTGGACAGCGTCGATCGACGAGCGACTGAACGACCACGGTTACATCGTGCCCGGCCTCGGCGATGCCGGCGACAGGATGTACGGGACACGATGAGCGGCGCGCTCTCTGGGCTTCTCGTCGTCTCGATCGAGCAGGCGGTAGCGGCGCCGTTCTGCACGTCGCGTCTCGCCGATGCCGGCGCGCGCGTGATCAAGATCGAGCGGCCGGAGGGCGATTTCGCCCGCGGCTACGATCAAGCGGCGAAAGGGCAGAGCTCGTATTTCGTCTGGCTCAATCGCGGCAAGCAGTCGCTCGTGCTCGATCTCACGAAAGAGGATGACAAAGAGCTGTTCCGCCGCATGATCGCCCGCGCCGATGTGCTCGTACAAAACCTCAAGCCCGGCGCGATGGCGCGGCTGGGGTTTTCGGCGAAATCGCTCTGCGCCGCGCATCCCGGGCTCATCGCCTGCTCGATCACGGGCTATGGCGACAGCGGTCCGCTGGCGCAGCGCAAGGCCTATGATCTCCTGATCCAGGCGGAGTGTGGGCTCGCCTCCGTGACCGGCCGTCCGGAAGGACCAGGGCGCGTCGGCTTGTCCGTCGTCGACATTGCGACAGGCGCCACCGGGCATGCCGGTATTCTCGAAGCGCTGATTGCGCGCGGCCGCACCGGAAAGGGCGCCGACATCCGCGTCTCAATGTTCGATGTCATGGCGGACTGGATGACCGTGCCGCTGCTCAATGCCGAAGCGGGTAATCCGCCGCAGCGTCTCGGCCTCGCGCATCCCTCGGTCGCGCCCTACGGCGCGTTCAAGAGCCGCGACGGGACGGACGTGCTGATCTCGATTCAGAACGATCGCGAGTGGCGCATCCTTGCCGCGGAGGTGCTCGGCGATGCGGCGCTCGGCACTGACCCGCGTTACGCCACCAATGTTGCCCGCGTACGCAATCGGCCTGACATGGACGGCATCGTTGCGCGTGCATTCGCCGCGAGGGGCAAGGACGATCTCGTTGCGCGGCTCGACAAGGCGGACATCGCCTTCGCCCTCGTCAACAGCGTCGACGATCTCTCGCGTCATCCGCATTTGCGTCGCGTCGAGGTCGGCACGCCGAACGGCGCCGTGCACTATCCCGCGCCGGGCGCTATCAGCGGGGAGATGCGAACATCACTCGGCGCGGTGCCGGCGATCGGCGAGCATTCGGCCGCGATTCGGGCGGAGTTCGCCTGAGGCTGCCACTTTCCCGGAGCCGCGGAGCGGCACCCGACCCAGAGCAAAGGCGTCTGCCCTGGACCCGGATCGCCTTCGGCGTCCGAGGAGGTGGTGGTTGCAAACCTAAAGCATCCCCAAGGCGTGCGGCAGCCACAGCGAAATCGCCGGCGTGTAGGTGACGAGCACCAAAAAGATCAGCATCGCCATCAGCCAGGGCCAGACCGCGACAGTGAGCTCGGTAATCCCCATGCGGGCGATGCCGGAGGCGACATAAAGGTTCAGGCCGACGGGTGGATGACACATGCCGACCTCCATGTTCACCGTCATGATGATGCCGAGGTGGACGGGGTTGATGCCGAGGCGCCCGGCGATGGGAAACAGGATCGGGGCGGTGATCAGGATGATCGACGACGCCTCCATCACATTGCCGGCTACGAGCAGCAACACGTTGACGACGAGGAGAAAGCCAATCCATCCGAGACCCGACTGCGCAATCCACGCGGTCAGCGCCTGCGGGATCTGTTCGCTCGTCATCAGGAACGAGAACAAGACCGCATTGGTGATGATGTAGAGGATCATCGCGCTCATATTGGCCGAGGCGAGCAGCACGCGCGGCACGTCGGCCAGAGTCAGATCGCGATAGATGAAGACGGCGATGAAGAACGCATACACGGCGCTGACCGCGGCTGCTTCCGTCGGCGTGAATATGCCGGAATAGATGCCGCCAAGCACGAGAAGGATCAGCAAAAGTCCCCAAACCGATTGGCGGAAGGCGGTGAAGCGCTCGCCCCAAGTGGCGCGCGGCATGCGTGGATAATCGTTGCGCCAGGCGCGATACCACGTCGTTGCGCCGAGCATCGTCGCCAGGATCAGACCGGGAATGACGCCGGCCATGAACAGCTGGCCGACCGACGCCGAGTTCACGCGATGGCCGTCCGGACCAATGACGGTGGCGCCGCTGGTCGCCACCGAATAGATCACCATCACGATCGAGGGCGGAATAAGGATGCCGAGCGCGCCCGACGTCGTGATGACGCCGGCGCCGAAGCGCTTGGGAAAGCCCTGGTCGATCATCGCCGGCATGACGATCGAGCCGATGGCGATCACGGTGGCGGGGCTCGAGCCCGAAATCGCCGCGAATAACGCGCAGGCCATGACGCCGGCAAGTCCAAGCCCACCGTACCAATGGCCGATCAGCGAGGTCGCGAAACGGATCATGCGGCGGGCAACGCCGCCATGCGTGAGGAAATTGCCGGCGAGAATGAAGAACGGGATCGCCATGATCTCGAAATTCTCGATTCCCGTGAACAGTTTTAGCCCGACCGCCTCGATCGGCACTTCCGTCATCGTGAAGAGGAAAGTGAGAACGGTGAGCCCAAGCGCGATCGAGATCGGCATGCCGGTCAGCATCAGCGCGATGAGCAGGCCGAAAATGATCGCGGCGCTCAACGTGCGGGCTCCTGCGCAGCAAGATCGCGCGCCGCTTGCGGACTCTCGACCACGCCTTCGACGTGGCCGGGATCGTGATGCGGCAGTTCGCCGGTCCAGAAATAAGCCCACGCGACCTGCAGGAAGCGGAAGCACATAAGATACGAGCCGAGCGGGATGCAGAGATAGACGATCCAACTCGGCAGCTCGAGATCGGGCGTCGATTGATCGGTGTCCATCAGGCCATAGACGAACTTCGCGCCCATCGTGCCGACGACGCCGGTGAACAACGCGCCGCAGAACAGACCAAACAAGATCACATGCTTGCGGATGTGCGGCGGCAGATTGTTGATGAGCACGTCCACGCCGACATGGATGCCGGTGCGCACGCCGTAAGCCGCGCCGAACTTCGCCATCCACACGAACATGTAGATGCAGAGTTCCTGCGCCCAGGAGAGGTGGATCTGGTGCGCGATCGGGTAGAGAAACGGTACGCCCGAAGCATAGCGATGCACGACGGCGACGAAAATCAGGATCGTCGCGGCGCCGATCAGGCTGGCGATCAGGATCTCTTCCAGCCGGTCGAGGATGCGCAGAAATATACGCACGGGCGCGCCGTTCGATTATGCCGGCGGATGAAGAAAAGATTGCGCCGCATCTCCACGCATTGCGCTGAGATGCGGCGGCATTTCTGGATCAGTGCGTCGCGCCGCCGGCTTCCCTGCGGAATTCGTCGATCGTGTCGCCGCCGACGCGTGAGCGCATCTCGTCGGCGACAGGCGCGAGCGCCTTGTGCCAAGCGGCTTTCTGCTCGTCGGTGAGCGAGACGATCTCGGTTTTGCCGGACTGCTTCATCGCTTCGAGCGCCTCATCGTTTTCCTTTTGCGCGATGTCGTTCGTATACGTCGTCGCCTCGGCCATCGCCTTTTCAAGCTCGCCGCGGACATCCGCCGGCAGACCGTCCCAGAACTTCTTGTTGGTGATGACGGCGTAGCCGATGTAGCCGTGGCGCGACAGCACGGTATATTTCTGCACCTCGTGCATCTTCTGCGTATATTCGTTCGACGGCGTGTTCTCGGTGCCGTCGCAGACGCCGGTCTGCAGCGCCTGGTAAACTTCGGAGAAGGCGAGCACCTGCGGGATCGCGCCGAGCGCGCGCATCTGCGCTTCGAGCACTTTTGACGATTGAATGCGCATCTTCAGCCCGCGGAAATCTTCCGGCATGCGCAGCGGCTTGTTGGCGCTCATCACCTTGAAGCCGTTGTCCCAATAGGCGAGGCCCTTGATGCCTTTCGGCTCGAGCTTGGTGAAGAGCTTCTTGCCGAGCGCGCCGTCGGTGACGCGGCGCAGCGCCGCCTTGTCGGGCAGGATGTAGGGAATGTCGAAGACTTCGAATTCCTTGGCGCCGAGCGGGCCGAACTTCGCCAAGGAGGGCGCAAGCATCTGCACGGCGCCGAGTTGCAGCGCCTCGACTTCTTCCTTGTCCTTGTAGAGCTGCGAGTTCGGATAGATTTCGACCTTGACGCGGCCGTTCGTATATTTTTCGGCAAGCTCTTTGAATTTTTCCGCGCCCTTGCCCTTCGGCGTGTCGGGCGTGACGACGTGGCTGAACTTGATCACGATCTGCTGTTGCGCTTGGGCGGGCGCGCTCGCCAAAAGCAGCCCTGCCGCGAACGCGGCAAGCACGGACACGCGCATGATCTTCCTCCCGATGTTTTCTTCTCACGCCGGCGCTTGGCTCGCGCGGCGCGGTAGCAGTGAGCCTCCCCTTCACTCAATCAGAGGCGGAAGGCAAGGGCCAGAGCCGCCGCGCGACAGCCCCGATAGACAAAAGGCTTAGACGCGCGCCGACGTAATATCTTCCACGCAGAATGAGCCGATGACGTTGCGGCGTCGGCGCGTTATAGCCAATCCCATATTTGCATTCCGCCGGAGGCCCCATGGCGCAGCCTGATCCCATTGTCATCGTCGGCTCGGCGCGCACGCCGATGGGCGGCTTCCAGGGCGACTTCAAGGACGTGAAGGCGCCGGAGCTCGGCGCCGCCGCGATCCGCTATGCCATCGATCGCGCCGGGACCAAGCCCGACGACATCGAAGAGGTGATTTTCGGCTGCGTCTTGCCGGCGGGGCAGGGACAGGCGCCCGGCCGCCAGGCGGCGCTCGGCGCCGGTCTGCCGAAGTCGACGACGACGACGACCATCAACAAAATGTGCGGCTCCGGCATGAAGGCGGTCATGCTCGCGCACGACCTCATCTCCGCGGGCTCGGCCGACATCATGGTGGCCGGCGGCATGGAGAGCATGACCAACGCCCCCTATCTGCTCGACCGGGCGCGCGGCGGCTACCGCATGGGGCACGGCAAGATCGTCGATCACATGTTCCTCGACGGCCTCGAGGACGCCTACGACAAGGGCCGGCTCATGGGCGCCTTCGCCGAGGATTGCGCGCAGGATTACCAGTTCACGCGGGCCGCGCAGGACGAGTATGCGATCACCTCGCTGAAACGCGCGCAGAAGGCGATCGCCGACGGCACTTTCGAGGCCGAGATCGTCCCTGTTGCGGCAAAGGCCGGCCGCGAGCAGAAACTTGTCAAGCACGACGAGCAGCCGCCGAAGGCGAGGCTCGACAAAATCCCAACGCTGAAACCCGCCTTTCGCGAGGGCGGCACCGTCACCGCGGCGAACGCGAGCTCGATCTCCGACGGCGCCGCGGCGCTCGTCCTCATGCGCCGCTCGGAGGCCGAGAAGCGCGGGCTCACCCCGCTCGCCGAGATCAAGGGCCATGCCTCCTATGCCGATTTGCCGAACCTCTTTCCGACCGCCCCCATCGGCGCGGTCAAGAAACTTTTCGAGCGCACCGGCTGGTCGAACAAGGACGTCGATCTCTTCGAGATCAACGAGGCGTTTGCGGTGGTCGCCATGGCGGCGATGCGCGATCTCGATTTGCCGCACGATCATGTCAACGTGCATGGCGGCGCCTGCGCGCTCGGCCATCCGATCGGCGCGTCGGGGGCGCGCATCATCGTGACGCTGCTCGCGGCGCTCAAAAAATACGATCTCAAGCGCGGAATCGCCTCGCTCTGCATCGGCGGCGGCGAAGCGACCGCGATCGCAATCGAGCGCGTGCACTAAATGATCCCGAGCGAAGACCAGATTCAGATCCGCGACATGGCGCGCGATTTCGCGCGCGAGCGGTTGGCGCCCAACGCGGCGCAATGGGACCGCGAGCATCACTTTCCCGCCGAGGCGATCCGCGAAATGGGGGAACTCGGATTCATGGGAATGCTCGTGCCGGAGGAGTGGGGCGGCTCCGACACCGGCCAGGTCGCTTACGCCATGGCGATCGAAGAAATTGCCGTCGGCGACGGCGCCTGCTCGACGATCATGAGCGTGCACAATTCCGTCGGCTGCGCGCCGATCCACAAATACGGCACAGACGAGCAGAAGGAGCGCTACCTAAAACCGCTGGCGCGCGGCGAATGGCTGGGAGCCTTCGCGCTGACCGAGCCGCAGGCGGGCTCCGACGCATCAAACATCCGCACGCGCGCGCGGCGCGACGGCAATGCATCCTACATTCTTTCGGGCACGAAGCAGTTCATCACGTCGGGGCGCAACGCCAATGTCGTGATCACCTTCGCGGTCACAGATCCGGATGCGGGCAAGAAGGGCATTTCGGCTTTCATTGTGCCGACCGACAGCGCGGGTTACGAGGTCGCGCACGTCGAACAAAAACTCGGGCTTAATGCGTCGGACACCTGCCAGATCAACTTCAACGACGTGCGCGTCTCGGTCGAGCAGCGCCTCGGCGAAGAAGGCGAGGGCTACCGCATCGCGCTGTCGAA
>Ga0136846_1221833_pt1 | contig 19684 bp, 17 predicted proteins | sample HopSoiMetagenom2_FD_96841 | JGI IMG/M metagenome (GOLD analysis project Ga0136846, IMG submission 96841) | Grasslands soil microbial communities from Hopland, California, USA - 2 Assembly 2016 (version 4) | ecosystem: Environmental > Terrestrial > Soil > Grasslands | place: USA: Hopland...
GACACCCAACCGAGGCCCGCCACAGCATCCACCCTTGGGTTGTCCTATGGTGCGAACCGGGGCTGGAAAAGTCAATGTGCTGTATTAATACGCTACCAATCATTATATCTATTTTGTAGCTAATAACTCCAGAAGATGTGGTTGTTTGCGATGAGAAGCTCTACCAGAACATCATATACAGCGGTTAGTTTCTTGACACTGCGATGCAGTAGAGTGCACTGCGGCTGTTCCCCAGGACTGCTGGCACCCTCGCCGGTGCCGCCCACGTGTCTGCAAGAAGCTTTCCCCAGGTCGGTCAGCCCGCCCTCCAGGCTGGCCGCTGAACGCTCGTTTGCTGATCCCTGTCTCTCGCGGTACTACGCCTAAGGAGATCCACCCGCGCGCGCAGGCCGAGCCGGGAATAACTTCCTGACAGATTCGAGTCGACAACTTCCCAGCGGCTGGCGTCCAACTGAGGGCTCAATCATTTCCTCCGAGTATCCGACCAGCATCTGCCTCTCCCAGGGTGGGCCACCATGACCGAGCCGCCGAGGTCGCTCGGAATGGTGCGGGGACTCGGCGCGCACCTCAGACTGCAACCCCTGCGCGCGCTTTACAACCTCGGGCTCCGCCACGTAGCGGCGCGACGGATCCGTCAGGAGCTGCGGACGTCGCCGCCGGCCCTGGGTCAGGCCCTCGACGCGATCGTCGGTCGTTGGGGCGCCGCCCTCGGCGGGTCGAAGGCGGACACCCCGATCTTCGTCCTCGGCGCGGGGTGGCGCTGCGGTTCGACCTGGCTTCAACGTCTTATCATGAGCTCCGGCCAGGCGCTGGTCTGGGGCGAGCCGTTCGACCGCTCCGGCTTGGTGCAGACGACCTCAAGCCAGCTCCTGCCGCTGGGTGAGAACTGGCCTCCCGACAAGTGGTTCGTCAGCAGCAGAGAACCGAGCACGCTGACCGAGGACTGGGTCGCAAACCTTTACCCCTCGGTCGCCGAGCTGATCGAGGCGCATCGGGCACTCTTTCGGAGGGTGCTGGAAGAGCCCGCACGGGAGCGGGGAGCTGCGCGCTGGGGCTTGAAAGAGATTCGACTGACGACCGCGCACGCCCGATACCTGCGGCTGCTGTTCCCAGGCGCGAAGTTCCTGTTCCTCATCCGGAACCCGTTCGACGCGTATCGCTCCTATCGCGAAGCCTGGAATCCCTGGTTCGAACGATGGCCCGATGGGCTGACCGTCACCGCGGGCCAGTTCGGAGAAATGTGGACTCGGCTGGCGGGGGACTTCGTCGAAAGCCACGCCACGGCAGGTGGCCTGCTGCTGCGTTATGAGGATCTCGTCTCCAACCCGGCAACGACCGGCCGAGTCTCCGAGTACCTGGGATTGCCTCTCACTCCGGAGCTCGCGGCCGCTTCCGTCCGGGGGAACCCCCACCCGCGACAGGCGCTGCCCAAGCTCGAGCGATGGCTGCTGCTCAAGCAGGTCCGCGGGCTCAGCCAGAAGCTGGGATATCTCTAAGGCTGCCGCTGAGGACCTGCAGCGGCATGGGGCCCAGGTGCTGGGAGGCGCGGGAATGAGGGGGGTGGGGACGTCAGATCGGTGGAGGTGCCTGCACAGGACCCGAGGGAACCGCGCTTCCTGGTTGGTCTCCGGCCATGCTCCCCACGTACGGCTCGAACGAAGGATAGTACGGCAACCCGAACGGCTCCACGAACCGCCGACAGGTCTCGATGTCCTCCGAGCTCATGCGGTTCTTCCAGCCGTCTACCTGTCTCGCGGCCACGCGATTGAGCGACAGGTGGCGCGGGTCCGCGTCGTTGTCGGCCTGGAGCATGAAGCGTTCGGCCCGCGGGGTCCACGTCAGACCCAAATCGTGATAGAGCTGCTGGACGCGTGGGATGCGGTCCTGGCAGAGCCACTCATACGCGACCACGAGCCGACGCCCGCGACCGCCATCCAACCGGTGAACGACGTACATGACCGCGCCCCAGTACGCTCCCGCCCGCTCCCAGAAGGTCTTGGCCGAGTTGATGAGGTCCTGAAAGGGTCCGAGATGGTCCGCCACCAGCCGTGAGTTGTCCAGCAGCCGCGCGGGCCAGGGATCCCAGCCCAGGCGCTTCCAGCTCTCGAACTGGCCGCACGGATGGCGCAGGATGTACACCTGCCGGGCATGGGGGAGGTTTGCGCTGAGCCAGTCAAGGTTGAGACTGGCATACACCAGCTTGACGAGCACATGACGCCTTCGGAAGAACAAGATCGGAAACCGCTCCCCCAGCCGCCGTCCGGGTCTGCCGGCAAAGCGCAGCAGCGGGCCCGGATCCTCACTCATCGTGTAGGGCGTTGCGATCTGACCGGCGCAGGCGCGCGTCATATGCCGGTGATACAGGGGATCGTCGTGGTACTGGTCCAGGTAGAGATAGCTGAACCGCTTCTCCGCTCCTCGTACCCGCTCCCAATTGTCGGGCTCGCGGTAGTACGTAAAACCGGGAGCAAACGAGAGGCACTTGGCGAGCCAGCTGGTGCCGCTTCGGGGTAAGCCGGCCACGATGATGCACTGCCGCTCACTCATGGCATCCTCGGACGCCCGACGAACCCCGGGTGGCCGGCAGAGGTGTCGAAACGGAAGCGGGCCCCGGCTGCGAGCTGAAGGCGATGTGAGGCATCCGGAGAATCGGGCGAGCGCGTCGGGTTACGAGATTGAACGGGCAGGACGAGCCGGGCGGATGTTCTGGAAATACAGGTCGAGCCTATGTTAGTCAAGAGCTTTCGCCATCCTGACTTGCGCCTGCCAATTCCTGCAGCGCCGATCTTCGGCAGATTCGAGCCCGCCGAATGGCGCCCGGGCCTCAACGCGCGTATTCTCTCTTTTTCGTCCCAACGGCGCGAACTGCTCTAACCCGGGTTCATGCCTGGCTGGCCGGAACAAGGCTGCGGCGATCTCGTCGCTCCACGCTGACCGTGCCGGCATGGTCGGGTGGCCCACGCCGATGCCGCCGCTCACGAGGAGGGCTGGTTGAAGGTCGCGATCGTCCACGACTACTTGAACCAGTCGGGTGGTGCCGAACGGGTGGTGGGAGAGCTCCATCGACTCTTTCCGCAGGCCCCGATTTTCACGACAATCGTCGACCGGGCTTCACTCTGGCCCCCACTCCGAGACGCGGACATCCGGGTTTCCTGGATGCAGCGGTTGCCCGGCGTGCTTCAGCACTTCAAGCTCTACCTGCCGTTCTACCCCCGGGCGGTGGAAAGCTTCGACCTGCGGGAGTTCGATCTCGTCATCAGCAGCAGCAGCGCGTTCGCCAAGGGGGCGGTGACGCAGGCGGGCACCACCCACGTGTGCTACTGCCACACGCCGATGCGGTTCGGCTGGGACTTCGACCATTACATGGATCGGGCCGGCCACTCCCCTCTGCTGCGGACTATGCTGCCGCCCGTAATCAGACGACTTCAGGCATGGGACCGGAGGACAGCGGGTCGCCCCGCCTGGTACGTGGCCAACTCGGCGACCACCGCGGAGCGGATTCAGCGGCTGTACGGCCGACCCAGCACGATCATCCCCCCTCCGGTGGAGACCGCGCGCTTCGCGCCGGATGCGGTGGATGAGGAGTACTACTTGGTCGTCTCGCGCCTCAACGGGTACAAGCGGGTGGACCTCGCCGTTCGGGCGTTCAACGATTTTGGCCGGCCCCTCCTGGTTATCGGGGACGGGCCCGTGCGCCGATCGCTCGAGGCGATCGCCGAGCCCAACGTGCGGTTCCTGGGCCGGCTGCCCGACGAGGAGGTCGCCCGAGCGTACGCGCGGTGCCGCGCTCTGATCCTCCCGGGCGAGGAGGACTTCGGTATCACTCCGCTGGAGGCCAATGCTTCCGGCCGCCCGGTGATTGCGTTCAGGAGCGGTGGGGCGCTGGACACGGTGGTTGATGGAGCGACCGGGATCTTCTTCGCGCAGCAGACGGTGGAGGCACTCCGACGCGCCGTGCGCGAGTGCGAGGCTACCGCCTGGCGCAAGGAGACGCTCCGGGCCCACGCCGAATCCTTCGCGCCGGAGGTCTTCGGGCGTCGTCTGCTCGGGACGATCGAGGAGGTGATGGCGGGCCGGCCACCATCGCCGCACCCGGCAGCGTCCGACCCGCGTCCGGCGGCGAGGGCCATGGGTCGGTGAAGATCAGCGTTCTGGTGCCGACGTTTCGCCGGACCGCGCACCTGCGCCGTTGTCTGAGTGCGCTTGCGGCGCAGGAGCGTCTGCCGGACGAGGTGGTGCTGGTCACGCGGGCCGAAGACGCCGAGACCCAAGCCTTGCAGATCGGGGAAAGTTTTCCGCCGCTCAAGTTGCGATGGCTGGAGGTGAGCGAGCCTGGAACGGTCGCGGCGGAGAACGCGGCTCTCGCCGCGGCGACCGGCGACGTGCTGGCCTTCACGGACGACGACGCCTCCCCGCGGGTCGACTGGCTCCGGCGCATCGAGGCCCACTTCCTGGCCGATCCGACCCTGGGCGGGCTGGGCGGTCGGGACTGGATGTACAAGGATGGCCAGTTGGTGTCCGGCTCGCGCCGGGTGGTGAATAGGGTGCAGTGGTTCGGGCGGATCATCGGCTATAACCACCTCGGCCGCGGGGCTGCCCGGGGGGTGGATGTGCTCAAGGGCGTCAATATGAGCTTTCGACGCCAGGCTATCGGGGCAATCCGCTTCGACCATCGACTCCGGGGTCACGGCGCCCAGCATCACCTCGACCACAGCTTCGCCATGGCGGTCAAGCGCTCAGGCTGGAAGCTGATCTACGACCCGGCCGTCGCGGTGGACCACTACCTCGCCCCGACGTTCGACGAGGACCAGCGTGGTGCATTCAGTGCGGAGGCCTTGCGGAACCGGGTGCATAACGAGACGCTGGGCATGCTGGACCACTTGCCGCCGCGCCGGCACGCGCTGTTTCTGGGCTATGCGATTTCGGTCGGCACCTGGGCGGCTCCGGGCCTGGCCCAATGGGTGCGCATGAAGATTCGTGGCGTCGAGCCCGCGGGAGCACGTGTCAAGGCTTCGCTGCAGGGCCGATACGATGGGTGGCTCACCTGGCGCAGCGAGCGCCGTGGGACCCGAGCGGCTCGCGGGGCGCCGCCCCCGGAAGCCGGACGAGCGGACACGGGCCCCGTAGTGGCCCCGATCGCCGCACCGCCGGACCGCTGACCGGACCGAGGTACCGCCGAGCGATGCGCACCTACAGAACCATCCTGGTGACAGGATGTCCGCGATCGGGAACGACCCCGGTCGGGGCGAACCTCGGACTGGCGCCCCGGACCCGATACCTCTACGAGCCGTTCAACCCGAGGCACGGCCTGCGCACGATCTCGCGCTACTATGAAGTCCCCGGCGCCAACGGCTTCTCGCCGGAGAGCCTCGACGCCTGCGTCGAGAGCATCCGGCACCTCCGCCTGGATCTTCGAAGGTACACGGGCACCGGGGAGCACGGGTGGCGACGAGTGGTCAAGCGGGTGATCGGCAGCCGTGCGCAAGTGTCGTATCGCCTCTGTCGGCTGGACTGGCGGCTGGAGACCATCATCTGGAAAGACCCGATCGCCTGCCTGACTACGGCGGCAGTGGTGGACCGTCACGGGCTCCCGGTCGTGGTCACGGTGCGCCCGGCAGCCGCGGTGGCGGCGAGCTACAAGCGGATGCGCTGGCAACCGGGCGTGGGCGCCGTGCTGGCGAGTCTCTCCCAGATCGGGCTCGATTTTCCCGAGCTGCGGCCCTGGTGCGAGCGACCGGCCGACGCCAATCCGGTCATCGCATCGGCATTGCTCTGGTCCGTCATCTACACCACTCTGCTCGGGTGGGCGGAAAGTCGGCCGAGCATCCGGTTCGTCAGCCTGCAGGAGACCATCGACCGGCCGCTCGAGGTCTACCGGGAGCTCTATGCCGAGCTGGGTCTTGTTTGGACGCGAGCGGTGGAACGCGGGCTGCGCAAGCAGTACGACCGGAAGCACGCCGGACCGGCAGACCGTCGGCGGCCGTTGCCGCCGCGAGCCCATGTGGCCCACCGCGGCCTGGATGACGTCAACACCTACGGACGCGACCTCCTCACGCCCAAGGAACGCGCCATCATCGCCGAGATGACCGGCGAGCTCGAGCACCGCCTGAGTACCGCCTGCGGGGAACGCAGGGTCGGGAACTCCGCCGTGCTTTAACCCGCGACCAGAAACCGTCGCCCGAATTCGGAGCCTCACCCCATGATCTTCACCGAGACCAAGCTGTCCGGCGCCTTCATCATCGACCTGGAGCGCCGAGAGGATTCGCGCGGCTTCTTCGCGCGGGCCTTCTGCCAGCGCGAGTTCGCCGAGCACGGCCTCAAGTCGGTCATCGCCCAGGCGAATGTCGCCTTCAACCACCGTAAGGGAACCATCCGCGGCATGCACTTCCAGTTCCCGCCCGCGGCCGAAACCAAGCTCGTGCGCTGCACTCGGGGCGGCATCCTCGACATCATCGTCGATCTCCGCCCCGAGAGCCCGACCTATCTTCAGCACGTGTCCGTGGAGCTCAACGAGGACAACTCTCGCGCCTTGTACGTCCCCGAGCGCTTCGCCCATGGCTATCAGGTCCTGTGCGACAAGACCGACACGAGCTATCAGGTGGGCGAGTTCTACGCTCCGGGCACCGAGGGGGGGCTCCGGTACGACGACCCGCGCCTGGCACTGACCTGGCCCCTGCCGGTCACCGAGATCTCGGACAAGGATCGCGCATGGCGCGCGCTGGACGAGCAGGAATCCGAGCTGAAGCAGCGGATGGAGCCGGCCGGCGTGTAGCCGGTCACGGTTCCGCCCACATTATCAGGAGACTTCATGATCATCGTCGACACGGCTCTCGAAGCCCGCGAACGCGAGGGCCGGCCGATCAGGGTGGCCCTGCTCGGAGCCGGATTCATGTCCCGCGGACTGGCGAACCACATCGTCCACACCACGCCCGGCATGCGGCTGGTGGGGGTCTTCAATCGCGGCATCGGGCGGGCGGTCGACCTGTGCGCGTACGTCGGCATCCCCGATCCAGCCACGCCCAGCACCCAACGCGAGGTCGACCTCGCGATCAGCGAAGGGAAGACGGTCGCCACCGGCGACGCCATGACGCTGGCCCGCTCGTCCGAGGTGGACATCCTGGTCGACGTGACCGGGTCGGTCGAATTCGGCGCCCGGGTCGCGCTCGAAGCGTTTCGGCACGGCAAGGACGTGCTGCTGATGAATGCCGAGATCGACGCCACCCTCGGCCCCATCATGCAGACCCACGCCGCCCGGCACGGCGTGATCTTCTCGGCGTGCGATGGGGATGAGCCGGGGGTGCAGATCAATCTCTACCGCTGGGTCAAAGGCCTGGGACTCACGCCTCGGGTAATCGGCAACGTCAAGGGCCTGCAGGACCCCTATCGGAATCCCACGACCCAGAAGAGCTTCGCCGAGCGGTGGGGACAGAACCCCGCGATGGTGACCAGCTTCGCCGACGGCTCCAAGATCAGCTTCGAGCAGGCCATCGTCGCCAATGCCACCGGATTCACGGTGCGCGCGCGGGGTATGTCGCGCGGGCTGGAGTACAAAGACGATGTCATGAAGATCGGCAGTCTCTACGACATCGACGAGCTCCGCCGACTCGGCGGGATCGTCGATTACGTGGTGGGCACGCCGCTGACCAAGGTCTTCGTGCTGGCGGAACATCCCGACCCCAAGCAACAGCACTACCTGAACCTCTATAAGATGGGCGAGGGGCCGCTCTACTCGTTCTTCACGCCGTACCATCTGGTGCACTTCGAGGTGCCCGCAGCGATCGCCCGGGTGGTGCTCTTCCGGGACCACCTCGCCCGCCCCCTGGGCGGTCCTGTCGTGGAGGTCTGCGCCTGCGCCAAGCGCGACCTCACCGCGGGCGAGGCGCTCGACGATTACGGCATGTACATGACCTACGGCGAGGCCGTGAGCGCCGATGAGATGTGCGCCAAGCGGTATCTCCCCGAGGGCCTGGTCGAGGGCTGCGTGTTGAAGCGCGATATCCCCAAGGACGCGGTCATTACCTACCACGACGTGATGTTGCCGCCGGAGCGCCTGGCCGATCAGCTCCGGGCCGAGCAGTATCGGCATTTCCGGGGGGAGACATGGCTGGAAGAACTCGTCGCCGTGCCTGCCTCCTGACCCGCGCATGTCGACCGTTGATGCCGGGCGGGAGGATGATTCCGATGTGACCCTCTATACGGTTGCCGACAGCCGCTTCTTCCTCGGCCTGGTGGCGCTGGTGAACTCGCTTCGCCTGACGGGCTTTCGGCACCCGATCGTGGTCCTGGACTGCGGGCTCACGGCGATTCAGCGAGAGCGCGTGGCGGGGCATTGCCGGCTGATCGCCCCGCCCGCCGAGATGGTGCACAACCACGCACAGTACAAGGCCTTCGCTTACTTGCTTCGTCCGAGCGGGACCATCGTCATCATCGACAGCGACATGATCGTCACGCGCTCGCTCGCGCCGCTGCTGCAGCTCGCGCGGGAAGGGAAGATCTGTGCGTTCCCTGACGCGTTCGACGACAAGGGAGGGGAGCGCTGGTTCCCCGAGTGGCAGCAGCTCTTCGAGCTTCGCGCGCCGCTCCGACGCGAAGTGTACGTGAACTCCGGATTCGCGTGCTGGTCCACGGTGCATTGGCCCGGCCTGCTGGAGCGGTGGTGGCAGTGCTGCGAGCGCACCTTTTCCCATCGCACGATCTACGAGGGGGTCACCAAGGCACACCCGTTCGCGCTGGCCGATCAGGACGCGTTCAACTCGCTGCTCATGAGCGAGGTCCCCCCATCGGCGGTGGCGAGGCAACCGGCCGATGAAGAAGTGTTCCGAAAGCACCTGCACGAGGTGGAGATCGCCGACCCGGCCACGCTGGCCTGCCGGTATCTCGGTCACCCCGTGCTCCTCCTGCATGCGACGAACGCCCCCAAGCCATGGCAGCGCCGCGGCTGGCGGCGTCTGCACGCCGCCAACGCGTACGTGCGGCTGCTGCGCCGGCTGCTGAACGGGTCGGACGTGGCCGTGCGGCCGCCGGAAGCCGAGGTGCCGATCTGGCTCCGCTCGGGGACCGGAGGCCGCGCGGGGGCCGCGCTCCTGCAGGCCATCGACTGGCTGCTGCGGGCCATACTGCTTCCCCGCAGGGCGGTTCGGCAGCGGGCTGGAGCTGGATGAGCTCGCTGCGGACGCTCCAGATCGGCCTCGAGTGGTTTCCCGAACGCCCCGGAGGGCTCAACCGGGTATTCCACGATCTGGCCTGCCACCTGCCCCAGGTCGGCGTGGGGTTTACCGGCCTGGTGACCGGGTCGGCGGAGGTGGCGCTTTCTTCCGGCGGACGGGTCGAGCCGGTCTGTCCCACCGCGGCACCGCTGCCGGTCCGGCTGTGGCAGTTCCGCCGCCACGCGGCCAGGCGGCTGCTGGAGCAGTACTCCCTGGTCGGGGCGCATTTCGCCTTGAACACGCTGCCGGTGCTGGGCCTCCTGGGCCGCATCCCCCTGGTCATCCACTTCCACGGCCCCTGGGCGCTGGAGGCCTCCCTCGAGGGCACCGGGCAACTCGGCGCCGGCGTCAGACGGGCGATCGAGCGGACCGTGTATCGCCGTGGCCGTTTGTGCATTACGCTGTCCCAGGCCTTCGCCGGGGTGCTCGAGCGCGAATACGGGGTGCATCGCGATCACATCCGTGTCGTCCCCGGCGGTGTGAACCTCACGCCTTTCGGCGACCTGCCAGCGCGCGGCGACGCCCGCGAGACGTTGGGCTGGCCACGTGACCGCCCGGTGGTCCTGGCGGTACGGCGACTGGTGCGGCGCATGGGACTGGAGGATCTGATTGCCGCGGCCGATCTGATCAGACAGAGCCGAGACGATGTCCTGCTGCTCATCGCTGGCGGCGGGGCGCTGCACGGCGAGCTGGAAGCGCGGATCCGCGCCCGGGACCTGGCCCGCCACGTTCGTCTGCTGGGGCGGCTGTCCGACGCCCAGCTCCCGCTCGCCTACCGCGCGGCCGACATGACCGTCGTTCCCACGGTGGCTCTCGAGGGGTTCGGTCTCATCGCCGTGGAGTCGCTTGCCGCCGGCACCCCGGTCCTCGTGACGCCGGTCGGGGGCCTGCCGGAGGTCGTTGCCGCCCTGTCACCCGCGCTCGTGCTGGAAGGAACCGGGTCGGCGCCGCTGGCCGACGGGGTCCTTCGCGCCCTTGGCGGGGACCTGGCTCTGCCTAGCGCGGACGCCTGCCGCGAGTACGTGCGGGCGCACTTCGACGCCCGCACGGCGGCGGCGCGAACGGCCGAGGTCTACCGCGAGGCGATCGGGTGAACGCGCGGGTGCTCTTCGTAGATCACACCGCCGTCCTGGGAGGCGGAGAGCTCTCGCTGCGCGATATCTGTGCTCGGTCGGGTGCGGCCGGCGCCGTGCTCCTCCTGTCGGACGGCCCATTCCGCGGGCTGCTCGAGTCCGCCGGCGTGCCCGTGCAGGTGCTCGAGCTGGGCGGCTCTCTCCGGGCCGTCCGGCGGGATGGCGCGGGCCGCTCCGCCGCGGCCGCCGCGGGGCTGGCGGCGGCGACCTGGAAACTGACCCGAGTGGCCCGAGGCTTCGACCTGGTGTATGCCAACTCCCAAAAGGCCTTCGTCATCTCCGCGCTGGCGGCCCGGCTGGCGCGCCGGCCGGTCATCTGGCACCTTCGGGACATCCTGTCCGAAGAACACTTCGACCGAGGCAACATTCGACTGGTCACCCGCCTCGCCAACCTGTGCGCCACCCGGGTGATCGCGAATTCGCGGGCGACGGCCGCCGCTTTCATGGAGCAGGGGGGGAGAGCCGACAAGGTGCGAGTCGTGCACAACGGGATCGACCCGACCGACTTCGCGCGAGTCACCGAGGCGGACGTCGCGACGGTGCGAGGCGAGCTGGGCGGGCGCGGATGCCCCCTGGTCGGGGTGTTCGGCCGCTTTCACCCCTGGAAAGGGCAGCATGTGGCGATGGACGTGCTCGCGCGGCTGCCCGGGGTGCACGGGCTTTTCGTCGGCGACGCTCTGTTCGGCGAGCAGGACTACGTCGCTCAAGTGCGGAGCCAGGCTCGCGAACTCGGGCTCGAGGAGCGGGTCCACTTTCTCGGATTCCGTTCCGATATTCCCCGGCTGATGCGGGCGGTCGATATCGTGCTCCATACGGCCGAGGCCCCCGAGCCCTTCGGCCGCGTTCTGGTTGAGGCGATGCTCGCCGGGCGGCCCGTGGTGACCGGGAGGGCCGGCGGTGCAGTGGAGATCGTGGTGGAAGGCGAGACCGGTCTGCTGGTCACGCCGGGCGACGTCGAGGGCTACGCCGCCGCAGTTCGCTCGCTGCTCGCCGATCCTGAGCGACGCGCGGCCCTCGGGGCCGCGGGTGCCCAGCGGGCCGTCCGCGAGTTCAGCCTGGACGCGATGGTCCGCGGTGTGAGCGAGGAGATGGAGGCCGCCACCACGGGTCGCGGCCCCCGGATCGCTGCGGTGACGTGACGCCCCAACCGTTGACGAGCCGCCCATGAGTCGGGCCGAGCCCGTCCGCTCGGATGCCGCGGTCTACACCATCGCGGACCGCGGCTTCTTTCCCGGAGTCGTAGCGCTGGTCAACTCGCTCCGGCTCGGGGGATTCGACCGGCCCATCGTGATCCTCGACTGTGGGTTCACCCCGGCCCAGCGGGAAATACTCGCGCCGCACTGTCGGCTAATCGAGGTCCCTCCGCGACGGGCGATCAACCCGACGCAGTACAAGCCCTTCGCGCACTTGCTCCGGCCCGACGGCATCGTGATCGTCATTGACAGCGACATCATCGTGACCCGCTCGCTGGAGGCCATGATCAGCCTCGCACGCGAGGGGCGTATCTGTGCCTTCGCCGACCCGGAGCGCCACCGCTGGTTTCCGGAATGGCAGCAGCTGTTCGACCTCCAAGCACCCCTGCGGCACGAGGTCTATGTGAACGCGGGATTCCTGGCCTGGTCCACCGCGCACTGGCCCACCCTGCTGGCGCGCTGGTGGCAGTGCTGCGAGCGCACCTACGCTCATCGCACCATCCGGGAGGGCGCCTCCAACGCCGGTCCGTTGGCCCAGGCGGATCAGGACGCGTTGAATGCGCTGTTGATGAGCGAGATCCCCTCGGAGGCCATGGCGCTCCAGCCCAAGGAGGAGGAGGTCTTTCGGTGGGATCTGCGTCGGGTGAGCGTCGTAGAGCCGGCAACCCTGTCGTGCCGGTATCTCGGCCACCGCGTGACCCTGCTGCACAACAACGGCGGCGGCAAGTTGTGGGACCGCGCGGCCTGGCGAAGGGTGACCCGAGAAAACGCCTACCTCCGTTTGCTGCGACGGCTGCTGACCGGGACCGACATCGCCATCCGGATCCCCGAGCAGACCCTCCCACTCTGGCTCCGCGCCCCCGCGGCGGCCCGGGCCGCCACCGCGCTGCTGTATGGCTGCAACCGGCTCATTTCGCTGCTGCTTCTGCCGAAAGCGCTGGTCCAGCGGCTCCGGGGATAGGTGCTTGGCGGCCTACCAGAGCAGCAGCTTGCGGGCGTGAAAGGCCTCCGCGTAGCCCGAGGCGGAGCGGCACTCGATTCCACGCAGGCGGAGCAGGGCCCGGAACGTTTCGGCCGAATACCACGGCTTGCCGGCCTGCGTGGGGAAGGCCCGGAGCAGATGCTCGACTTTGCTCTCGCAGACTGAACGGCTGAGCTCGACGAAGAGGTTGGGACGGCCGAGGTCGCCGTCGTACTTCGGGATTTCGTACTCGAGAATGGGGTGGTCGCGGAAGGTATTCCAGGTGAGCTCGGCGACGAGGCGGTGATCCTGGTGGAGATCCTCCCGGTAATGGGTGAACACCAGATCCGGCGCCACGGACCCGCTGAGGTCGTCGAATACCCGCTTGATCGCCGCGGCGTGGGCGGGGAAGTAGCGGTCCTCGAAGTCGCAAACCTGGATCTTCGACTCTGCCCCCCCGAGCAGGGTCTGGGCACTCTGGATGGCCTCGTCCCGACGCCCGCTCTCGGCGCTGAGCACGATCCAGTGCACGCGCACGCCGGGTGCCTGCGCCAGAAGGGTCAGCAGCGTGCCCCCGCACCCGATCTCGATGTCGTCCGAATGGGCTCCCAGACAGAGTACCGAGCCGACCGGCCGCCCAACCAGCTCCCGGAGTGATTTCATGGAGCCGGTGCGCCCTGCGCCGGGCGCCCGGGTATCCCCTTGTCGCCCCAGAAGACCCAGGGCGCGCGGCCGGAGCGCCACAGCTCCTCCAGCCACTCGCGGTCCTTGAAGGTGTCCATGGCCGCCCAGAACCCGTCATAGGCGTAGGCCAGGAGCGCGCCCCGCTGGATCAGCCGATCGAAGCCCTCGCCGACCAGTTCCTCGCCGGGGCGCAGGTAGTCGAAGATCTCGCGACGCAGCACGAAGAAGCCGCCGTTGATCCGAAGCTTCGACTGGACGATCGGGGTGATCTCGGACACCCAGCCGCCCTCCGTGACCGACACGGCGTGCAGGCTCAGATTGGGCCGCACCGACACGAAGCTGGCAATCATCTTGGTGGGCAGCACTTCACCCAGATACCGGTCCAGGGCGAGATCGGTCACCCCATCACTGTAATTGGCGAGGAACACCTCGTCGTCCCCGATGTAGGGGCGAGCGGCCTGGAGCCGCTCCCCAATCGTGGCCGCGGTGCCGGTGTCGACGAAGGTGATGGTCCAGTCGTCGATGTCCCGGTGGAGCAACTCGACGTTGCGGGCTCCGCCCCGAAGCACGAAGTCGTTCGAGAGGGTTTCCTCGTAATTGAGGAAATACTCCTTCACCACCTCGGCTTTGTAGCCGAGGCAGAGAATGAAGTCCCGGTGCCCGAAATGGGCGTAGTACTTCATGACGTGCCAGAGAATCGGCCGGTAGCCGATCTTGATCATCGGCTTCGGCACGCTCTCCGGATAGTCCCGGATGCGCATGCCGAGCCCGCCGCAGAATAGCACTACCTTCATGGAGACACCTGAGTTGCCGCGATGGTGGTGACGGAGGCCCAACCTACTCCATGCCCGCAGGCGCGGCAAGCGCGGGAACGGACCGGGTGTTGTGCCTCGACTCGCGGGGCTCTACGTTAGCGGAACCAGCGAAATCGAGGGCGCTCCGGCCTGGGCTTGACGGTGCAACTTTTCGCATACGGCGACGGGGCTCACTCACTCTGAGGCCAGTGGGATGAAGATTCTGGTTACCGGCACAGACGGCTATATCGGCGTGCAGCTCGGTCCGTATCTGGTGCAGCGCGGGCACGACGTGGTGGGTCTGGACACGGGATTCTACCGGGACCGGCCGCTCTACGACGCCGGCCTGCCTGACCTGACCGTGCTCCGGAAGGACGTGCGCCACATCGTGGAGACCGATCTCCGCGGATTCGACGCGGTGGTCCATCTCGCCGAGCTGTCCAACGACCCGCTCGGCCAGCTCAATCCGGCCCTGACCTTCCGCATCAACCATGCAGCGAGCGTCCGACTCGCCACCCTCGCCCGCGCCGCGGGGGTGGAGCGCTTCGTGTATGCCTCCTCCTGCAGCGTGTACGGGGTCGGCTCGGAGGAGTTCAAGACCGAAGCATCGCCGGTCTCGCCCCAGACCGCGTACGCGGAGTGCAAGGCGCTGGTGGAGCGGGACGTCGGCGCGCTGGCCGGCCCAAATTTCCATCCCACCTTTCTCCGCAACTCCACCGCGTTCGGCGCGTCTCCCAGCATGCGGTTCGACATCGTGCTCAACAACCTCGCGGGACACGCGTGGACCAGCCGCACGATCGCGATGTCCAGCGACGGCACACCCTGGCGGCCGCTGGTCCACATCCTCGACATCGCCGAGGCCGTCGCGTGCGTGCTGTCGGCCCCGGTCGAGGCGGTCTCGGGTGAGGTCTTCAACGTGGGTGACGAAAGTCAGAATTATCGCGTGCGCGAGGTCGCCGAGGTGGTGGCGGCTGCGTTTCCCGGCTGTGCCGTGACCTTCGGGCCCAGCGGAGGAGACAATCGCAGCTATCGCGTCTCCTTCGAGAAGATCCGGCGTCACCTTCCCTCGTTCGCCTGTCGCCACGATGCCGCTGCCGGCGCGCGTGAGCTGCGCAGCGTGTTCGAGCGTATCGGCCTGACCAGGGCGACCTTTGAGGGGCGACCCTACACCCGGTTGCGACAGCTGGAGCATCTCCTCGCCACCGGTCAGCTCGATGCCGACCTGTTCTGGATCCGGGATTAGCCCCCGGCGGCCCGGCTGCGTCGGCGGATGGCGGAGCGCACCACGATGACAACTTCGCCGCTGGTGAGCATCGTCGTTCCCACCTATAACCGGATCGCCTGGCTCAGGAAGGCGCTCGAAAGCGCCCTCGCCCAGACCTACCGCAACATCGAGGTCATCGTCTCCGACAACGCCGCCTCGGATGAGGTAGCGGCGTTGGTCGCCTCGTATGGGGATCCCCGAGTCCGGTACCGGCACAACAATGGCAACATCGGCGCGCTGCAGAACGTGCTCGCCGCGTACCGGGAGTCCCGGGGAGACTACGTCGGCACCCTGCACGACGACGACATCTGGGAGCCCACGCTCGTCGCCGAGCTGGTCCCACCGCTCGAGGCCGATCGGCAGCTCGTCCTGGCCTTCGCGGACCATTGGGTCATCCGGTCGGACGATTCCATCGATCCCGCGGCCAGCGAATGGGCCACACGGCGATGGGGGCGGAGCGAGTTGCGTGAAGGCACGCACCGGCCGTTCTACCGGCTCGCTCTGGTGGATCGCGCGATCCCGATCGGCGCCTGCCTCGTGCGCCGGACCGCTATCGACTGGCATGACGTTCCGGACGAGGTCGGCACCGGCTACGACATGTGGATCGCCTATCTCGCGTCCAGAGACGGGGCGGGCGCGCACTACTGCCCGCGGCGCCTGCTCCGATATCGCTGGCATTCCGGCGCGGCCTCGGCATCGCGGAACCAGCAGTGGCGGCTCTTTTGCTATCGTCGTTTCATCTCGGACGAACGCCTGGGGCCGATCCGAAGCGGCCTCCGCCGGGTCGCGGGCGCGTCCACCACGAGCCTCGGCCTGTCGTTGTTACGCGAGGGCCGGCGCCACGAGGCCCGCGAAGCGTTCCGGCAGGGGCTCACCGACGCGCCCGAAGTCCGGGGTCTCGTCGGCCTCGTCCTCACCTTCCTGCCCGGTTCCGCTGTCCGCCTGGCGGAGCGGGTCCGGCGCCTGCGCAGCACACGAGGACTCCGGCGGGCTACAGCCTGACTCCACCAGTACTTCGTCCGCAGGTGCGCCGCGTTCCCTTCGCGATCCGTGGCTTGTGCGTCAGGGCCCCGGGGCCACGTGCTCGAGGCGGTCGGCGATGATCTCGCCGATTGCGAGCGATGCGGTGGCCGCGGGCGAAGGGGCGTTCAGCACGTGCAGCGTGCCCGGTCCCTCGACGAAGTGAAAGTCGTCCAGCAGCGACCCGTCGCGCGCCACCGCCTGGGCGCGCACGCCAGCGCCGCCAGGCTCGAGATCAGTCGCGGCGATGTCGGGCACCAGGCGCTGGAGGGCTCTGACGAAGGCGGGCTTGCTGAGCGACCGTCCGATCTCGGCTAGCCCGGACCGCCAGTGGCGGCGCGCCATGCGCCAAACCCCCGGATGGCCGAGCATTTCGACGATGTCCGACGGGGAGACGTCGCTCCAGGAGTAGCCGTGGCGGGAGAGAGCGAGCACGGCGTTCGGACCGGCCTCGACCGACCCGTCGATGCCGCGGGTAAAGTGCACCCCAAGAAACGGCAATGCCGGATTGGGGACCGGATAGATGAGCCCGCGAATCAGGGACGCTCGGTCGGGCCGGATGTGGTAGTACTCGCCTCGGAAGGGGACCACCGTGACCCCCGGGTCCACCCCGCACAGGCGAGCGACCCGGTCGCTCTGGAGGCCGGCGCAATTCACCAGCGCACGGGTCCGGACGGGATTGTCGGTGAGCTCGAGATGTAAGTCGCGCTCGTTCCGCTTCAGCCCGACCAGCCTCGCGCCCGTGCGCACCTCGCCTCCGAGCTCCCGGACCACCGCGGCGATCGCCCGCGAGACCTCGGCGTAGTCCACGACGCCGGTCTCCGACACCAGCAGCGCCGCCACACCCGCGGCATGCGGCTCACGATCCCGCAGCTCCTCCGGACCGCAGCGGCGAAGCCCGGTCAGGCCGTTGGCCTGAGCGCGGCGCTGCAGCTCATCCAACATCGGCAACTCGGTCGGATCGGTCGCTACGATGAGCTTGCCGCACCGTGCGTGGCGCACGCCGCGCTCTTCGCAGAAACGGTACATGCGCGACCGTCCCTCAGCGCACAGCTGCGCCTTGAGAGACCCCGGCCGGTAGTACACCCCGGCATGGATGACCCCGCTGTTGTGGCCGGTCTGGTGGGTGGCCACCTCCGACTCGGCCTCGAGGACCACCAGGGGGCGGGCGCGCCGACGGAGCAGGGCCGCCGCCGTCGCGAGGCCAACGATTCCGCCCCCAATGATCGCCACCTCGTATCGGCTCACGTTCCCTCCAACTAGCGGGTACGCGGAACAAAAGCAGGCTGGAGTCTATCGATCCGCCGCGCCATCAGGAAAGCCAAGCACCGGCAATGAGCTGGCCTTGCACCGACTTGAACCCTGTTCCTGCAAGCAACTACTTGCGCACTTTGGCGCCCACCTTTATACTCGCCGCCCATGACTGTTCGGGACGAACTGCTCGACGCCGCCGCGCGAGTGTATGCCGAGGCAGGATACCGGGGCGCGACCACCCGACGGATCGCCCTGGCGGCCGGCGTCAACGAGATCACCCTGTTCCGCCATTTCGGAAGCAAGGACGCACTGCTCCGTGAGGCCTTGGCCCGATCTCAGGACCCGAACAGCGCCGAGCTGCTCCCGGAAAAGCCGGTCGATCCAACCTCGGAGTTGCTGATCTGGGCCGGGTCTCACATCACCGACATGCGCGGACGCCAGGCGCTGATTCGGACCTGCATGGGAGAGTTCGCGGAACATCCGGGGCTGTTCGTCCCCGAGAACAGCGGCCCCGTCCGCGCCGCCCGAGCGCTCACCCAATACTTGACCCGCCTGCGGCAGCGGGGATTGGCCCGCGCCGAGTTCGACCCTTCGGCCGCCGCGGCGCTCCTAATCGGTACCCTCTTCGCGGACGCCATGGGACGCGACATCATGCCCGAATTGTATGCCAACCGGCCCGATAAGGCCCTGAGCGAGTATATCGCCCTCTTTGTCCGAGGGATCGGCGCCGACCTCAAGCCGCAGGAGACCGCCGGATGAGACGCGCGCTGCCGCTGCTGGCGCTCCTCTCCCTAGTCTCGACCGTTCAGGCCCAGACGCCGGCAGGGGCGCCGAGGCCCCTCTCGCTGGTCGAGGCCCTCGATCTCGCCGAGCGTGAGAGCGAGGCCGTCGGCATCGCGCGGCAGGAGATCGCGCGGGCCGAGGGGGAGCAGCGCCGGGCCCGGAGCGGCTACTTCCCCCAGCTCACCGGCCTGGCCTCGTTCCAGCGCGCGCTTCAGAGCCAGTTCTCCGCGCTGCAGGGTGATGGGAGCACCAGCGCCCCGTCCGAGGAGTGCCCCGACTTCGTTCCGCATCCTGGCCTTCCGCTGGACCAGCGGATCGACTCGCTCGAATCCGCGTTGCGCTGCGCCAGCAACTCGAATCCCTTCGCCGGCCTCGGCAGCGATCTGCCGTTCGGACGGGCGAACACCTACCGGTTCGGACTCTCCTTCTCGCAGACGATCTTCGCCGGTGGCCGAGTGTCGGGACAGGTGCGCGCCGCGGGGGCCGGTGTCCGGAGCGCGGCGGTCGGGCTCACCTCGGCGCGGGCGCAGCTCCTGCTCGAGGTAACCCAGGCCTACTACGACGCCGTGCTGGGCGACCGCCTGGTCGGGATCGCGCAGGCTAATCTGCAGCAGGCGGACACCACGCTGAGTCAGACCCAGCTGGCGCGCAATGTGGGCAATCAGTCCGAGTTCGATCTGCTGCGTGCCCGCGTCACCCGCGACAATCAGCGGCCGGTGGTCATCCAGCGCGTGGCGGCCCGCGAGCTCGCCTACGATCGGCTCCGCCAGATTCTCAACCTGCCGATGCATCAGCCGCTCGCGCTCACCACCAACCTGGGCGACACCGCGCTGGTGCAGCCGGCTCGGCTCGCCGACCTGGTGGAGACGCCCGCCGACACCTCCCCCGACGCGCGGGCCCCGGTGCGTCAGGCCCAGGAGGCGGTGACTCAGCAGGAAGGGCTGCTCCGCGCAGCCCAGTCGCAGCGACTGCCGCAGATCGTGCTGAGCTCGGATTATGCCCAGCTCGGCTACCCGAACGATGTGTCGCCGATCGGGACCAATTACCTGGGAGATTGGGCGGTGACCCTCGGCGTCCAGCTGCCGATCTTCACCGGAGGACGCATCCGCGGCGACCGCGACGTGGCCCGGGCCAACCTGGAAGAGGCCCGGCTCCGGGCCGAGCAGACCCGCGAGCTGGCCCAGGTGGACGCGCGGAACGCCCAGCTTCAACTGGAGGCGGCTGAGGCGGTCTGGCAGGCGAGTGCCGGCACCGAAGAGCAGGCGTCGCGCGCCTACCAGATCGCGGAGATCAGCTATCGCGAGGGGATTTCCACCCAGACCGAGCTCAACGACCTCCGGATCCAGCAGGCCCAGGCCCAGGTGAACCGTGCCCAGGCCGCCCGCGACCTGC
>Ga0136846_1231146_pt1 | contig 19670 bp, 16 predicted proteins | sample HopSoiMetagenom2_FD_96841 | JGI IMG/M metagenome (GOLD analysis project Ga0136846, IMG submission 96841) | Grasslands soil microbial communities from Hopland, California, USA - 2 Assembly 2016 (version 4) | ecosystem: Environmental > Terrestrial > Soil > Grasslands | place: USA: Hopland...
AGGTCGAACGTCGTGGCAATCGCGCGCTCGCCGCGTCGCGCGCCTTCGACGAGCTCCGGCAGTGCCCGATAGCCATCGGGCCCGACGACGAGGCTCACGTGCTTTGCTTTGTCGAGCAACTGCGGTCCGAGACGCTGTGCCATGCACCCGGTGACGCCCATGATCGAGTCGGGCTTCATGTTCCGCTTGAGCTCACCGAGGCGGCCGATCACCCGCTGCTCCGCGTGGTCGCGAATCGCGCACGTATTGAGCAGGATGACGTCGGCACCGTCGGGAGAGTCGACGGCCTGATAGCCGCTGTCCGTGAGGCGACCGAGCATCAACTCGGAATCGCTCACGTTCATCTGGCAGCCGTAGGTCTCGATGTAGACCGTGGGGCGGGTCTCGGACATCAGCGAATGATGGCCTGGAGCGGAACGCCGAGCAATCGCGACGCGTCGCCGTCGAGTCGCCCGCGCCAACGCGTTCCGCGAGGGATCGATGGATCGACCGCGACCGTGAGGTAGTCCTCCGTCAGCCCCTCGCGTCGAGCGGCGGTACCCATTACGACGAGATCACACTCGCCACCAGTGCGGCGCGCGCGATGCGCCGCAGCACGTCGCTCGGCGACGGCGCGCAGCTCGGCCGCCCTGCGCTCGATCGTCGAGGCGGCAACGTGACCAGGGAGTCGCTCTGCCGCTGTGCCCGGCCGTACCGAGTACGGGAATACGTGGAGGTACGTGAACGGAAGCGATTCGGCGAGCGCCACGGTGCGCCGGTGGTCGTCGTCCGTCTCACCGGGGAATCCGGCAATGAGGTCAGCGCCGAGGCCGAATACGGGGACACTCGCGGCGATGCGCTGCACGGCGGTCGCGTACGACGCCGCCTTGTACCAATGCCGGCCCATTCGCTTGAGCACTGCATCGGATCCCGACTGCAGCGGAGCGTGCAGATGCGGCGCCAGACGATCTACTTCGGCGAACAACTCGCGCAAGCGGTCGTCGACTTCCGTTGCTTCGAGCGAGCTGAGACGAAACCGAACGCACGGAACGTCTCGAATGAGTCGCTCGACGAGCCCGGACAGCGTGGTGTTCGTGTCCACGCCGTAGTGTCCGATGTGTATTCCGGTCAGCACGATCTCGGGATGGTGATCCGCGAGACGCTGCGCTTCATGCACGAGTGCGACCATGCTTCGCGACCGTGCTGCCCCGCGTGCGAGCGTCGTCGCGCAGAACGTGCAGTGCTCGTCGCATCCGTCCTGAATGCGCAGCAACGCGCGCGTTCCGGTCTGGACGTCAGGCGGCAGGGCCGGCGCGGCGAGACCGATGGCCTCCGCGACGCCTAACACGTCTCCGCCCGCCACCACGCGCTCGACGGTCGGCAGCGCCGCAATCGTCCCGTCGTCACGCGCTGCCGCGCACCCCATCACCACCGTGCGCAGTGCGGGAGCGCGCCGCGCCGCCCGGCGCACGCTCTGCCGCAGGTCGGCCTCGGCGGCCGCCGTGACGGCGCAGCTGTTGAACACCGCGAGATCCGCCTCGTCAGGCGTCGCGACGATCTCGCCGCCCGACGCCTCGATCATCGCGCGAACCGCTTCGGTGTCGTACTGATTCGCTCGACACCCGAAGGTGCGGAGATAGGCCTTCACGCGACGCCCGCTCCAGCGCTCGCGCGAGCCATCGGGGCTGTCGGCGGGCGCACCGGCAGCAGGATGTGGAACGCGCTTCCGGCTCCTTCGGTACTTTGCACCCAGATGCGCCCGCCGTGCGCTTCTACGACGAGACGACAGAACGCCAACCCGAGCCCCGAGCTGCGAACGCGGGGCACGTTAGGCGTCTTCACGCGCTCGAACTTATGGAAAATGACTTCGTGGTACTGGGGCGGAATGCCCGGCCCGTTGTCAGCGACGGTGAACAGGACCCCGCGTGGATCGGTTCGGGCCATGACCCGGAGCTCGATCGCGCTCGACGAGTGCACGAGCGAGTTCTGAATCAGGTTGCCGAACACGCGCTTGAGCAGCGCCTTGTCGGCGAGGAACGTCGGGACGTCGGCCGCCACCTCGATCCGCGTCGCCGCCCGCTCCTGCTGCAGGCGGAGCGACCAGTCGCTCATGATATCGGCAACGAGCGCCGGCGGTGCGAGCGGCTCGAGATCGAGCGAGATCGACGTCTCCTCGATGCGCGCAACCTCCAGCAGGTCCTCGATGAGGTGCAGCAGCTCCTGCGCCTTGTTCTCGGTGTCGCGCAACGCGCCCTGCTGCGGCAGGCCCACGGGCCCGAGATCGCCATCGGCAAGCATCTCGAGCGTCGCGATTATCGACGTGAGGGGCGTCTTGAGATCATGCACGATCATCTTCATGAGATCATCGCGCACCTTCTCGAGCTCGCGCAGCTTGCGGTAGCTGTCCTCGAGGGCGTCGGTCGCGGCCTTCAGCTTGAGCAGGCTCCTTACGCGCGCGCCGAGCACCATCCGGTTGTGCGGCTTCGTCAGGAAATCGTCGCCGCCGGCCTCGATGGCTTTTACGCGATCGGCCGTGTCGTTCAGCGCGGTGACGAAGATGACCGGGATGCGCGCCGTTCGAGCGTCGCGCTTGATGCGGCGGCAAACCTCGAAACCGGTTGACCTATCGTCCACAGCGAGCTCGCCGGCAGGCATCGAGACGTCGAGAATCACGAGCTCCGGCTTATGCTCGAAGCATCCTGCCAGCGCCGACGGGCCGTCCTGCGCCGAAACGGTCCGGTAACCCAGCGTGTGCAACTGGTCGATCAGCAACTCGACATTCGCCGGAACGTCGTCGGCAATCAAAATCAGCGGCGCGTCGGCGCGAACCGGCTGCGTCATCTCATCACGGTCGGATCGTGAACCCCACACCGAACGACAATGACCTCTCCGTCGCATCGACGTCACCGGCCGTGCGCGACGCCCGCTCGACGAAGAAGTCGACCTGCGCTCGTCCGCGCGCAAATGGCGCGCCGGTTCCAAGCGTGAAGGCGGTCTCGTGCACCTGCTGACTGTCGGCAAGGAACGGAAGGGTTCGCCGTCGTGCGCCCGCCCGAATCGTCACGTGCTGGCCGAAGATCTGCGGCCCCACGGCATCCACGCCGACCCCGAGATCCCAGGCATCCTCCGGGTTCGCACCCGCGGATCCCAGGCCCTTCATATCGGACCACAGCGTTCTGTCAACGCGGAATGCCGCGGTCAGTCCCGGCACGTCCCACCGAATGCCGGCGCCGAATCGCGATGGCGCTTTCGCCGTCGCCTTGAGCGTGTCAGCCTCTTTGAGATCCAGCTTGGCACCAATGCGTCCCGATGCGCCGACTGTCAGCGTCCGGATCGGTCGCCACAGCAAGCCGACGGAATAGCCTGATCCCCAATAGTTCACCGTCGACGTGTCACCGAGGGGCGCGAACGTGAGCGAGTCGTCGAACTGCCGAGACATCGTTAGGCGATTCTCGCCCGGGAACAGGTGGACCGCCGCCCCGAGAATCAGGTTATCGCGCAGCGCCCAGGAGCCGGCGAAACGCACGTCATTCAACGCGCCCTCCGACTGGAACGACTGCGTGAACGACACCGTCTCCCCCTCGAACGACGTGCTACCGCGAATTTCTGTTCCCCAGGTTCGGTCCAACATCGTCGAGTACGAGACGCCAAGCACACCGCGCGACCCGATCGGAACCGCGGCGAGGAAAAGCGGAAACCGGTAGATGTTCATCGAGCCCGTCTGACCGCCCGATTCCAGCTCGCGCCGCTCCTGCTCCGACTGCAGGTACATCCCGCCGCGCCGCATCAGTGCGAGTGCGGCCGGATTGATCGGAGACAGCGGGTCGGTTTCGCCGGTCGCTCCGCCGAGCGACCGGGAGAAGACGCTGAGCTGTCCGGGTGGATATCCGAACCCCTGCGCGCCGAGAGTGCCCTGGGCATTCGATCGCGACGAGATGACGGACATCGCGCAGCCGATGCTGAGAGCGACGAGCGATCGCCGCATCATGGAACTCCGAACTGAACCTGGTCGATGTACGTGAGCCGCAGTCGCGGCCGTTGAGACGGGTCGGCGTCAGTCGAGTAGAAGAACACTGCCGGCGCCGACGCGCCCTCTGTGGACGAGCGCAGCACGATCGCCCGCTGGAGCGTCGTCAGACCAACCGCCTTCCACTGACGCAGCGCACCCACGATCTCGACGGCCCGCACCCCGCCGTCCGACGGTTTGAGTCGCAATGAATCGATCTCGAGATTCGGAATGTTCAGAATGCCGGCCGACCGCCCGACATCCGTAACCCCGAGCCCCGCACGTACGACTTGCGGATAGATGGTCAACGTATCACCCGCGTCGACCGAGGTTGCGGGGACCTGCGTCAGCAAGAGCGTCGCGCGCACGACGGTCGACGAATCGATCAGGCGTGCGGGAATGTCGAAGCGCAAATACGTGCGCTGCGCGGGCAAGCCGCCTACACCGAGCAGGGTCCCCGCGCTGCCTGACAGCGTCTTGGCGACGATCTGGTAGTCGGTCAGATCGGCCTTGAGCGTCGGATTGTCGGTAGGCGTGAGCGACGTGGCGCTGTTAATGACCGAATGCACCGCCGTGTCGGGCGACGGATCGTACGTGAGCGTTGGCGCGCCGCCGCCCTCCCGCGAGATGATGCGAATCTGTGCTGATGCGGAGCTCGCGACCTTGAACCCGATGCGTAACCGCCTTGGCTCTGTGCCACGAAGCTTCTCGAGCACCTTGTCGTTGTCGAGCGGGACGCGCAGCGTGTCTTTCAGGTCGGTCACCGCGTAGGTCTTGGAGCCGATCAGCCGATCCGGTCTGAAGAGCGCGAGCGCGGTAGACACCGCGGTGTCGACCGCCGTGGTGTCGACGTCGTACAACTCGATCGTCACCGGTTGGGTCGCCTTCGTACCCGTCGTGTCGAGCAACACGTTCACCCCGGCGCTGTCGACGGTGTAGATCACACTGTCAGTGCCACCGCGCGTGAAGTGCTGCACGAGCGTGTCGAACCGCATCACGGCCCGTGCGTCGAGCGTGTCGCCGCGCGATGCGACGAGCAGACGAGACTCGGTGCCGATGGCCGGATAACCGAGTATCGTCGTGTCCACGGAGACGAACGCGTCGAGCACCGTGTCGCGCGAATCGACGCGCTGCTCCGGACAGAGCGACGGGCACCCGGCGGTGCCGTTCAGGTCCTCGCTGCAGGCGACGGCGCCACTCACCAGCGCGGCGAGCACCGCGATCCCGACGAACCGATTACGCAAGCCGTACACTTCGTCCTTCCACGTCAAAGCTGTCAACGATTCCCATGATCACCGCGTCGACCGGTCGATCCTTAGTCGCCGCCGTTAGGCGCGCCGAGCTGCCGGTCGCGTAGAGGATGACTTCGCCAAACCCCGCGCCGACACTGTCCACCGCGACGACGTACCCGCCCTCGCGACCGAGATCGGTCGTGAGGTTTTCGACAATCAGTAGCTTGAGCGACCCGAGCGACGGGTCCTTCCGCGTCGAGACGACGGTGCCCACGATGCGTCCGAGCTTCATTGGTGATGACTCAGCGCGGCCGGGGTGAACGGATGTGGAAGCAGCGTGGCGAGGCTCCACTGCGCCTCGCCGCCATGCGTGGTGTAGGTCACGATCGCGAGGTCGGGTGCGAACTCGACGAGCGCCTGCCGACACATCCCACAGGGCGGCGTCGGCGCGTCGGCCTCGGTCGCGACGACGAGGAGATCGAAGCGCCTCACGCCTCCCGCCACCGCCGCCGCCAGCGCGCCGCGTTCAGCACAGATACCAGCAGGGTACGCCGAGTTCTCGACGTTGCAGCCCGCGAAGACGCTGCCGTCCACACCCACCAGGGCGGCGCCCACTCGGAAATCGGAATACGGAGCGTACGCACGCTGCATGGCCGCGAGTGCAGCCGCCCGTGCCGATTCGAGCGATGGCGCGCCCGCGAGAGCGGGACGCGTCATTGATTCACGAGCTCGGAGAGAAAGGCCCGCCCACGGCCCCGAAACGAAATCCCGAACCACTCTGCGACGGTGGCGCCGAGATCGGCGAACGTCGATCGACGGCCAAGATCTATAGCGCGTACCCGAGGGCCGGCTGCGAGCAGCGGCACGCACTCGCGTGCGTGATCGGTCGACGCCGTCGTAGGGTCGTTGCCGTGATCGGCCGTGATGAAAAACAGATCGTCCTCGCGCAGGGTGGAGAGCATGGATGGCAGAGCCCGGTCGAACTCGCGCAGTGCTCCATAGAACCCCGCCGCGTCGTTTCGGTGCCCAAAAAGCTGGTCGAAATCTACTAGGTTGACGAAGAGGAACCCACTAGTCCGCGACCGCAGCCATTCACCTATGGCTTCGATACCCACCGCGTTGGTCGGCGTATGTGTCGAGCGTATCGCGCGACGCGCAAACAGGTCGTCGACTTTCCCGATCCCCGTGCGCGCGACGCCGGCCGACTCCAACGCATCGAGCAGCGTCTCACCCGGCGGCTCGATCGACACATCGCGACGATGGGCCGACACGCGCTCGAACCGACCCGGCTCGCCGACGAACGGGCGCGCGATCACGCGCGACACGTTGTGCGGCTCAACCAACAGCGTACGCGCGACGTCACACGCCGCGTACAGCTCGTCGAGCGGCACGACCGCTTCGTGCGCCGCGATCTGAAACACCGAGTCGGCAGACGTATACACGATCCACGCTCCGGAGCGCATGTGCTCCGCGCCGAACGTGTCGATGATCGTGGTGCCGCTGCCAACCACATTGCCGATGACGGACCGACCGGTTCTCTGAGCGAATTCGTCGATCAGGTCGCGCGGAAACCCGTGGGGATAGGTCGGAAACGGTCGCGCGAGATGCAGTCCCGCGATCTCCCAGTGACCGGTCGTGCTGTCCTTCCCGGCGGACCTGGGTTCCATGATTCCCCACGCGCCGGCGGGCTCGCGAGAAGCGCTCACGCCATCGATCGGCTTGATTCGCCCGAGGCCCAGCGACTCGAGCGCTGGGAGATCGAAGCCTCCAACGGCGCGAGATGTGTTGGCGAGCGTGTCGCTCCCAACGTCGCCGTACGCCGCAGCATCGGGCGCTTCCCCCGCGCCAACCCCATCGAGGACGACAATCGCCGCTCGCCTGTCCGTGGTCGCGCGAGCCGGATGACTCATCGCAGCGTCGCAGGCGCGGCTTCCACGGCTGCCGCCGCCGTGTCACCAGCAGCGTTCACATAAACCCGCGGTACGCGAAGCTTGAGGCCGACCAACAGCTCGTAGCTCAGCACCTGCGCAGTCGCCGCCACGTCGTCGACGGTGAGCACGTCGTCGCCATCTCTGCCGATCAGCGTTGCCACATCACCGATCTCGCAGGGCGCATCCGTGACGTCGATCATCGTCATGTCCATCGTGACGATTCCCGCGACGGGTACACGCTGACCGTTCAGCAGCACGACCCCGCGGTTGCTCAACGCCCGACGATAGCCGTCGGCGTAACCGATACCGAGTGTCGCTACCCGACGCGTGCCGCGTGCGCGCCACGTGGCTCCGTAGCTCACGGTATCGCCATCGCTCACGGTCCTCAGGTCTATCACGCGCGCGCGCAAGTGCGCCACTGGCTCGGGCGACATCGTCGCGCCGTCGCCGCCGCCCACGCCGTACAGGAAGACGCCAGGTCTCGCGAGATCCCACGGCGACGCCTCGCCACGCTCGATCGCCGGACTATTCTCGGCATGCAGGTAGCGAGGACGACTCGGCAGGGCCTCGAGCGCGCAGCGAAAGCGACGCAGCTGTTCGCCGGTGGATTCGTCGTTGAGATCCGCCGAATGGAAATGCGTGTACGCTCCCTCGGGCACTGCGTCACGCAGCGTGTCGTGAAGCGCGCCGATTTCGGTCCACGGGATTCCGGCGCGATTCATCCCGGTGTCGATCGACAGATGCCACGCGCCGCCGCCGGTCCGAGCCCACTCGGCAATCGTCGAGGCGCCGCCGAGCGACGGTCGCAGGCTCGCTCCCCGCACGGCCGCGTACTCTTCGGACAGCACGGGAGACAAGACGAGAATCGGACGCGACACCCCGGCGTCGCGCAGCTCGATGCCCTCGGCGACTGTTGCAACGCCGAATCCCCACGGGTCGAGCGGCTCGAGGGCACCGGCCACACGTACGGCGCCGAGCCCGTATCCATCCGCCTTGATGACGGCGAGGAGCGGGACGCGGGCGCGGGTGGCGAGCGCCGCCCCATTTCGTCGCAACGCGCCCAAGTCGACTTCGACCCAGGCGCGCGGAGAGGTAGGTGTCGGTTGACGTGACATTCGAAGAGCGGGTATGATACCCGCCCCGAGGAGGCTATGCAAGACAAATCAACGCTTGAAGATACGCTCGCTCTAATGCGCGATCTGCGCGCGCGCTGCGAGTGGGACGCGAACCAGACCCACGATTCGCTCCGACCGTACCTGATCGAGGAAGCGCACGAGCTCGACGAGGCGATCCGCGACGGCGACGACGCACAGATGCGCGAGGAATTGGGCGACGTGCTGCTCCAGGTGCTGTTCCATTCCGTTGTGGCCGAGCAGCGCGGCGCGTTCGACATTGGGGATGTCGCGCACGGGTTAATCACAAAGATGCGGCGCCGCCACCCTCACCTTTACGGGGGCGGAGAGCGTCAGCCATGGGAGCGAATGAAGGCGCGGAAGCGCTCGTCCATCGAGGAGGGGCTGCCACCGAATCTACCTTCCCTGCACCGGGCCCATCGACTGCAGGACCGGGCGGCGGGCGTGGGTTTCGACTGGCCGGATGTCGAGGGTCCCGCCGCCAAGGTGGAGGAGGAGCTCGGCGAGGTGCGCGCGCAGCTCCGCGATCATCCGATCGAGCGAACACCGCACGGGGCGCCGATCCATGACGAGCGCCACGCCGCCCTGGAGGCCGAGCTAGGCGATCTGCTCTTCGCGGTCGTGAACCTCTGTCGAAAGGCAGGCGTTCACGCGTCGCTCGCACTCGATCGGGCGAACTCGAAGTTCACCCGCCGATTCTCGGAGGTCGAACGAATCGCCGCAGAGCGCGGGTTGGTGGTTGGCGAAGCGTCGCTCGAAGAGCTCGATCGGATTTGGGATGAGGTAAAAGCCAGGGAACCGGGAACTGGGAACAGGGAACAGTGACTCCTCTCGGAGCTACGGTTCCCGTTCCCAGTTCCCGGTTCCCGCTATGGCTTGAGCCTATTCATCAACCTCGGAAACGCTGACGTCTCGCGAATGTGCGGCGTTCCGCAGATCCAGGCGACGGTGCGCTCCAAGCCAAGCCCGAAGCCGGAATGCTCGAACGTGCCGTACCGTCGCAGGTCGAGGTACCAGCCATACGCATCGAGCGGGAGACCTTCCTCCTTGATTCGCGCGAGCAGCTTGTCGTAGTCATCCTCGCGCTGTGATCCGCCGATGATCTCTCCGTACCCTTCGGGCGCGAGGCAGTCGTCGCAGAGCACCGTCCGCGGATCGGCCGGATTTTCCTTCATGTAGAAGGCTTTCGCCTCCTTGGGATAGTTCATGACGAAGACCGGCTTGTCGTATTCCTCGACGATGAGCGCTTCGTCTTCCGCACCGAGGTCGTCGCCCCATTTGATCTCGCTGCCTTTGCGCTGCAGCAAGGTGACGGCGTCGCTGTAGTCGAGACGCGCGAATGGCGGCACGACGTTCTCGAGCTTGGACGTGTCGCGCTCCAACTCTGCGAGCTCGTTTTTCCGTCGGTCGAGACAGCGGCGGACGAGGAACGACACGAAGTCTTCCTGCAGCCGCATGTTGTCGTTCGAGTCGAAGAACGCGACCTCGGGCTCGATCATCCAGAACTCGGTGAGGTGACGGCGCGTCTTCGATTTCTCGGCGCGAAACGTCGGACCGAACGTGTAGATCCGTCCAAGCGCCGCCGCCGCGGCCTCGCCGTACAGCTGACCCGTTTGGGCGAGATAGGCAGTGCCTTCGTCGAAGTATTCGGTCGAGAAAAGACCACTGCGCTCGCCGATCGCCGCGGTGAGGATCGGGGTATCCACCCTGATGAACCCGCGCTCGTAGAAGAAATCCTGGATCGCCTGCTCGACCTCGTGGCGCACGCGCAGGATCGCCTGCTGGCGCGGACTTCGCAGCCACAGGTGGCGGTGGTCCATCAGGAAGTCGACGCCGTGCTCCTTTGGCTGGATGGGGTAGTCGATCGGACTGGACCCCAGGATGTCGAGGTTCGAGATGCCCACCTCCACGCCGCCCGGTGCGCGCGCGTCCATGCGCACGTCCCCGGTGATGGAGATCGACGTTTCTTGAGTCAGCTCGGCGAATCGTGACCAGATTTCCGGTGGGACGGCGCTCTTCACGAGGACGGCCTGAAGCGTGCCCGTACCGTCCCGCATGACGATGAAGGCGACTTTCCCGGACGAGCGCAGGTGTGTCACCCAGCCGCGCACAGTGGCGGCGGTGCCTGCGTGGGTATGCAGATCGACGATGCGAGAAGTTGGGACGGTCACGGTGCTCAGGATGAGGGGCGCGCGGGACGGGCGGGAAAGCTATGAGCGCCGAGATTCTTCATCAACGCCACCAGGTGCCGCACTTACCTTACCAACAATGCCTGTGACCGCGTCGGTCGCTGACCCGTGACGCTTCGCTCCCGCCTCGTACTCGCGCTCGTGACCATGGCCGCCATTCTCGTGGCGCCGTTGTTCATTGCGTACGACTCGCTGAACGGCATGCGAGCCGCCGTGCGCAACATTCAGGCGCAGGATCTGAACGCGACGATGCTGCTCGCGCGCATCCGTGCAGCCGCGGAAGAGCTGCGCCGGGCGGAATTGCAGCTGGTGTACGCCACCGACTCATCGACGGTCGCATCGCCCGGTGCTCGCGTGACGAAGGCGGTGACTTCCCTACGGGCGTTGTCCGACTCGCTCGTCACGTACGGTCTCGAGGGACCACGGTCTGAGGTCGCCGGAACCCTCGATCGCATCGATACCGCGCTCGTCGCGGAGCTCGAAGCCGTTCGACACGGCAAGGGCGTGCGCGCCGACAGTCTCTCGAAGCTGCTGCAGCCAGTGATGCTTCGCGTGGACTCGACCGTCGAGCGAACGGGGGCCTACCTCCAGTCTCGTACGGCGGAAAAAGTGGAGCTGGCCAACGTCGAAGCGGCGAGCGCCCAGCGACTCACGACGACGGCGTTTGCGCTTTCCCTGGTGCTCGCCGGACTGATCGCCATCTGGTTGACCGCTACGATCAGCCGACCGGTGAGCGATCTGGAGAGCGGCATGCAGGCCGTCGCCGATGGCGACTTCTCGTACCATCTGTCGATCGAGCCCATGCGACACGACGAGTTCGGCCGGCTCGCCGAGAGCTACCAGACGATGGTACAGCAGCTCAAGCAGCTCGATCAGCTCAAGGCGGAGTTCGTGTCGGTCGCGTCGCATGAGCTCAAGACGCCGATCAACGTCATCATTGGGTACCTGCAACTCCTCCAGGAGAACGTGTACGGCGAGCTCACGCCGAAGCAGCGCGAGATCTGCCTCACGCTCGCCTCGCAAGCGCAGGCGCTCTCACGACTCGTGCGTCAGCTCCTGGACGTGAGCCGGTTCGAGGCGGGTGGCGGCAAGCTCGAGCTGCGCTCGATGCGACTGATTCCGTTTCTCGCGGAGCTCGAGTCGACGTTCCGTGTCCTCGCCATTCAGCGCGGCGTCCGGTTCCACGTCAATCGCGGGTCGCGTCTCCCGGATCATGTCGTGTGGGATGAGGACCGCATGAGCGAGGTGCTCGGGAACCTGCTCTCGAATGCGTTCAAGTTCACGGAGCGCGGCGGCACCGTGGAGCTATCCGTCGCGACGGCGAAGGATGCGGTCGAGATGCGCGTGCGCGACACCGGCGCCGGGATTCCCGCGGAGAACGTTCCGTTCATCTTTGAGAAGTTCTTTCAGGCAGACAATCAGGCCGCCGCATCCACGAAGGGGACGGGGCTGGGGCTCGCGATCGCGAAGAGCATCGTGAACGCACACGGCGGGTCGATCAGTGTGGAGAGCAAGGTGGGATCGGGTACGACGTTCGCCATCTCGCTCCCCATCAAGGCAAGCGGTGGGCGTCACCACGCGCTGGACTCCCGGCCTGTCGCCGAGCACAGCGCGCAACGGCGCGTTGAACGCCTGCCGGAGCTGTCGACGTCGTGAACGTTAGGCGGCTGACCGCCGGACTGCTCGTGCTCGCGAGCTGCCACCACCCTCCTCGTCCCGCGGCACCGCCACCCGCCGCCGACACGGTGACGGTACCATCGCCGCCGCCGGAACCGCCGTGGGCGCGAACGGTCGCAGCGGTGCGGGCCGCGGCGGACTCCGGACAGTTCTCCACGGCCGACAGCATTCTCGCCGCGTTCGATCGGTCGCATCCCGAGTCGCCCGACGTCACCGAGAGTGCGTTCTGGCGTGCCATCCTGCGCGCGGACCCGCGCAACCCCGCGTTCGACCCGGACTCGGCGCGCGGCGGCATTGAAGCGTATCTCGCATCGCCAAACCCTCGACGGCGAACCGAGGCGGGCGTGATGCTGAAGATGCTCGAGCTGTCGGATTCCCTGCGCGCGGCGCAGGCCACACAACGATCCGCCGCAGAAGCGCGCGATCACGCGCAGGAGGAGGAGATACAGAAGCTGCGCGATGATCTGCAGCGAACGCAGGCGGAGCTGGATCGCATCAAGAGGAGGCTGGGAGCGAAGCCGTAACCGCCGGGGGACGGGCGACCCCGTCCTTTAGCCGACTCGAAACAGCTCGAGACTCCGTTCGTATCGCTCGCCTAACACGCGCCGCATCGCCGCGTGCTCCGGCTGCTCGAGCTCCGGATCCTTTTCCAGCACGGACGTCGCCGCCTCGTGCGCCACGTCGCTCAAGCGTTCATCGCGCAGCGGATCCGCGACACGGAACGTCGCGATGCCGCTCTGGCGTTCGCCAAACAGGTCGCCCATGCCGCGGAGGCGCAGGTCGGCTCGCGCGATCTCGAAGCCATCATCGTTGCCCACGAACACCGAGAGCCGCTCGGCCGCCTCCGGGCTCACGTCGCCTAACAAGATGCAGTACGACGCATCGGCGCCGCGGCCAACCCTGCCCCGCAGCTGATGGAGCTGCGACAGGCCGAAGCGCTCCGGATGCTCCACCAGCATCACCGTCGCGTTCGCGACATCGATGCCGACCTCGATGACCGTCGTCGCAACCAGGACGTCGATCTCGCCATCCCGGAACTGCCGCATGATGGTGTCGCGCTCCTCCGACGCGATGCGCCCGTGCAGCAGGGCAACGCGCCGCCTGGCAAACGGGCCCGCGGCAAGCGCCGAGTACATCGTCGTCGCCGCCTTCATGTCGGTCTTCTCCGACTCGTCGATCACCGGGTACACGACGTACGCCTGGCGCCCGTGCTCCACTTCGCGGTCGATGAACTGCAGCACCCGTTCGCGCGCCGATTCCGGGCGGAGCGCGGTCGTTACCGGCAACCGGCCCGGCGGACGCTCGTCGAGTACGCTCACATCGAGATCGCCGTAGAGCGTCAGCGCGAGCGACCGCGGGATGGGCGTTGCGCTGAGCAGCAGCACGTCGGGCCGGTCACCCTTCGCGCCAAGCGCCTTCCGCTGCTCCACGCCGAAACGGTGCTGCTCGTCCACGGCCACGAACCCCAAGCGGCCGAACGCCGTTCGCTGCTGCACGAGCGCATGCGTGCCGATCGCGAGGAGCGGCTCGCCGGACCGCAGCCGCGCGTCCGCCTCGCGGCGCTCCTTTCCCGTCAGGCTCCCGGTGACGAGCACTGGCGTGATGCCTAACGGTTCCAACAGGCGCCTAACGGTACTCGCATGCTGCTCCGCCAGGAGCTCGGTCGGAGCCATCAGCGCCGATTGGTATCCGTTCTCGATCGCCAGCAGCGCCGCGAACAGCGCCACGATCGTCTTGCCGCTCCCGACGTCGCCCTGCAGCAGTCGATGCATGCGGTGCGGGCTGACCATGTCCATCACGATCTCGCGCACCGCTCGCGTCTGCGCCCCGGTGAGCGGAAAGGGCAGCGATGCCTTGAGCTTCGACGTCAGGTCGCGCCGATTCTCGAACGCGATCCCCTCACGCTTCTCGCGCGCCAGGATGTGCGCCCGCCTGCGCAGCAGGTGGACGAACAACAACTCCTCGAATGCGAGTCGCTCGCGTCCGCGCGCTGCCTCGGCGAGCGATTGCGGGCGGTGGACCAGCCGGAGCGACTCGGCGAGCGGCAGGACCGCGGCGACCCGCAACAGGTCGGGCGGCAGATACTCCTCGACGAGCGCAATGAGACCGTCGAGATGCGCGTCGATCAGTCCGCGGATGACCTTGAAGGACAGGCCTTCCGTTGCCGGGTAGACGGCGAGGACGCGGCCACTGTCCGTACCCTCTTCGTCGTCGCCGAGGTTGACGTACTCGCGAGGCTGCAGCTGTCGGCCGTGGAAGAACCGCACGGTCCCGGTGATCAGCAGAACGTCGCCCTTCGAGATCGATCGGTCGAGGAACGGCTGGCCTGGCCACGATACCTCGATCATCCCCGTCTCGTCCTTCACGACGGCCTGAAAAATCCGAAGGCCTTTTCGTGTCGGGATGACCCCTTTCGAGATCACTCGCCCAACGATCGTCGCATCCATTCCCGTCTCGATCGACGAGATTGGCGAGATCGTGCTGGCGTCTTCGTAGCGATGCGGGATGTGGAAGAGGAGGTCTCCCGCAGTAAAGACGCCGAGGCGCTTGAGCGCCTCGGCGCGGACGGGCCCGACACCTTTGAGTAATTTGGCCGGGGTGGAGAGCGTAATTGGTCCCGGTCGCGCGCCCGTCGCCGCGCCCGCGCTCATCCCTCGAGCAGCTCCGCCGAAAACCTGCGCGCGTCGAACGCCTCGAGATCGCCGACCTTCTCACCCACGCCGATGAACTTCACGGGCACGTCGATCGCCTCGTGGACTGCCACGACGATTCCGCCGCGCGCGGTTCCGTCCACCTTCGTAACGACGAGTCCACTGATCGGCACCGCCTCCGAGAACGTCTTCGCCTGCTGCACAGCGTTCTGGCCGATCGTGCCATCGAGAACGAGCAGCGTCTCGTGAGGCGCGTCGGCGCGCCGCTTCTTGATCACGCGAGCGATCTTCTTGAGCTCCTCCATCAAGTTGTCGCTCGTGTGCAGGCGGCCTGCCGTGTCGATGATGACGACGTCGGCATCGCGAGTGTGCGCGGCGTCGATCGCGTCGAATGCGACGGCGGCGGCATCTCCGCCCGGCTTTCCGCACACGAACTCCGCGCCCGTGCGGTCCGCCCACAGCTTGAGCTGATCGATGGCGCCAGCGCGAAACGTGTCGCCGGCGGCGACGACCACTTTCTTTTTCTCCGCGCGGAGCTGTGCGGCGAGCTTGCCGATGAACGTGGTCTTCCCCGCGCCGTTGACGCCGATGACGAGGATGATCATCGGTTTGTCAGCCGGCACGAACATCGTCGGGTCGCTGTAGCCGGCGCGCAGCGCGCCTTCGACACTCTGACGGAGCGCCTCATGGAACTCGTCTTCGGTGCGGATCTGCCCGCGTTGCGCGAGCGTTTCCACGTCGGCGATGAGACGCATGGTCGTGGTGACCCCGAAATCAGCCTCGAGCAGCAACTCCTCGAGCTGCTCGAGCGAACCGGCTTTCACTCCACCGCGGGCGATGACGCCGACGTCGGTGAGCGCAATGTCTTTTATCCGCTGCCAGAGCGACTTCTTCTCGCCGGCGCGCTGAACTAGTCTGGGCATGACTGAAACCTAAACACTGGCGACCGGCGACGACTGGGGACAGGCGGCAGGCGGCAGCTGGCGCGTGTCATTCCGAGCGAGCGGCAGCGAGTCGAGGAATCGCCGTCCTCCCGGTAGAGGGCCTCAGTTCCCGGTTCCCAGTTCCTAGCAAGTCGCCAGTCGCCTGTCCACCGTCGGCGGCAGTTATCGCATTCCCAACCTTCTCCGCAGGAACCACTCCACGCACAGCGCGATGATGACGATCGCGTAGACCCAGCCCAGCGAACGCAGCCTCGGCGCATCGGAGAGTGAGCTGCCGCGGCCCACGGCGCCGGAACGGATCGCGCGACGCGGATACAGCTCTCGCGACGGATTGACCGCGAGTACCGAGTTGCCGCCTGCCGTCTTGACGTCGTACACGCCAGGCGTGAGCGGCCGGCTTTCGACGATGTTATCACCTTCCGTGAACCGCAGCATCATCGAATCCGCGCGGGCGTCACCACCGCGCCGCGTTAGGACGACCGACACCACCGAGTCATCGCCGGCGCCTCGACGCCAACGAACCGGGTCGCCCGCGTGGACGACCGCATCCGCGCTCACCGCGGCGCGTACGTCTGTGCGGCCTCCGGATAACCAATCGAAGAGCCCTCCCCACAGCGCGCCGAAAGTGTCGGAGGCCGCGCCACCGCGCACACGCCAACGCCAGAACCCCGACGCGCCGACGATGACCGTGCGTCGTGCACCTTCGCGACCGACGATCGCGTTGCGTCGCTCGAAGCGACGACCTCGACGCGTCTCGAGTGCGACCCACTCCCCCGTTGGCACGTCACCCGCCACGTCGAGCGGCGGAAGACTATCCCACGCCGCCGCCGACAATGCGGCCGAGACGGGCGATGGCGGCGCACTGGTCGCGTACCAATCCGCGCTGCCCTCCGGCGGCGGCGCGAAAAGCGTGAGCGCGCCCTTCGTCGCCGTGCGCGGCGGACCGAAGACGGCCGTGTCCCCGTGCAGCACGACGAGCGGTGCGTCGCGTACGATCTTCCGGATCTCGGCCTCGTTCGCGGGGCCGAGTGAACCGTCCTGGCGCCACAAGCCGGGTGCGATCCGATAGAAGCCGCGCGTGGGCAACGCGAGCGCGCCGCGAAGGAGCGCGAGCGCTTCGCGCGCGTCGAGGTCGGGCGACGTCGATACGAGGACCGCGCCCGCAGCGGGCGATACCTCGAGCACAGTCGTTAGGGTGTCGTTTCTCGGCTCCGCGTCGCCCGACGTCGCGACGATGGCGTGCACGAGACTCGCGCCGGCAACGTTAGGCACGCGAGCGCGGGCGGTCACCACACGATCGGCCAGCGGTGCGAGCGGCTGCACCGGTACCTGCGCCACGCGCAGATCGCCGATGACGAGCGAGACCGTTCCCGCACCCGCGCCACCGCGGCCACTCGCAACCTGAATGCGGAACTCGGCCGTGTCGTTCCCGACGGCGGCGCGCGGCGCCTCGATGTCAGCCAGCGCGGCGTCCTGGCCGCCGTACCCGTCCACCACGACCACACGCGACCCGGCGGGCACGGTGGTCAGCGCCTCGGCGTCATCGACCTCTCCGTCAGTCACGAGCTCCAGCGGCCGTCCCGATGATAGCGCTCGCTCGACGAGCGGCCGGAGCCGCGTTGACGCGTCCGACGGCTTGTCGGGGACGGCACCCGCGCGGACCGAGTCTCCCACGAGGAAGAGCGAATCGGTCGCAGCCGAGCGGGCGCGGGCACGCGCAGTGTGCCACGCGAGCGTATCCCCTCCGCGCGACCAGCTCTGCGACACATCGAGCGCGACGATCGGCGGAACCGGGTGCGGCAACCCCGCGACGGCGTCGAACAGAAGCGCGATGAGCAGCGTGAGCGCTAGCGCACGCAACGCCGCGACGAGCAGCGTCGGTACGGCGGACGCGGCCCGCCACCGATATGAAAGGAGGGCGAGGAGAACCCCGCCCACCACAGCGACCATCCAGATCGTCATGCGGACAATCTATCGCCGCGACCGTGGTCGAGCGGTCTGGCGACTCACACGCGCTACGGTCTGGCTGCGAGGCGAGCCGACGCGGCGTCGCGCTGCAGTAGTGCGATGAGCGCACCGCGCTCGCGCTCGAACGTGTCTCGCTCGGACGGTGGCAACGGCTCCCCGCCTTTCATTGCGAGCGCGACTCTGGGATTTCGCTGGACGCCACCCACGAGGACCTCGAAGTGGAGGTGCGGCGCCGTGGCGAGCCCGGTCATGCCGACGAATCCGATGGTCTGACCGATGTCGACCCGGGCTCCGCGGCGGGTCACCTTCGCAAACCCTCGCAGATGCCCGTAGCGCGTCACGAAGCCATTCGGGTGACGCACCTCGATCGCATTCCCGTATCCGCCCTTGCGACCGGCGAAGATCACGACGCCATCACCGACCGAGCGCACCGGCGTTCCCTGCGCGGCGGCATAGTCCGTCCCCGCATGTTGTCGCCAGATGCCGAGGATCGGATGCTTGCGCATGCCGAACACGCTCGAGATGCGGCGGAACTCGAGCGGAGCGCGAAGAAATGCCGCGCGCATCGACTTGCCGTCCTGATCGAAGTATCCGGCGCGCGCATCGCTCCGCTCGTGGCGAATCGCCTGCAGCTCCGATCCGGCGACGGTGAATGTCGCCGCGAGAATGGAGCCGAGGCGAACAGCACCCTGCGGTCCGCGCCGGCGCTCGACGAGCACGCGGAACACGTCGTTCGGCTGGAGATCCCGACTCATGTCCACGCGATACTCATAGATGTCCGCGAGCGCCCACGCGAGCTCTGCGCGATTCGCCGCCGGGAGATCGCTCTTGGCCGCGTCGAGAGCGTCGTAGAGCGTGGAGGTAATCGACCCGGCCAGCGCGATCGTGTCGGTCACCCATGGCAGCGTCTCTTCCGTGCTGACCCACCCCGAGTCCGACCGCCGCACTGTAAGGATGTGGTCCACGGCGAGCTGGAAAACGAGCTCGGACGGAACGGAGTCCGACTTGAGCGTACGAGAAGTGAGGGTGAGACCGGCAGGGACTCGACGCTCGTCGAGCGGCGTCGCGGACTGGAGTACGCGCGCGAGGTCCCGCCCGATAATCGCCGCGCGGCCGAGCAGCGCGGTGAGCGTCTCGCCGCGTGCGAGCGTGTCATGGTGCTCGCGCCAGACGGGCGCAGCCGGGGTGGCTGGACCGGGCGCAGAGCTCAGCACTTCTGCCGCTGGCTTGGGATCGGGGAGCCGCGGCGTGAAGGCCACGGCAATTGCCCCGAGAATGAGGACCACGCCGTACGTAACGACGCGCGCGAGGACCGTGCTCCTCGCGCGCGCAGTGTTCGACTTTGGGGCTGGTGCGCTATCTCCCGCAGTACCGTCGTCGCTCAATCCATCTGTCTCCGAATGAACGTCGGGATCTCCATATCGCTGAGATCCTGTTCCACCCGCTCGGCGGACGCCGAAGGCGTGGGACGACGCGCACCAATATCGGTGCTGGCGGCCGGCCGCGGCGGCGGAGCCGTGTTGAGCCGCTGGATGGTGGGCGTACGCTGTGCGTGGAGCGGAATGACGGGCGCGCCCTTCGACGCGGCCGTCTCGGCCACGTGCGACACGATCGGCGCGGCCTTGTCGAAGCCGGTGGCGATCACCGTGACGCGGATCTCGCTCTGCATCGCAGGCTCGTGCACCGCGCCGAAGATGATCTCCGCGTCGTCGCCGACGGCGTCGTGGATGATCTCGTTGATCTGGTGGACCTCGCCAAGCGTTAGGTCCGCACCGCCCGTGATGTTCACGAGGACGCCCATCGCCCCCGCGATCGACACGTTGTCGAGCAGCGGGCTGGAGATCGCCTGCTGCGCCGCTTCCATCGCGCGATTGTCGCCCCGGCCGATCCCGGTACCCATGAGCGCCGAGCCGCCGTTGGACATGACGGTGCGCACGTCGGCGAAGTCGACGTTCACGAG